>Ga0068706_1000077_pt1 | contig 45172 bp, 29 predicted proteins | sample YNPMSBMetaG_FD_65632 | JGI IMG/M metagenome (GOLD analysis project Ga0068706, IMG submission 65632) | Anoxygenic and chlorotrophic microbial mat microbial communities from Yellowstone National Park, USA - YNP MS-B MetaG | ecosystem: Environmental > Aquatic > Thermal springs > Hot (42-90C) >...
GTTTGCTCCTTCCAATCCTGGTTTTGCCTCGTAAACTGAAAGAACGTCTTCGCCCATCAGCGATGCAAAATTATAATTGCATTCTATAATCTTTAACTCAGAATCTACAATCACCGCTCCAGCGGGCAAACTTTTCATTAGCGCATTTGCTTTTTTAGCCGCCAATTGTCGATTATATGAAACGCACATTCTTTGCTCGGCATAGCCTAAAGAAATTGCTTTAACAAGATCTTTGCAAGATTCGTAACCGCATCCGCCGCAATTAAGCTCGTCTTTTTCGGAAAATTTTCCAATTGAAATTAAAGCTTTATCTATTTCTTCTTCGCTTACTTCTCTTGCTTGCAAAAGCTTTGGCGAATATTGAGTTCTCATGTAGATTTCATTTAATAAATTTAATATAACCGAATTAAAGTCGTTAGTTTGGAAGTTTGTCGTCGATTTATATTTTATTTCGTTTTCATAATTTGAAATAACGTCGATTTTTTTTGCCAAAGTGGAATAATTACTTGTCATTCGGGAACCATTAACGCAGCCTCCCTCGCAAGCCAAAGCTTCTATAAAAACAGTTTTATTTATTCTTAGGTCGTTTAAATTATCAAACGCTTTTTTTACGACAGCTAATCCGCTAAAACTCAGAGTTTCTATGTCATTTTGTCTGAAGAAATAACCTAAGCTTTTAATCATTCCGCCGTCGTAAGGATACAATTTTCCTTCTTTTGATTCAAATGGAATGAAACTATCTTCTGGTTCTCCAATTATTCTTTCATTTAAATTTATTCCCTCTTGCTCAAGCCAATCACGGAAATTGTCAAAAGTTAACGCGGCGTCAATCAAATCGCTATCTTCGGCTTCAAGTTTTTTAGCGGGGCAAGGTCCGATAAAAATTACGCTTGTTTCATCGCCGTAAATTTTCTTTAAATATTTTGCATGCGAAAGAGCTGGCGATAAATAAGGAGCCATATTAGAAATAAGATTGGGGTAATAAATTCTTATCAATTCGTTTATTGAAGGACAAGCAGTTGAGATAATAAGTTTTTTATTGTTGTTTCTTAAGTATTCAATCAAATTATAATTTACAATTTGAGCTCCAATTGCAGTTTCTGAAACTCCAAAAAAACCTAAAGCTTTAATTGCTGATACAAGATTTAACCTCTCAGTTTCTGAAAATTCCGCAACGTACGATGGCGCTAAAGATACGATTGTTTTCTTTTTTTTTCTTATTGCTAATTTTGCTTTTTCTACGTCATTGCGAGTTTTTTTTGCTCCGGAAGGACAAACTCTAACGCATTCGCCGCAATATACGCAAGTTTCAGGGTTTATAGTCGCAATATTATTTTGAGCGATTATTGCTTTTACGGGACAAGCTCTTATGCATTTATAGCAATCTTGACAATTGATTTTATCCGTATAAATTGGTTTAAATATATTCATAATATAAAATTGTTGGCTTATTACTTTGTCTTCTGAAAGATATCTTCTAAAATATTAATGATTGAATTAGAATTAAGCCCAGAATACAACTCTTCGTTAATATAAATATTTGGACCTTTTGAACATTTATTCGCGCATAATTCGCCTACTAATTCAACGTCGGCATCTAATTTATTTTTTGCGATATATTTTTTAATCGCTTCAAGATTCTCTCTATTGCCCCTTATAAAACATGAGCTTCCCATACACATTGTTATTTTAGTTTTTTCTTTCATTCGTCCTCTAAATCTATATTTTCTAATTTTTCATTTTCAAGCTTTGAGTCTTTAGACTTTTCTATGGCGCTTATAAAGTAAATTATTTTTTCAATTTCAGCATAAATGTCGACATTGTTTATAACAATATTTTCAGGCGCTTTTAATCGTATAGGAGTAAAATTTAAGAATCCTTTAACTCCAACTTTTATTAATTCATCTAAAACTTCCTGAGCGGCAAGTTCTGGAGTAGCTATAATCGCAATTTTAATTTTATTTTTTTTTACAAAATCGCTCATTTCTTCGATGGGCAAAATAGGAACTGGCAACTCTCTATTTATTTTTAACGAATCTATATCAAAACCTGCTACAATTCTCAATCCCTCTTTTTCAAAACCTTTATATTTTAACAACGCCGCGCCAATATTGCCAACTCCTACAATAATTATATCGTATATTTTATCTTTTCCTAAAACAAAATTTAATTTATTAAGCAAATCATCGACATTATATCCGCCTCTTTTATTCCCAGTTATTTCAAACATTGAAAAATCTTTTCTCACTTGAGCGCTTGTCACTCCGGCCGAATCGGCTAAATTGTCTGAATAAACTTTTTTAAATCCTAAAGCTCGAAGTTTATTTAATGCGGATTTATATTTTGAAAGTCTGATAATAGCTTGTTTATTTACTGTCATATGACGATTTTTTTGTGATAAATCTCACATGTAGTTCAATATTAGCGCCATCAATAAGCGCATTTTTATGTCATTCTAATAATTTTTTTTTAATTTTATCGCTTTTTATTTACTGAATGAAAAAATTTTTCTAAATTTAGAGAATATTTCAACCAAATTTGAGCTTTAATGAAAATAACGATTCTTTCGGATTCTCACCTAAAAAACAAAAAACAAACTCCAGAACGTTTCGAAGCGATAGAAAGCGTTATTTCTTATTGCAATCAAAAAAAAATCTATCATATTTTTTTTGCCGGCGATACTTTTGACGATAATCTTGAAAACTATTCTGATTTTGACGATTTAGCTAATCGATTTAAAAATTTAAATTTTTGGCTTCTACGCGGCAATCACGACGATAATTTATCTCAACATAATTTTCTAGCTAATAATATACGCGTTATTGAACATCCAACACTTGAAACTATTTATAACAAAGAATTTTTTCTTATTCCATACGCCGCAAAAAAATATGCGGCAGACTTTATTCAAATTTTGATTCAAAATCTCTCGCCAATTTCTGAAAACAAAATTTTGATATCTCATTGCGATTACATATCTATTAAATCTGACATTAACGAATATGAGCAAAGCGTCTATATGCCGCTTTTTAGAAAAGACATAGAATTTTTTGACAAAGTTTTTCTCGGACACATTCACAAATCTCAAATCATTGACAATAAAGTCTATTATTGCGGGAGCTCATATCCCATCGCTTCCGACGAATTAGGCGAAAGATATTTTTTAGTCTTCGATTGCGAGTTTGACAAAGTTGACAAAATTCCAATTTTAACTAAAGAAATTTTTTTTTCCGCGAATATTGTTTTAAATCCGCTGCAAAATATCGAAGAAATATTGAAACAAACATACGCCATATTGCCATCTGAAATTTCAGCGAGAACATCAAAACAATCCGTAATATTAAACGCTTTTCTTTACGGGTTGACTCTAAATAAAAAAGAAGCTTGCCAAGAAATTGAAAAATTTTTTAACGTAAAAAAGATTAAAGTCAACATAGACGTCAAAAATTTAAAAATAATCGACCACAATAATATTAATCAATTTGAAGAATTTTTTACTATAGTCGACGAATGCAAAAAAAAGCTCGATTTGTTAAATCTTTCCAGCAGACTTAGAATTTCCGACAAAGACAAAATTTTTGCCAAAGTTATCGAAGCAATAGGGGAAGTTATTAAAACATGAAACGAATTTCAATTAAAAATATTTCCGTTAAACGTTGCGGACCACTTGCTGATAAATCTCTCTCTTTCAGCGATACTATAAATTTAATTTTCGCCAAAAATGAAAGCGGAAAATCTTATTTAGTCGAACTAATTATTAGCGACTTTCTATCAAGATTTAGAGAATCTACGAAAAAGAAAGGAAGAAAAAAAAATTCAGACTTAAATTTTCGAGTAAGAGACAATATTGAGGCAAATGTTATTTACGAAAAAGATTCTTTTATTGAGCTCGATAATTTCGACGAAGATAAAATAGCTCTTTTATTAGATTTAATTTCTATTCGCGAAGGAAAATCTTATTTATTGAATAAGGAGGATATTTCTCTCGATGATATTTCTAAATATCTTGCTTTGAAATCCGGGACAAAACTTTTCGAACGTCTTGAAAACAACATTCCTAAAACTATCGCTTCAATTTCAATCGATAACTTCATAGATAAGGGCGAAATCGCCAAACAAGGCATCGGCAGAGATTATATCAAAACTTTGGAAGAGATTGAATTATGCGAAAATTATATTCTCAAAGTTCAGGACATTGACATACTCGAAATTCGAAATTTGCGAACTAAAAAAAACGAGCTTGAAAAGAAAAAAGAAAATTTGATTAAAGCTAAACGAAAAAAAGCTTTTGAGCTTTATAAAAAAATTCAAGAATTGAAAGAAATATCTATTAAATATCCCGATGAAAAAATAAAACTTTTAGAAACGCTGCTAACTAAACGAAATTCATTAGAGGCTTCATTAATTCAATTGAAAGACGATATCATAAAATTGCAAAAAAACGTAGAAGAACTTCCTCATTATATTGAGCAAGAAAAACGCATATTAAGCGCGAAAGTTTATAAAGCTTATCTGCTCTCTTTAGAAAAAAAAGAGCTTGAAAAAAAACTTGAAAAACTAAACGATCAAATTTTAGACGGATTAAAGAAAGATATAAGTCTATATTATTTAAAAGAAAAAGAATTAGATGAACAAAAAAGCAGATATGAAAAATTAAACAAAGAAATAAAATCTAAAGACTTTGTATTAAACGGAAAAACTATTTATACAGATTATCAAGAAGCTCTTTCCTCTTCTACAAATGAAAAAATCATATATTCAATTATTGCTATTCTTGCGGCAATTGGAGGAATTTCGCTTATTTCAAAGGAAACGCTTATAGGAATTGCTTTATTAATTGGTTCTCTCATTTCAATATTTAAAGTTTTTACAGTTAACGCTAAATATAAATATTCAATTGATAGATATAAAGATTTCGAGTCTCGCTTTAGAGCTCTATTTAATGAAAATTTAGTCGATGAAGACGCAATTCAAAGAAATATTGAAGAAATAAAAAGTTTAAAGATTATATTGGAAGAATTAAAGAATTCAATTTTTGCATTAGAGCGAAATATTTCAGAATTTAAAAATAAAATAGAAATAAGTTTAAGAGCCATTGGCTTCGAGCTTTACGACAATAATTATAACGAAAATCTAAAAGAAATAGATAATAAAAAAAAGGAACTGCTGAATAAATATAACGCCAAAATAATTGAATTAAACAAACTAGAAGTTCCAGAAATAGGATCAGAAAATGGATTTATTACAACAGATCCCGGCGTAGAATATAATAAAACCGAACTAGTAAGAATTCAACATAAAATCACAGAAATCGAAACTCAAAAAACTGCTTTGCAAAATAAAGAAAAAGAATTGAAAGAATTAAAAGCAAAGCTCAAAGAAAACGACGAAAATATTTCCGAACTTTTTTATGAGCTGTTAAATGATAAAGTCGACGAAAAGTTTTTTAAGGTTAAAATAAATCAAATTAAAACTGAAAAGGAGAAAATCGAAAAAGAAATATCTAAACTTGAAGGAGAACTTCAAGGGCTCTCAGTTGATCCCAAAGATTACATATATGAGGAAGGAGATTTTTTAGTTTTCGATCAAAAAATTTATGAAGCGATCGATATAGAATTGCAAAACGTCAATAATCAATTGCAAGAAAAATCAAAGTTATATTCCGAATTTATCGGCAAGTTAAAATCTTATTTAAGCGTCGAAGAAACCGAAAAAGGGGAAATCAAATTTGATTTCGAACAAACTCTTTATAAACTTTACGAACATAAGCAAGATATATTAAAACAAATCGAAGACATCGAAGCTGAAATAATAGCAAAAAAAATCTTATACGACGCCTTGCAAAAAAGAAAAAACGATAGAACATCTATTGCAAAAGAAGCCTTAAATTCAAAATCATTTAAGGAATATTTGCATAAAATCGCAAATGATAAAAAAGAAATAATCGTCGACGAAAAAAATCAAATTTTTATATCCGACGGAAAATATACTTATCCATTTTCATACTTGAGCTTAGGAGCTAAAGACCAATTTTTTATATCGCTAAGATTAGAAATGATTAAAAAGATTTTAAATGACGTAAAAATATTTTTGCTTTTCGACGACGCGTTTCAACACTCTGATTACGAAAGAAGAGAAAAACTCGCGAACATTTTATTCGATATAGCAAACGAAGGATTTCAAACCTTTTACTTTTGTATGGACAATCATATTAGAGAACTTTTTGAAAAATTAAGCTCAATTAGAAAAGTCGAGCTTAAAATTATAGAATTGTAAATAATTTAAAAAAGTCGCTCGCCTCGGAAGCGAACGACATTTGATTATTTTGTTATCGCAGCTAAAAACTAAAACATCGCAATTACGCCAATTTTAAATTCTCTTCCCGGCTCTGGCAAACCGAATTGATAATAGTTAGCTCGATTTAATATATTTTGCAATTCGACAAAAAATATTGCAGAACTTTCCTGGGATAAATTTAATTTATAGCTTAAATTCGCGTATAAATTAAAATTATTGCTTAGTCTCACAAAACGATTATTATTAGGATCTATAGCAAAATCGTTATAAATAAACTTAGCTCCAACTCCGCTTTTAAAGTTGTTAGTTATAAAATAGCTTGTTTCAACATCGGCGATAAAATCTGGCTTGTACTCAAGCGTGTCCGCAAATTCTCCTTTTTCATTTTTTGCTCGAGAACGAGAAACGCAAAGTCCCGATTTAAATTCAAAGGAATAATAATTTATAGAGGAAATATTTTCAATTCCGTAACTCAAAATTTCGTCTTTGTTTACTCTCTGAAATTTTCCTCCGGGCAAAGATATTCTAGCGATGCCGTCTTTGAGCCAATGAACAAAAAAATACGAGTTTGTTTTTATGTTTGCCGACGCAAATCTATGACCGATAGTCAGCGAATTCATTTTTTCGGCTTTCAGATCTGGATTAGGAACAAATTTGCCCAAAGCTCCAGAAAAAGATTCGCGCAAATTTGGAAATCTCGTTTTCCTTCCAAAGCCCGCGTCTATAAATTGAAAAGCTGATATTTTATATGCAAATCCCGCGTTTAGCGAATAGTCCCCGTCTTCGGGTCTTTTTGGCTTATCAGCCGTTTTAACATAATCGACGAAATCATAACCAACGCCGAAATTAAACGAATATGATTTAAAAATTTTCTCGGCGTCAATTCCAATAGAATATATGCCTTGAGCGTATTCGTTTAACTTATAATTTTCCTTTAGTATTTTTTCGTCTCGATCTGTATAAATTGTCGATAAAGCCGCTTTAACTAAATAATCCTCTAAAACGATTTTTTCGGCTAAAATATCGGCTCCATATGTGTATTCGCTTGATATTTCTTCGTCTGATATAACGTTTAAATTTTGATTTTTAAAAGCTCTAATTTTCTGTTGCAAATTTAAAATTGAAAATTGGTAATTAAATTTTAACTGCGAAGTTTCGAAATTATTTCTGCCGCCAAACGAAAAATAGTATCTGTCAAGATAAGGATATCTCCAGAATCTTGGAGAAGGAACGCCAATTTCAGGCGGAACCCCTTTTTCTATCTTTGATGAATTGAAAATCGCATTTAACGAAAAGTTTTCACTAACATCGTAAATTGATTTTAACAAATATGAAAAATTTTTGTTGTCGCTGTTGAATCTTTTCTTATCGTCATATGGGCTGGCTATCTTTTCAGGCAATTCGAATTCTTTGCGATCATTATATCCGACGGAACCTAAAATTGAAAAAGGTCCAAATTTTCTTCCTACAACATAGGATGCCATATAAGAATTATTATTTAAATATTCGACGGCGACTTTTTGATTTAATTTATCGTCAATTGGATTATTTGTTTCAACTTTTACGGTCGCTCCTAAATTATTTGGGCCCCAAATAGCCAGCGGAGCAAATCGATTAATTTTAATTTCTCTAAAAGCTAATGCTGGAATAACGTTTAGATCTATTCTATTATCCCATAACGAAGTTTGACGCGCTCCGTCGATATAGATCGCATATTGTCGCTCGCTTAATGTTCTAAGTTGCAAGTGATATTCGCCTCGCGAATTTTGTTGCAACTTGCCGGAAGATATTTTTGAAGCAAGTTTTTCAAATGAATAAAATAAAGATAAATCTATTTCGTCAAAATTTGACTTTAAAAATGCTCTGCTTTGAGCGTCTAATTTACCAAGAATTTCTATTTCTTCTAATTTATAATCTCGAGATTGATTCGTGTCGACTTGAGAATATGCATTGTTAAAAAAATAAAAAGAAATAAACATAAAAATTAAAATATATTTTGACATATCAACCTCTTATATTATTAATAATTTATTTAGCAATTTAAGTAAATTAATGTTTCTATTAAAAAAATAAATTATGGTTTCAAGATTAATTCTTTAATTTTATTATTGTCAATTTGAATTAAATTACTTTTGTTAATCTAAGAGATTAAAATATCGATCTCTCAAATAATATTTACATTCGCTAAATATTTTATATATTTGCGTTTATTATTAAAAAAATAAAAACATATTTTATGAGCAAAAAAGTCATTTTTATTGGCGATTCAATTACGGAAGCTTTCGACGTAAAAAAACATTTAAGCGAATTTAACATTATAAATAAAGGAATTTACGGCGACAATACTATGGGAGTCTTGAAAAGAATCGACTCTGATATTATAAATCTTAATCCTGATAAAGTTTTTATTTTAATTGGAACAAACGAGTTCGCTTTAAATAGAACGCCGGAAGAACTCATAGAAACATATGAGCAAGCAATAAAAAAACTTATCGCTCATATACATTCAACCGATATTTATATAACTTCAATTTTGCCAACTCGAAATATCGAAAACAGACCGATTGAAACTATAAAAAAAACCAACGCCTACCTTTTTAAGCTTGCTCAAAAATATAAATTAAATTACTTTGATTTATTCTCCGAATTAGCCGATAAAAATGAACAAATTAACGAAATTTATACGACCGACGGATTGCATCTTTCAGAAGAAGGCTATCAAAAATGGGCGGAAGTTTTTAAACTTAAATTTAGAGATTTAATAAACAATCATAATTAAATTTTCGAATAACAGACGTCCTTAAAAGTTTTTATCGAAGCTCAATTGAATTATTTTAATTTAAATAAATCAGCAAACAAACTGTTATAAATTACTATTGTTTTTATTAATTCAAATATATAAATATTCCATTCGAGTTGTAATTAAATTATAATTATAATTCTAATTCCTTTTGTTCTTTATATCTTTTAACGAATTTCTTTCCCAGAAAACTCCGTCGCTATATCCTTGAATTGAATTATCTATTTCAGCCATTTTTAATCTTTTTATCGCATATAAACAATATTCTTCGTCTATTTCCACTGCTGCGAAGTTCCTTTTCAATTTTTTAGCTACAACAGCTGTCGTTCCCACGCCAGCAAAAGGATCGAAAATCATATCGCCTTCCTTCGAGCTTGCGAGAATAATTTTAGCGAGAAGTTTTTCAGGTTTCTGAGTCGGATGCGGAGTATTTTCAGACATCGACCAAAAAGGTATTGTGATATCAGTCCAAATGTTTGAAGGATAAGTTAATCGATATTTGCCGTCTTTCTCTTCAGCCCAATCTTTAGGAGCTCCTTTTTCTCTGTAAGGAGCGATAACTCGTCTTTTCAGTTTCACAGCTTCCGGGTTAAAATAATAATCGTTTGACATTGTACAAAACCAAATATCTTCCGAATTGTTTTTCCAATTTCTTAACGAACCGCGCCCTTTTTCCCGCTCAAAAGTTATTCTATTTCTTACTATAAAATATTTCTCGCATATCAAGTGTATTGCTGCCGAAGATCTCCAATCGCCGCATATATAGATCGACGCGCTTTTTTTTAATAATCTTATTAATTTACTAAGCCAAGATTCTAACCAATCAGAATATTCGGCGATAGTCATCTTTTTAAATTCAACTTCGTTAAAACTTTTTGTCAAATTATAAGGCGGATCGATAAACAATAAATCGACAAATTCGAAAGGCAATTTATCTATCGCATCGAATAAGTTCTGATTAATAATTTTTCCGCTAATATAATCAACATCGCTCGGCGAGCTTAGCTTAATCAATTCTTTTTTAAAAGATTCTTTTTCTTCTTCGGTTAAAATAATCGTTCTATTTAAAGGAGCTTTAGTCATAAATCCGATTTAATTTTATAAGATTAAACAATTTTAAAACGTTTATCTAATAAACAAATGTTTTTTTTATAAAAGCGTCTAATAATCTTTTGATTAGCCCAAAGTTTTTTTATAGCTTATTTAATATATTTATTTAAATTATGACATAAATTTTCAATAACAAAATTAACAAAAAAAATGTTCTCCATAAAATCCTTTTCGATTTGCTTGTCGGCGATAATAATTTTTTGCTCTACAAATTTTGCTCAAATTAAATTCGTTGTTTTTAACGCAACTGGAAAAACATCCGAAGAAAAACTAATCGCTTTGACATTAGCGGGAATAGTCAACAGAGATTCGGCTCGATTATATCTCTTAAACGCGTATGAAACTTGGTGCTGGAATCAAACCGACGAGAAATGGATCGATATATACCAATCAAAAGGAAATCAATTTGAAACGATAACTACAACTTCCGCTTTGATAAATAAATTTAGAAGCAAAATAAACGGCGCGTTAATTTACGATTTAAATAGAACTTACTCAAATTTTATTGGACAAAGCTTTAGATATCAAGGGGAATTTGCCGCTATAATCGGAGCGCTGACAAATCGTCTCCCGATGTCAAAAGCATCGGCGATAAGTTTTGGATTAAACATTACCGACTCAGTTTTAGCGATAGATTTTTACGACGGCGATAGTTACAAATATTTGCCTGGAGATCTTTCGCAAACAAAATATCCTTGGAATAATTCGTCGTTAACAGAAGAGCAAAAATATTTTGCATTAATCGAATATGGAATTCAAAATATACTTCCTTTATGCAATCCTGAAAAATTTTACCTTAGAGAAATAACAGATTGGGCTGTAAAACATCGAATGTTTCAAGTCAATTTAGCTGGAACAGACGAACTAAAATTTGAATCTCTTCCTGACGCAAAGGCTCAATACTTGGAGACTATTTTAAACTTTTATCGTCAAAAAAATTTACATAAAATTTTTCATATTTACGGATGGATGCGACCCGAACCTTTAGTTCAGTGGTTTAACTGTTTTGGAGCCTCATTTCATGAAACTTTATTGTCAAATTTATCATTTCATTCCGCCTACCCTGCAAATTTAAATAATCTAACTCGACCGTCAAAAACAGATTTTTCAAATTTGCAATTAGAAGATAAATGCTATTTGATTTTTATTGGAACTGAAGGAGACGCTGGCAATTGGAACTTTGGATTTCAAGCAGGAGCTTGGCTTTCTTCAAGTCGCGGTCAAGTTCCATTAGCTTGGGGATGGAATCTACATTTGTTGAGCGAATGCAAATTTGTGGCAAGATATTATTATGAAACTGCAACTCAGAACGACGGTTTTATTGGAGTAACCACGCCCTTAGGCTATGCCTTTCCAGATTTATGGCAAAACGACGTTTGGCAAAACGCTGTTCAAAGCTCTTCTGAATTAATTTCTTTATTCGATATAAAAGATTTTTACGCTTATAAACATTACGCCAACGGCTTATATTCAATTTACTATCGCGGCAAATTTATTTCCAATAGTTTCGACTTTGCAAAATTAGGACAATTCAACAGCCTGATTGGATCCGATGTCGTTTTTCTTTTCGATCCTTTGCTGCAAACACAAACAGCTTATACAAACTATGGCGGCATCTTATTCAATCATGTTAACGATGGAACTTACTATGGAGATGTTTCAGATTTGCAAGCGACAGCTAATAAAATTTTATCGACACTTAAATCAAAGCAAAGACCATTTTTCTATCTTGCCGGATACCAAAGATTGCGACAGGACGATTTTACAAACAGAACATCTCCAAGCAATTCAGATATTAGCTTGCCAAAATTAATTCAACTTATAAATTATTTAAAAAATGATCCTGAAATTGGAAATAAAATCGAAATATTGACGCCTGAAAAATTTTCTTATTTGTTAAGAAAAAAGCTAAGCTCTCAGAAAAATGAAAATAACATCCTTCAATTAACAAATTTTAATTTAAAACAAAATTATCCAAACCCTTTCAATCCGGAAACTGAAATAAGCTTTTCAGTCGGCAATTTCTCGGAAGTAGAATTTCGCCTTTATAATTCTATTGGACAATTTATAGGAATTCCGCTCAAAGGATTTTTTGTCGCCGACGAATATTCATTTAAATTAAATTTAAGCTATCTCGCAGCTGGTACATATTTTTTAACAATGACGGGAGAAAACTATAGTAAAACTATAAAAATGATATTGCTAAAATAAATTTTAACTTATTAGATTGTAACTGTAATATTTTAATTTGACGACGAGATAGCTTTTTTAAATTTATGATATTTATTATACATATAATTTTGACGGCTTTTGATTAATGTTCGTCGCCGCCAATAAATTTCATCTCAAGCTCGTCGGCGTAATATGCAAGTTTTGTTAAAGGTTTAACAAGCTCATCTTCGCTTAAATCGTCTATTGGCGTAGAGTGCTTTAGATATAATCTTCCGTTTAATGATACAACGCCGCCGCAAGTAAAGACGCCAGCGTAATTTAATATTTTGTCGATTTCAAACTGATAGTTGGCTCCAATTGGAGATAAAAACTGAATCCATCGTTCCCCATTTTCTTCTTCTATCAAAGCCATTATAACCTGCTGGCTTCTTTTATGGGATGTTGGCAAGTCTACAGTGATAAATTTTTCTTCAATTTCGGCGTTGAAATTCCTTTTCATATATTCTTTTACCGCCTTCCATATTGCCATTTTATGCCCTCCTTAATTTAGTTATGTTGTATATTAAAATTTTTTGAGATATATAAATAGAAACAGATAAATAGAATAATAAAATTAAGATTTTGCTATTTCAAATTCTTTTTCAAAAATGTTTTTCGCTTCAGAATATCCTTTTTCTATAAGCTCGTCTAATTTATCAATATCAACTGGCGAATAATCGGATAAATCGGGCTGCAATATAATGTCTAATTTTTTTAGATCTCTTTCGTTTTGTTTAAATATTGCTAAATGAATCGCATTTACTACAAGTTCTACAATATTTTCAGGTCGCCTCAAATAAGGAGAAGCATTTAAATCTACTCCAATTAAAAGATCAAGATTTAATTTTGCATCAAGCAAAGGGGATATTGGCATATTTTCCAAAGTTCCACCGTCGATAAGCAACATGCCTTCGGCTTCTACAGGGATAAATATCCCAGGAATAGCGGAACTTCCCATAACTGCTTTATCTAATTCTCCCGAACTAAACACTATTTTTTTATTTTTCACAATATCAACCGCTACGGCAAAAAATTTTTTTTTCAACTTTTCGAACGAATTATGCCCTAACTCATTTCGCAAAATTTTGCCAAGCTTTTCGTTTGAAATCAACCCATATTTTGAAAATTTTATTTTAGCAACGTCATACCAATCGATATCTTTTGCAATTTCTATCATTCTATCTACCATCACTCCACCCGCATAAAGAGCCCCGACAAAAGCTCCAATACTCGAGCCTGCAATTGAGCATATGTTAGCATTGACCTCCTCTAAATATTTTAAGACTCCGACGTGATATCCGCCCAAAGCTCCGCCGCCGCTTAGTGAAAGTCCTATCTTTAATTTTCTTATATCTCTATACTTTCCAAAAAATAAATATTTTCTTTTCATTTTATTTTATATTGCTTTATTGCTTGCAACTTATTTTTGACTCCAACAACCGCAAATATTGCTAATTTTTGCGACGATTTCAAATTTGCATTTATCATTCATAGCTTCATATATCCGCTTCATCAATTCAAATAATCGTCTATAATCGCCGGTAATTTCCGTCGACATTAAGCCGATTTTATAGTCAAGTCCTGATTTCTTTATAATTTCAAGAACAGCGTCGACATCTTTAATAAAATCGTCAGATTGAATAGGGATGAACGAAATTTCCAAAGAACTTATTTTTTCCATTTCGCGCAAAAGAATCCTCCTTCGATTTTTGGTTTTGATAACTCTATCTTTATCGCTTCCTCAACGTTTGAGACTTCAGGAGAAAAAAAAAGAGCTTCGTTAATCTGAATCGGCTTTGCTCCAAAAATCTCTTTAACTTCTTCTTTAGAAAATAATTTTGCATATTTGAATACAGTATTTTCAGTAAAATAATCGGATTGATATAATTTTCCCCATTCGCTCGTCTTATTTAAAAAGCCTATTATTATTTCTCCATCTTTTTTCAAACAACGCATCGCTTCTTCAAAAGTTTCTCTTTTGTTATCTATAAATTCAAATGTAGCTACGCTTATTATCAAATCAAAAACCTCGTCTTTGAAAGGCAATTTTTCCGCGGAGCTTTGTATGAAATTCGCTTTTGATTTTAAAGAGATTTTTTTATTCAAAGCTTTCTCAAGCATTTTATCTGAAACGTCGCATCCGATAATTTCTTCGCTTCGATTTTCTAATTTAAAAGTATAATTTCCCGTTCCGCACCCTATATCTAAAATGCGCTTATAACTTTCTTTAGACAGCAATTTATAAAAAGCTTCCGTTTCAATTTTGTCTATTAAATTTCCAATATCAGTTTTATACCAGTCGTCGTATGAAGCTGCTTCTTCATTAAACACTTTTATCATAATACAAAATTGTTTTGTTGCTACAAAATTAAAGAAAAAAAATTTAATTGAAAATGTCTATTTAATGTATTATTTTGATACAAATTTATGTTTTTAATGTTTATTTTTAATAAATTTTTTATTTTAGCTAATATATTTAAACAATAAGGGCGCATAAATTGCCAAATTTCTTTTTTAAAATTTTATGAATGTTTTTTTAAATAAAATAATCGGTTTAATTAAAGACTTTACAAAGAGCGATTATGTCTTTTTGTTAAAAAATTCTCACAATGATTGGAAAATAATAGGCTCTCATCCAAATGGAATAGAAGCAGCAAAAAATTTCGATAAAAAAATAAAATTCGTTAAAGAAAAACTCTCAAATCGCTCAAAAATAAGCCCTACAATTCAAAATGAATTTATATACGAATTCGGCAAATTTATAAACGAAGGCAAAGATATTTTTTATTATAATTCTGAGATTTGTCAGGATCTTGACGGAGTTTATTATCTATCCTTATACGGCGACGAAAGTTTTGAAAAGAAACAAGTTTTCACAAAAAGATTTTCATTTTTTAAAGACTTATTAAAATATTATCTTCAGTATGGCGGAGATGATAGCTCGTTTAACAAAATTTTTGAGCTTTTATATGACTCCGGGATATATTTCATATTTATATCCGAAACAGGAAAAGTTATTTTTGATAATTTTTCAGAATTTTACGAAGAAATTGGATTAAACTTCGACTTTAAAATTGAAAATTTGAAATGCAAATTTTTGCTAAGCGATCGAATTATAAATTTTGAAACATTAGTTAATAATGACAAAGAATACAACGGCGATATATTAGAATTCTTCATCCCCAATGGAACAAAAGTATGCAAATCTCTCTATAAAAAAGTAATAAAAGATTCGAGCAATAATTTTACGGGCAGTTTTATCTCTCTAAGAGAAATTGACGAAAAGGTTATAGAATTTGAAACGTTGCTATTGAAATCTAAGGAGTCTCGCATCCTTTATTACGCTTTCAACGTTGAGAATCGCGCTTTTCGTTTTTTTCAAAAAGATATTCAAGAATTTCTGAGTATCGACGAAAAAAGCCCTAATTTATTTAAGTTCTTTAAAAGAATTCATCCTTATGATTTTTTAAAATATAAAAACTTTGCTCGCGACGCTCTTAAAGGAAAACATTTAAGCGTCGAATTCAGGCTTTACGATTCGAGAAAAGATATAAAATACATAAAACAAACCGTTTATCCTATATTTAAAAATGATAATTTAGAGCTTGTCTTAGGAATCATTGAAGATCAAACCAACGTTAAATTATTAGAAAATAAAATTTTTGAATTAACAAATTTATTTGATTTGTTATTTGAATCTTCCAATCAATTTTTATTTTTTTTAGACGAATATGGAAAATTTACTAAAATAAATCCGCGCGGCTTAGAGATATTAGGATACAAAGAAGAAGAAATTATTGGAAAACATTTTTTGGAATTTGCAAGCGACGATTCTAAATACGAAGCCGCCGTAGCCTTTAAAAATATTCTTGAAAGCAGCAAGCCGATAGATTTTGAAATTTGGCTCGAATGTAAATATGTCGGAAAAAGATTATTTAAAATTAGAGCGATTAAATTCGAACAAAACAATTCAGTCGTAGGCATGATTGGAAGCGGATTTGACGCCTCAGAGTTAAAAAGATTAGAAGAAAAAAATAAAGATTTGAATTTTCAAGTAATAGAGTTAAACAGACTTTTAAGCATCGAAAAAGATAGAGCAAAAGAACAAAATATCGCTTTAGAAGAAATAAATAGACTAAGGAACGAATTTATTTCTAATATTTCTCATGAGTTAAGAACGCCATTGGCGTCAATTATTGGGTTTGCAGAAACTATATTAGCCGATCCTTCGATTTCAAAAGATCTTTTGCAAGAATTCGCCAAAGTTATTCTACAAGAAGGAAAACGACTTAATAATGTAATTAATATTTTTTTAGATCTCTCTAAAATAGAGCGCGGCGAGTTTTCTATTGTCAAATATAATTTTAATATTGTAGAAACATTAAATGAAATCGTCGATAAATTTGAAGAACAAATCAAGCAAAAAGGAATTAAATTTAGCATTGATATGCCGTCGAAGAAAATTGAAATAAACGGCGATAAAGATCGTTTGACTGATTGCATATCTCATTTATTGTCAAATGCGATAAAATTTACTCCAAGCGGCGGAAGAATTTCTCTTATAGCAAAAGATTTTCAAAATGAATTTGAAATTATCATAAGCGACACTGGAGTTGGAATACCAAAAGAAGATTTAGATAAAATATTTAATCGTTTCTATAAATACAAAAAGAGCGAAGTAGCCACTCCTGGAACTGGATTAAGCTTAGCGTTAGTAAAAAAAATTATCGATTTGCATAAAGGCGTAATTTTAGTAAAAAGCGATATAAATAAAGGAGCTTCGTTTATTATAAAACTCCCAAAGATTTTAAATAAATAAAAAATAAAGGTTGAAAATGGAAAAATTAGTTTTTATCGTCGACGACGAAAAAGCCGTTTCAAAGTTAGTCGCATACTGGGTTAAAGAAAGGTGGGGCTATAGAGCGGAAGTTTTTGAAAATGCCACTGATATGTTGAACAATCTCTCAATGGAGCCCGACGTAATTTTGCTTGATATTATGCTTCCGGATATTAACGGCGTGGAAGTCTTAAAAGAACTAAAACGCAAAAACGAAGATTTGCCAGTAATTATGCTATCGGCTCAAAACGACGTTCAAGTCGCCGTCGAATCGCTTAGATTTGGAGCTTACGATTACTTTCAAAAGCCTCTCGATATGCAAAAACTTGAACCCGCAATCAAAAACGCCATTAAAAGTTACGAGCTGAATAAAGAGTTAAAATCATTAAAAGAAGAAGTAAAAAGAGAATATAATTTCAATAATATTATTTCAGGCGACAAAAGAATGCAAGACGTTTTTCGATTAGTTTCGAAAGTTTTAGATAACGATATAACAGTTTTAATTCACGGCGAGAGCGGAACAGGAAAAGAACTTATAGCCCGAGCTATTCACTACAACGGCTCGCGTAAAGACAAGCCTTTTGTAGTGGTTAATTGCGCTTCCATTCCTCGCGAATTGCTAGAAAGCGAATTATTCGGTCACGAAAAAGGAGCTTTTACTGGAGCTTATCAAAGAAAAATCGGAAAATTCGAATTGGCTCGCGAAGGAACTATTTTCCTGGACGAAATCGGAGAAATGGAATTGTCTCTTCAAGCTAAAATTCTTCGCGTTATACAATATAAAGAATTCGAGCGAGTCGGAGGAACAGAGACTATTAAAACTAACGCAAGAATTATTTCAGCTACTAATAGAGATTTAAAGCAAGCCGTCGAACAAAAACAATTCAGGGAAGATTTATATTACAGACTAAATTCGTTTCCTATTGTCATTCCTCCTTTAAGACAACGACGAGGCGATATTCTAATTTTAATTGAGCACTTCATTAAAGAATTCAATAAAAAGTTTAACAAAAATACCAAAGGTTTTACTAAAAAAGCCTTAAAATTCTTATACGATTACGATTGGCCTGGAAACGTGCGCGAACTGGAAAATACGATTGAACGTTGCGTAATTTTAGCCGAAAGAGAAACTTTAGACGTGGCTGATTTGCCTCCTCATATAAAAAGTTATACGGGCGCTATGTCAGTCGATTTAAATGGCGGATTATTTTCTCCTGATATGAAAGTTATTCCGCTTGAAAAATTAAAAGAAGAAGCTATTAAGCACGCTCTTAAAGTTGCGGAAGGAAATATCGTCGAAGCCGCTCGTATGCTTCAAGTCGGCAGAGCGACCATTTACAGGCTAATTGAAAAATACAATATAGACGCCAAACAAATCATTAAAGAGTAAAAATTTTTTTTAGTTTAACTTTTATAGCTATAAAATAAATTAAACAAGAATCAAAAAAATTTATTTTTTTTCGAAAACAATTATATAAAGGAATTTTTCGACAAGGATGTCGATATTAATCAATAAAAAAGATAATTTGCAAGCGTCGCATAAACTTGTCAATTATGACGCTCGTCAAAAAAAAATAGTTTATCCTAATAGATTAAATAATGAATACGATCTTTATATTCAAAACCCCATATCTAAACTTCTTTCTTCTTTTCAAAATTTAAACTTAAATAATTCTTCTTCCTTTTACTCGAATGATATTCTTCATTTCAATCTTGAATTTAAATCTTCCGAGCAGTTGAATGCTACAGCGTCTGGTATTTATAATTCAAAAAGCTCATCTTTAAAAATTAATATTAAATACCTTTTTGAAAATGAAATAACTAAAAATGGCAAAATTATTCGCGAAAAATATGAAATGAACATTGATATCAAAGCCGATAAATTTGAAGATTTTAATTTGACTAAGAATATTGAAAAAGAAAAAATCGATGATTTTCTTTTTAGATTATTATCCGAAATATCTAAAGAGCTTATCGAAGAAGATAAAATTCCTATCGCTTTAGTATTAGACTCGGATGATTTTCAAGAATTAGCAAGCTTAAAAAAAGGGAAAATTATCAAGCTAATTTTTGCAATTTTGCAAACGGCATATTTTACGTCAAAAATTAAACAAATGATAAATAAAAACTATTCGCCGGAATATTCAATTCTTCATCCCGTTAGAAAAAGCGATCTTGTCTTTAATATGGAAAGAAAGGAAACAAAAAATTTTGAATTAAAAATTGAATTACAAAAAATTAGCGAGAACTTCGTCGAGTTTTCCAGCTCGGAAGTTCCCGCATAAAAATTATACTTTGAATTCTGAAATTGTCTTCATTAAATTCATTAACGAATTAGAAATATTTGTCGACGAACTTTCTATTTGTTTTGAATTTTCAAAGTTATTATTTATCGCGTCGATTGTTTCACTAAAACTTGTCTGAATAAATTCTATTTCCTTTGCCATTTTTTCATTGGTTTGATACAAGTCGAGATTGTATTCCTTAATTATAGAAGCGATATCGTTATATTTCTTTACAAAAGAACTCAAATTATCCGTAAGCTTATTTACGTTATTAGTTTTCGAAGATGCATTATTCATCGCTTTAACGGCTTCTTGAGTTTCAGCTTGAATAGCCTTGATAATTTCTGAAATTTCTTTTGTGGCTTTTGCGGTTCTTTCAGCCAATTTTCTTACTTCGTCGGCTACGACTGCAAAACCTTTGCCTTGTTCGCCCGCTCGAGCGGCTTCTATTGCGGCATTTAAAGCAAGCAAATTTGTTTGATCGGCTATATCGTCGATAACAGTCGCTATTTCTCCGACCTTTTCAGCGCTTTCTCCCAATTTTGAGATTTTTTCGCTTGAATTATTTATATCTTGCGACATACTTTCAATAAACTTCACTACTTCGTTAATCGACTTTAAACCTTCCATCGACATATGTTGAGATTCGGCGGCTTTATTTAAAGCTTCTTTTGCTTTTTGCGAAACTTCGACGGCGCATGACACATATAGTTTCAATTTTTCAAGAGATTCGTGAGATATGCTTATTTGTTGCGATACAGACGCGGATATATTTTGCGAACTTTCTAAAATTTGCTCTATATTTGACGCAAGATTGTTTGAAGCGTCGACTAAAGATGAAAATAAATTTTTAACTTTACTTATAGAATCATTTAAATTAACAAAAAACTCGTCTACGATTCCATTTCCTTCGCTTATAAATGTAACTTTCAAATTTCCTTTGGAAAACTCCTCCACATTTCTCAAATTATTTTTTACAATTTTTATATCCTCTTCAATAAGCTTATGATTGTATAAGAAACAATTTTCTAATACGTTTCTTCCATTTTTAATTGCTAAAGCCATTGACTCGCAGCTATTGTATCCGCATGAAGGACAGTTTTTAATATCCTTAGCTTCTGTTTTTTTAAGTTTAGCGAAGATTTCACTTTTTTCTTTTTCGACAATATCTTTTATTTTTTCTTTAAAAATGAATGAGCGATCGAGATAATTTCTATTATATAAATTTTCTTTCCAGTATTTATTAATCGTTTTTCGCAAAATTATTTTATCAATAAACTTAATTTTTGTTTTTTTGTATTTTTTAATAGCTTCTTCTTTTCTTTTAGAAATGTAATATTCGACTTCGTCGATAGATTTTTTTCTTGTCAAAGTTCCCGTTCCGCCGTTGCATCCCATATCGCAATTTAAACAATCTATTAATAAAGGAGCCATATTTTTCGAAATCATTTTTGGAAGTTTTTTAAAATAATCGTAAATAATTTCAGGTCCTTCAATCTTGCGAGCTTTTTCTCTTATGGAAGGAACTTCGCGAGCGGCAGTTTCTAATAAACCGCCGGGCGATGAAAATAATACGGCTCTTTCGGCGGGCGGATTGTCAAAATCGCTTTCCGGATAATTTGAAAGATTAATCCCGTTTTTATCGATAAATTTCCGGATGTTTGCCATTGTGACGTTATAATCTCAAATTCCAACGGCGTCGAATTCTCTTTTTTTTTGCGACGCAAGGAGAGATTACCGCTATTTTATAATTTCTAAATTCTGGATAGAATTCTTTTATCATTTTTATCGTATGAGTCATAGGACTGTCCCAGGGAGCTAAATACTTTATCAGCTCGGGTTGATATATTTCAATATATGTAACTAAAGCCGGACAAGGTTGAGCGATAACCGTTTGCGGATTTTCTTTTTTAATGTAGTTTAAATAACTTTTAATCGTAAGTTTGGCTCCAAAACTAACGTCAAAAACAGCCTTCACGCCTAATTGTTTTAGCCACCCAACTAAATTCATACTTTTGCCCGGAAAATTAGCTTCTAAAGCAGGAGCAGCTATAGCGACCATTCGAGTTCCCCTTTTTAAATCGCTCATCCATATCTCGAAATCGTCTATAATCTCACGAGCTTCATGCTGGCAATGATTTATGCAATTGCCGCAACCGATGCATAAATCTTCGTCTACTTCCACATATTCGTTGCGCGCTATGTTTCAGAATTTTACCGGACAAGCTGAAATGCATTGATGACAATTAACGCATTTTTCTTTGTTAACTCTTATTACAGGCGATAACTTCCTCTCTCTCATTTAAGCCTCCTCTGTAATAAAATTGAAAAAATTAGTATTTTTAGAAATATAATATTTATAAATTCTTAAAGGACGTACTTTAATGACAAAATAGAAAGTTTTGTTAAAATTAATAAAAAATTAAAATAAAATTAACAACTATGTCCTTTTCCAATAAACCTCGTTGGATAGAGTGGGCAAAAAAAATTCAATCTATCGCTCAAACAGGTTTGCATTACTCAAACAGCGAATTTGACAGACAAAGATATGAACAATTGAATCAAATTGCCGCTGAAATTTTTGCAGAGCAAACAGAATATAGTTTCAAAAAAATAAAAAATACTTTTGACAATCAAACTGGACATGCGACCCCGCGAATAGACGTACGCGGAGCAGCCTTTAAAGATAATAAAGTTTTGTTAGTAAGAGAAACATCCGACGAAAAATGGACTTTGCCCGGCGGCTGGGCTGATCCTTTTGAAACGCTTTCAGAATCAATAGAGCGAGAATTTTTCGAAGAAACAGGATATAAGGTCAAATTAAAAAAAATAGTCGCAATATATGATAGAGATAAAAGAGGGCATTTTCCTCCTCATCCTTATCACGTATATAAAATTTTTGGCATCTGCGAAATTATAGACGGAAAGCCAGCGATTAGCTTTGAAACAGACGCGATAGAATTTTTCGATATTAATAAATTGCCGGCTTTATCTTCGGGTCGCATCAACGAATTTGAAATAATAAAGTGTTATGAACACTATTTAAATCCCGAAAAGCCTACGGAATCCGACTAAAAAAACGAAAATTTCGAATACTTTTTTATGAATTATAGCCCCATATTTTTTAATAGCATTTCAAATTTCAATCGTTTACAATAAAAATCTTTTGCCTAAAAGCATTTAATTAAAAAAATTTTTTTATTTTAAATTATGAAGCCTTTTAAGATAAATTTAGTTATTTGCATTTGCCTCTCGCTATTTTTCTTTCAATGTTCCAAAAAGAAAGAAAACGAACTTGAATTTTGGACTTTGCAATTAAGTCCTATGTTTAACGAATATATCGAAAAAAAAATAAAAGAGTATGAAAGAATTCATCCCGGCATAAAAATAAAATGGGTCGATATTCCTTACGATGCGGCAATACAAAAATTGCTTTCATCGGCGGCTGCAGGAAGCCCTCCTGATATAGTAAATCTCTCGGCGGATTATATACCTCAATTCGCTCAAATGAAAGCGTTTGCTAATCCTGCTGATTATCTAAATTCGTCGGAAATAAATAAATTTCTCCCAAATGCTCTAAGAGCCGTTTCATTTAAAAATCAACTATGCGGATTGCCCTGGTATTTAAATACATACGCTCTAATTTACAATAAAGAATTAATCGAATTGGCAGGATTTTCGGAAAAAGACCTTCCAAAAAATTTTTACGAACTTGCCAATTTTGTTAAAAAATATAAAGACAAAACTGGCAAATACGCTTTAGCATGGACAATAGGAAAAGATAGCTTTCTACCTACAGCTTTAGAAAGCGAAGGAATGTCGATGACGGATTCAAATCTTACATACGCCCTTTTTAATTCTCCAAGCTCGAAAGAATTTTTTATGCTCTGGATTGACCTTTTCAAGAATGGCTATATCTCCAGCGATATGGTTATTAAGCCCGCTTCGTATATGATTGAAACTTATATGTCTGGACAAGCTGCGCTTATTTTAACGGGTTCAGTTTTCTTGAAAAGAATAAAAGACAATGCTCCTAAAATATATGAGGTTACTCGCATTGCTCCAAACATAAAAGGATCTACCGGCAAACACGATCTCGCGGCAATGTCGCTTTGCGTATTGAACACTTGTAAAAGAAAAAAAGAAGCTTTTGAGTTTGTCGCTTTTATATTAAGCCCCGAATCTCAACTTGAATTTTGCAAATTAGCTCCCGTGTTCCCTTCGACAATAGAAACTCTCAAAGACGATTTTTTTATAAAATACGATGGAACAATTGAAAGTTACGCTCGAATTTTATGTTCGAAAGATTTGCTTTCAGCTGAAAAATTATTGGCGGTAAAATCTCATTCTAGATATTTCGAATTAAAAAATATTTTCGAAGAAGCAATACAGAAAGCATGTTTAAAAAACGAATCTTTAGATATAGCTCTTGACGAAGCTGCATTAGAGTGGAACAAAATTTTACCTGACAACTGAATTTAGAGATTATGAAACGAGAATCAACTTTTCTATTTTTTGCATTGCCTGGAGCGATATTTATTTTTTCTTTTTCTATTCTTTCGATAGTCTCTCTAGTCGTTTTCTCTTTTGTCGATTACAACGTTTTCTCAAAACCAGAATTTGTCGGAATTAAAAATTATATAAATCTTTTGAGCGACAAATACTTTTGGGCGTGCTTTGCAAATTCTCTATTTATAACAATTGCCGCTCCTTTGCTGGTAATTTTATCGCTCGTCTTAGCATTGTTGTTTCGCTCAAATTATTCAAGGAATAAATTTTTTAGAGCGATATGTTTTTTGCCTTCGCTAACTCCTGTGGCAATTATAGGAATTATGTGGCAATGGATTTTTTCCGAAGATTATGGGATATTAAATTACTTGCTAAGCTTGTTAGGAATCAGCAAAGTCAAGTGGCTGTCGAGCTCGCCAGAAAATTTAATCTCAGTAATGATAGCGACAATATGGCGAGGGGCCGGATATTATATGATGATTTTTTTAGCCGCGCTTTCTTCAATCCCAAAAGAATTGGAAGAAGCCGCTCAAATTGACGGAGCTAATAAAATTCAGATTGCGCTTAAAGTCATAATTCCTAATATCTGGAATACGGTCGTATTCGTTTTTGTTATTTCCGCAAGCTCAGCTATTAGACTTTTTTCTGAAATGTACGTAATGATTCCGGGTTTGCCTACAGATAATAAATCGCTGGTTTATTATTTATACACTCAATCTTTCGAAAAATTTAAATTAGGATATGGGTCGGCAATAGCCTTTGTCGTTTTTTTAATATCGTTAATTTTTTCTTTTTATAATTTTAAGCTTTTAGAAAAAAAGAATAATTTTTAATATGCGTCTTTTTAAGAAATCGACTAAGTACGTAATTCTTGCAGTTATCTTTTTAATTTTTTCTTTCCCTTTTTTATGGTTATTGTCCACTTCGTTAAAAGGGACAGAAGAAGTTTTCGCTTTTCCTCCAAAACTATTGCCTTCGCAGCCAAACGTTAACAATTATTTGGAAGTATGGAAAGCGGCTCCATTCGAAAAGTATTTTCTTAATTCTATAATAATTTCTATTATTTCTACTTTAACAAACCTTATTATAGCTTCTCTTTCTGGATTCGCTCTTGCAAAACTGCATTTTAAATTTAAAGGAATTTTTTTTCTTATGGTTTTATCGGCGATGTTTCTGCCGCGCGAAGCTAGCGTAATTCCTTTATATGTAATTACGCTTAATTTAGGAATGGCTGATACTTTATTAGGAGCAAGTTTGCCCGTTGCGGTAGAAGCTTTTTCAATTTTAATGATGAGAAACGCTTTTCTTTCTATTCCAGACGAAATTCAAGAAGCTGCGATTGTCGACGGTTGCGGTTTATTCAAACTTTTTTATAAAATTATGTTGCCGATGACTTTTCCCACTTTGACAACAATATGCATTTTTTCATTTATTGGCGCTTGGGGAGATTTTCTCTGGCCTATAATTGTCTTAAAAAGTCAGGAGAATTACACGCTTCAAGTTGGGCTAAGCTACATGCTAGGAACTTTCGCTGGAAATTTTAAATATGTCGCAGCCGGCTCTATTTTAGCTCTTATTCCAGTAATTGCTATTTTTATCTTTTTTCAAAAGTATTTCGAACAAGGATTATTTGCCGGAATTGGCAAATGATTTCATTAGCATTTATTATTATTTTTAATTAAGATTAATATTTATTGCAAGTCAAATTATTTTTTTAACAATAGGATAATTTATAAACGCTTTCGCTTAAATTTCATATCTTCAATTGTAACTAAAACTTACTTAAGAAATGAATAATTTTTTAATTATCGATGATAAACTTCGTTTTTATCGTAAAATAATTTTATTTTCTCATTTTATGCTGTTTTTTCTATTCGGTTAATTTCATATAAATAATTTTTATTCGCGGTTAAATTCATCATTTAATCTTTTAATAATATTGAATTAAAAGAATTTTAACATTGAAACTTTAGCTTGTCATAACAAAATAAAATTATTATGAAAATAGCTCATATATCAGACCTTCACATCAGTTCGACTTCAAAAAGAACAAACATAAGGCGCGCTCGACAGATTTTAGCCGCCGCATTAAAAGAAAATGCCGATCATATCATAATAACTGGAGATATAGTAGACCTTGCGACAGAAAAGGACTTTAAACTAGCAAGAAAAATTTTCAAGGAATTCAATTTGCTAGATTCAAATTATATGACATTAGCAATTGGAAATCACGATATTTTCGGGGGTATCGCCGCGCCAGAAGATATAGTGTCGTTCCCAAATAGATGTAAAAAAATTGACTTTAAAAAGAAAACGTTAGAATTCGTCGATTATTTTCACGAAACATTTGAAAACGTAACCTTTGGAAGAGAAGACCATCCATTCCCTTTTGCAAAAATATTTCAAGACATTTGCATATTCGCATTTAATTCAGTCGATCATTATTCAGTTATAAAAAATCCTTTCGCTTCTAACGGCAAAATTGGGAAAAAACAAATAGAAGCTTTTAAAAAATTAACTTTATCGCCTCGCGTATCAGAAAAAAGAAAAATTGTCGCTCTGCATCATCATTTTAATTCTGATATTTGCTTTTCAACAAACTCCAATTTGACTTTATGGCAAAAGATAGAAAAATATACTCTAAAATTGCGCGGGAAAAAGAAATTATTAAAAGAATTTCAACAAGTTGGAATTGAATTAATTTTGCATGGACATGTTCATAATTCCGACGAATATTATAAAAAAGAACTAAGATTTTCAAATGCTGGCGGCTCATTAGGGAATAAAATAGACGAAACATTGAAAATTAATTGGATTGAATTCTTTAAAGATAAAATTGAACTAACAATAAAACCAATAAAAGAAATAAAAATAATCCCCTCAAATTTCGAAATAAAACCCGCCGCGGCCCCGAATTTTTAAATCATAAAAATTTTAATTTTAAAACAAAAAAGCCGTCTTATCAAGCGGCTTTGATTGATATTTCGCAAATATGCAGACTAAACTTTGTATAGCAAAGGTTCGGCTCCAATAGTTCCTTCGAGTTCTTTGTCATATTCTGGGCTATCGATATTATGCTTAATTTTTTCGGCAGTTTGCAATTTTTCATTAATCCTGATTTTATGAGATATTTCTATCGAACGCGGATCTGCTAAAAAGTCTTTTAAATTTTTAATCTTTTTTTCAATTAACTTTTTATCTATTTCTTTCTTAAACTTAATCCTTTCTTTATACCAATCTGAATTAAGCAAATATTCTTTTGTAAACATTTTTCTAAGCTCTGGATCTTCTAACGTTTTATTATCGTAAGTTCCAAATGCCATAATGTTTAGCAATACTTTAAGGGGCGGTATTGCGTAATTAACCGAGCCGTCCTCAAAATATAAAAGAGCCACCCTTTTTTGAGATTCGGTAATATTTTTAATGCCTTCGACAAAATGATCCATATCTTGCAATTCAGGCTTAAGCATTTCTTCGTTAAAAACTACGATTGGATTTTCAAAAACTCTTCCGAAATAATCGTGAGCAAATTTCGCTGTCATTCTATAGCCTAAACGCGAAGCTAAAATCTTTTCTCCTTTATACTCGAAATCGTTTAACTTTTCAAAACAACCAGTTTCGATCAAGAATTTAGGATCTCTTTCTTCTGGTCTTAATCTACACCAAATTTCTGGAATCAATAAACTTATATCATGATCAATTCTATAATTCGGTCCGATATAATGGGCGGGCGTAGAAAATACTTTATATTCAGTTAATATGTATGAAATCAAAGCCGCATTTAAATCAAATATTTGCGGCAAATTGTTAAACGGTCCTTTAGTCATTGCTCCTTCAGACCCAGCTCCGGTTGTAGAAGGGGATTTCCCTGTTAGACTTGCAATAAAATCAATAAATAATTCTGGCAATTCTTGATAATGAATCGGGTTGTAGACAGCAAGAGGTTTAATTCCATTTTTTTTATCGGCTGGATTATTTCTTCTTCCTGGCAAAACTGCATCGACTACAAAATTTACGGGCTTATTTGAAGGAATTTTTCTCGCTAATCTAACGCCTACTTCAGCCAAATATTTAGGCATTGGATCAATAATATCTGGTCTATGTTGCAAATATCTCATATTTACGGATGGTTTTCCATCAATCATTCGTGGATGAGCAGAAGAAACAAAATAAACGCAATCTCTTTTTTCATAAACTTCTCTAATAAAATTTTTCATTGGTTCCGTAAATTTGTCGAAATTAATTTCATCCTCTACAATTTTTTTTGCGTCGTTAAGAGTTAATGGCTCAAAATTGCATAGAAATGTATTTGGAGAAGCTATATCTTTCTCCGCCTGCTTATCATATCCGCGATGTATCGCATCATCTGGTCTCTGAAAAAATCTATACTCGCAATTTTGAGTTATCTTAACGCTTCTATTTTTATAAATATCAGGAAGATATTCTAAACTTTCAGACGGCAATACTGTTGACGCTGTAATATCGTCTTCCATTTGTATTTTATCAGCGGCAATAAAATCCAATCTTAATTTAAATGTTCTCCATGATTTATCTTTTTGCAAACCTACTCTTAAATAATTTGCTACAAGTTTTCTATTGTCAAATTTCAATTCGTTGCCTAAAGTTCCATTAATCGCGTCGACGCTAAAATGTTCTCTCCAGTTCGGTCCCCATTCCGGCTTATAATGTCTTTTAATGATAAACACAATTCCTTTTATATATGGCGGAATGCTTTCAAGCCATTTATTATATTCTTCAGAATATTCGTCTGGAGAAGGAGTAAGCAATTTAATTACCGAACCTAATGATCTTTCTGGACTTAAAATAGGTCTGCTTGGTCTGTCCTTTGGTTTCTTAACCTTAAAACGATCGCCATAATCTTTATTCAATATTTCATCGACTTGATCTAAGTCTTTATGTATATCAGCAACAAAATAAGGCCCAAAAATAATCGCATCATTTATAGATTTTGAAATTTCTGATTTGCCGCCGCCTGAAACCGTACAAGGCTTATGGCAAAAAACTCCTTCTGGAACTGTTCCAACTAATCGCCAAATAGGCAAAGCGGGATTTTTTTCCATTCGGATCTTATATCCGCTTGGATAAACATATCTATTTTTTGAGAGCAATTTTAGCGCGATTTCTTTGTCGTCTTTTTCCCAATAAACTTCCTGCCTATTTAGATCAAATTTTGCATTTTCAGGCACATATATTATGTTTGGAAAATTTTTATCTATAGCGTAACCTTCCGGTTGAGGCATCATAAAATCTGAATGTAATTTTATATTCTCTGCGTAAGAATATTCGGAACTTTTTATATAATTATCGTCATAAAAAACATCGCCTAAATTATAGCTTGCAAATGCAATAGCTCCCCCAGCATGTTCTTCTTCGCAATTTCCATATAGATTTGCAGCATAGCTAATTTGAGTTTTCACTTCTTTCTTGCAGTATCCAAAATAATTGTCGGTTATTATAGTTATGACTACTCCTGTATTGTCTCTAGCTGTAATTTTAAATGGAGTTCCGTTATTATACAATTCATCTTCAGATTTCCAACACATCCCGTCTTTTCGTTGTCTTTCTGTCGCATCTTCGTAATGAGGCAATCCTAACTCTTTTTTAGTCAATTTTAACAAATGAGGAGCTAATATTACGCAACCGGAATGCCCTGTCCAACATTCTACGTCTAATCCTGAGTCATTTTCTGGCAAATATGGATCTCCAGCATTCCCAAAAATTGATTCGACAAAATCCAAATTTGAAACTAAATTGCCGGGAGCAAAAAATCTAATCTCCATCGTTTTTGCTTTAGACTTGCCTTTTATTTCCGGAACAACAACTGGTCTTAACAACAAAGAGACAAAAAGTTCGGCTTTTTGTTCTAAGGTAGATGTATAAGGCAAAACCATTAAATCCTTTGGGGGATTCAAAGCTCTTAAAAGCATTTTGGCAAAAACTAATTTTGGAACGGCTTTTTTATCCGCTGGAATTGGAAGACCTCCTTCGGCAATATGAAAAGATCCTTCTGTTGTTCTTCTATCGCTTTTTGGATTATGCAGGACGCCTTGCTTTATTTTATATGAGCTTACTATATCGGAAATGAATTTGTCATTGTCATAAGGCAAAGATAATATGCGAGCTATTCCGTGCCTGTCTAAAATAAACGTATTAGTTGGCAACTGAATTCTATAACCTAAATTTAAATCTGACAAATAGGAATCGATAAACTCTTGTATTCTCCTATCGGCGGGGCATAAATAATTTGACAATAATCGGGTTTTTTCGCGATAATTGGCAATTAAATCTTGAGCTATTTCATTAAAATAACTTTCTTCATAATCGCTTTTTGGAAAAGGGCGACCTAAAGCGTCAAGCTTCAAATGAATATATTGTTTAATTTGTCTTAATTCGCTCTCGCTTATATTAACTTCTTTTCTAAAACCTAAGCTTCTTTTTAAGTCCATTTAAATCTCCAATTTATTTTATTTCGGCTTGGAAATATACCTATAAAAAGATTAATTTCAAATCTATAAATTTTTACGCATAATTTTCCTATATCAAAAGAATTTAAATGGCGCCAGAATAATTATTTATATAATTTGGCATTATTGCAAATCAGCAATGTAATTATAAGTCTATAATTATTTCTTACCTAATAAGAATTTATTATTAAATTAAACTCGCGAGTTAATTTCCATTAGGTTAACTATTCAAATGAAAAAAAGTTTTAGTTTTTTTAATTGAGAAATGTATCGACAATATTTTTAGCTTCATAAATTATTTAAAAACTAAATTTTTACAAACAACTTAAATTTTTTAGTATATATGTTAAGTTATATCTTTTTCATGCCTTAAATCTCTGAATTAACTTTTGCAATTGAGTCGAAAGCTGAGTCAAACCGTCAGCAGCTTTTGCTATTTGCATAATTCCTTGAGTTGATTCTTTAACAATTTGATTTATACGTTCTGCGTTGTGAGTAATTGTCGCAGAATTTGCGCTTTGTTGTTCGGCGGCTGCCGCAATTTGCAATATCAAGTTAGCTACTTCTTCGGTAGCTTTAATAATTTCATTTAAAGATTCGCCAGATTTTGCTGAGAGTTCTTTTCCGGAATTTATTTCCTCGGCGCTAATAAGCATAGTCTTATATGCTTTTTCAGTTTCAGTTTGAATCTTCTTTATCATTTGAGCAATTTCTTTAGTCGCCTTAGTGGTATTTTCAGAAAGTTTTCTCACTTCGTCGGCAACTACGGCAAAACCGCGCCCATGTTCTCCAGCGCGCGCGGCTTCGATTGCCGCATTTAGAGCTAAAAGATTTGTTTGATCGGCAATATCATTAATTACATTTACAATAGCTCCAATTTGTTGCGAAGATTTAGTCAATTCTTTTAATAAATCCGCGGCTTCTAATGCCGTTTTATTAATTTGATTCATTTTATTAATAGATTCTTGTACTATACTGCCTCCGCTTGAAGCTATCTCGCCAGCTTTTTTTGCTTTTTCAGAAACTATTACTATATTTTTTGCCGTATCTTCAATCGAATGATTTATTTCGTCGATAGAGGTTTTCAATTCTTCAATATGCGATACTTGCATATCGCTTCCAGCCGCCAGTTCTTCAACGCTTGCCGAAATTTGAGCGCTTGAACTTGCCATGGTATCTGTCAACAATTGTATTTCTTTTATCATATTTCTAATATTTTCAACCGATTGATTAAATCCTGCAAATAACATCCCTATTTCATCCTCCGATAAAACTTCAAGCGAAACTGTCAAATCCCCCGCGGCAAATTTATCCATCTTAGCTAAAATCAAATCGACGCTTTCTTTTAAATAATTTTTATCTTTCTCAATTTGCGCGACAGCTTCCTCAATTCTCTTCTCAACGCTTTGTTTTTCGAGTATAATTTTGTAATTTGCTTCCTTTAAGTCGCTTGTCATTTCTTCAATTTTTTGATTTAACTTTTTCTCATTCTCTTCCATTTTTTTTACTCTGTATCTTATGCCTGAATAAATTCCTCCGCCTAAAACGCCTAGCAAAAATATGGCAAACCATATAGTTTGATAAAAATACGGCGTAAAGTAAAAACTTAAGTTGGCTCCTTCCTCATTCCAAACTTCGTCGTTATTGCATGCAATTACCCTGAAAGTATATTCTCCAGGCCAAATATTTGTATAATATGCAACTCTTCTATTTCCAGCGTCTATCCATTCTTTTTCATATCCTTCAAGCATATATTTAAATTTTACAGCTTTTGGAAAATAAAATGAAGTAGCCGTGTAATGTATTTCAAAATTGCTTGCCCCAGCAGGTATAGTAATTTTATCGTCATAAACATTATACTCTTTGCCGTCAACTATCAACTTTTCAATAATCACATTTGGTTTTATTTCATTCTTTGATAAATTTTTTGGATCGATTATAACAACGCCGCCCATTGATGGAAAATATATTTTTTTGTCTCTGCCTTTAAATCCAGTCGGTTGAGCTCCTCCGTTGCATTCTGGATTTATCATTCCGTCGGCTTTGCCAAATAATTTTACATTTAATTTTGAAATTTTTCCTTTTGCATAATCATTCAACTCTTTTTTTGAAACTCTCATTATGCCTCGATTGCACGTCATCCAAAAAAAACCTTCATCGTCTTCAATTATTGAAAAAAATAAATTGTCTGCCATTCCGTCTTTAGTTGTATAAGAAAAAAACTTTTCATTTTCAAACCTGTTTAATCCGCTTTCTGTCCCAAACCAAAAAACTCCATCTTTATCTTCGTATATATATCTTATTAAATTGTTTGATAAACCTTCGCCGGATTTTGTAGTATAATTTTTGAATTTTCCATTTGAATATTTTGAAATCCCAGAATTTGTGCCAATCCATATATTACCTTTGCTATCTTCTTTAACAACTCTTGGAAAGTCGCCAGCTAAACCGTCGGAGACAGTAAAGATTTGCATTTTGCCATCTTTATATAAAGTTAACCCTCCGCCATTTCCGCCAATCCATACATTGCCTTTGCTGTCTTCGTATATAACTCTTAAAAAATTATTGCTTAAACCGTCTTTTGTTGTTATATTTTTTATTATTTGGCCGTCTTTAATCCAGAAGATTCCTTCGCCGCCAGTCCCAACCCAAATAACGTTATTTCTATCGCATAATAGCGGTCTCACGTTGTTGGTTCTTAATCCATTATCTTTATTAAAAACTTTTATCACTTTATTGTTTTTGATCCAGTTAACTCCGGCGTCATTAGTAGAAACCCACAAATCCCCATTTTTATCTTCAACAATTGACCAAACGAAATTGCTGCTCAAACCTTCGCGCATAGAAAAAGGCAAAAATTTAGAATTTTTAAGCTGAACCATCCCACCCCCATTGCTTCCAACCCATAAATTTCCTTCTCTATCTTCGCAAAGATGCAGTAAAACATCGTGAAAGAAACCATTTGCTTTATTAATGTTATCAAATTTCCCATTACGAAATCTAAATAGTCCTCCTCCATTGCTCGCAATCCACATTGTCCCGCGGCTATCTTTCATAACATATGAAATTACGGCGGTAGTCAATCCTTGCTCAGGCCCGTAATTTTTAACTATATTATTTGAAATTACGCTTAAGCCCCCGTTTGTAGCAAGCCATATATTATCATACTCATCAACTAATATTTTATTTATTATGTTATCTTTTAATCCGTTTTGGGTATTATATAATTTTACAAATCTGCCATCCTTATAAATTTGAAATCCGTTTCCATTGAAACCAATTAAAAGTCCAAATTTTTCATTATAAAGAATATAATTAACAAAATCGCCCGCCAATCCTTCTTTCTTTGTAATTGAACCGACAAAAGAACCGTTTTTGAAAATTGAAATTCCTTCTTGCGTAGCAAAGTATAAATTCCCTTCATTGTCTTCGGTCGCGCCATTAACGAAGTCGTTAACTAATCCATCATCTTGCATATAATTTGTAACTGTATTTTTATATAGTCTAACAAGTCCGCCTCCATTTGATCCGATCCAGATTGCTTTGTCTTTGCTTTCATAAATAAAAAGTATATAATTGTTTTTTATCGCTTCGGTAGTTTTTTTATCAAAATATTCAAACTTAACCCCGTCAAATCTCACAGCTCCTTCTTGAGTGGCAAGCCAAATATATCCGTCGGAAGATTGTGTAATAAATTGTACGCTATTGGCAGGCAAACCTTCGTCTATTCCATAGTAAACTTGCAAATATTGCGTCAAAGCTCTATTTGGATCTAGCCCTTTTGCTTGCTGTAAGAATAATGAAGAGCCGCAAAGTAAAAAAATTACAATTGTTAAATAATATATTGTCCTTGCCATAATTTTGAATATTAAACTTTTCTTAATAATATACAAATTTTTTTCGAAATCAAATTGAAAAATTTGCCTTTTTTATTTTACTTTATAAAATAAAAATTAATAATTTATATGACATTTGAAAGCATTATAGGTTTAGAAATTCACGCTCAACTCTCTACGGAAAGCAAAATTTTTTGTTCATGCCCAAATAAATTTGGAGACGAGCCCAATAAAAATGTTTGTCCAATTTGTCTTGGTCACCCTGGTTCGCTGCCTAAATTAAATAAAAAAGCAGTCGAATATGCTATTTTAATGGGAATAGCTACAAATTGTATAATTTCTCCATACTCCACATTTGCAAGAAAAAATTATTTTTATCCCGATTTGCCTAAGGGTTATCAAATCTCGCAATACGAAGAACCGATTTGCAAAAATGGCTATATTATTATTGAAACCGAAAAAGGAGAAAAAAAAGTCAGGCTCAATAGGATACATTTAGAAGAAGACGCCGGCAAATCAATTCATGATCAAGGCGAAATGACAAAAATAGATTTAAATCGCTGCGGAGCTCCTTTAATAGAAATTGTTACAGAGCCGGATATAAGATCGCCGCAAGAAGCTCGCATATTTTTGGCGACAATTAGACAATTATTAAGATACTTAAAAATAAGCGATGCAAATATGGAAGAAGGCTCTCTTAGATGCGACGCCAACGTTTCAATAAGACCTATAGGAGAAAAAAAACTTGGCGCCAAAACAGAAATTAAAAATATGAACTCATTGCGCTTCGTCGAAAAGGCAATAGAATATGAAATTCAAAGACAAATAGAACTTTATGAAGAAAGAAAGCAGATTGTTCAAGAAACCAGGCTATGGAATCCAAATAAAGAAATTACTTTAAGCATGAGAAGCAAAGAAGACGCTCAAGATTACCGTTATTTTCCAGATCCTGATTTATTGCCCGTAGTAGTAGACGATAAACTTTTGCAAGAGATTTCAAATAAATTGCCCGAGCTTCCAAAAGCAAAGAAAAAAAGATTTATAGAAGAATATAAAATTCCTGAATATAACGCCGAAGTTATTACTTCAGATATTGATATTGCAAATTATTTTGAAACCGTCGCTAAAGTTTGCGAAGATCCAATCTCAGCATCAAATTGGGTTATGGTCGAAGTTTTAAAAGTTTTAAACGAGAAAAATATCTCTATTTTAGACTTTTCTATTGCCCCTGCAATGCTTGGAAAATTAATCCAAAAAATTAACAATAAAACAATAAGCTCCAAAATAGCGAAAGAAATTTTTACTGAAATGCTTGTAGATCCAAAAGATCCAGATATTTTAATTAAAGAAAAAGGTTTAACTCAAATCACATCTACGGAAGAACTTAAAAAAGTCGTCGATGAAATTTTACAAGAATTTCCCGAACAGGTTAAACAGTACAGACAAGGCTCTCAAAAAGTCATTGGATTTTTAATCGGAGCTCTAATGAAAAAAACAAACGGCAAAGCTAATCCGCAAATTGGCAAAGAGCTTTTGGAGGAAATGATCAAAAATTCAAATTTATAATTTAAGCTAAAGGCAAGGTAAAAGTAAAAGCCGCTCCTTGATGAGGGGCGCTTTCTATAAATAATTTGCCGCCATTGTTAATTATATGTTCTTTGCAAAGCGTTAAACCTAAACCCGATCCTTTTTCTCCCTTTGTCCCTTTTTTTGTAAAATTTTTATCTTGTGAAAGAATATTGTTTATTTCTTCGGCGCTTAAACCAACTCCCGAATCTTTTACTGTAACCTTGGCAAATTCTTTATTAACAATGGCATCTTTATATCTTTCTACAACTACTTCGACTTTTGAATTTTGGAAAGAAAATTTTATTGCGTTCGTTATTAAATTTAACAAAATGCTGTCTACTGAAGCTCTGTCGGCATAAACTATTAAATTTTCAATAGATCTTATTTCAATAGAGATATTTTTTAAATTAGCAAAATTTTTCATCAGCGAAACGACAGAACTTACGCTTTCATTGATATCAAAATTAATTTTTTTATACTCAAATTTTCCAGTTTGAAGTCTAGACCATTCTAATAAATTTTCTATTAACGTGCTAAGTATAGAAGTCGAATTTTTCATCAATCCCAATAAATATAAAACGTCATCGCGAGACATTTCGTCGTATTTATCTAACATATAATCTATAGAAGAGGAAATTGAAAAAATTGGATTTCTTAAATCATGAGATATAATCGAGAATAACTTATCTTTAGTGGCGTTTAGCTCTTCCAATTTTTGAGCGTAATTTTGTATTTCATTTTGAATCCTAATCCTTTCTTCAATTTCTGTTTTAAGTTGAGCTGTCTTCTGTTCAACCACATTCTCTAATCTTTTGGCTTCTTGAGCTTGTTTATATGTTTTAAATCTAACAAAACCATAAACAGAAGAAATCAATAAAACTAATACAAGAATCTTAAAGAACAAAGTTTGATAAAACTCTGGCAAAATAGTTATTTTTAATTCTTTTGCGTCGCTTTCAACATTTGATCCTAAAATTTTGCATTTTACTTTAAATACATAGTTCCCAGGCGAAAGATTAAAATAAGAAGCTTCTCTTTCATTAAATTTTTCATGCCATTTATTTTCATAACCACCAAGTTTATAGTAATAAACAATTTTAGACTTGTTGGCAAAATTCAACGCTCCGTATTTTATTCGTATTGAAGCCGCTCCTTTGTGAGTTATCGTTTCTTCTTTTGTAGGATCATATGGAACATTGTTAAAATAAACATTATTGAAATATATGTTGCTCGGCTTAACATTTCTTTTTAATTTAATATTTTTTGGATCAAAACATATCACTCCGCCTATCGAAGCAAACCATATTCTTCCATATAAATCCATAGCCGAAGTGTTATAATAACCTCCGTTGCATTCAGCATTTCTAAGGCCGTCGCTTGTATTATAAATTTCGAAATCTAATTTTGCATCATCGTTGCCAAAACGCTCAATTAAGCTTTTTTTACTTACCCTTAGAATTCCGCTATTTGAAGCGCACCAGAAATTGCCGAATTCATCTTCATGAATAGCAAATAAAGAATTAATTGGCAATCCTTCCTTTGATGTTATGCTTTCAAAAAAATTATTCCTTAAACGCGTAATTCCATTTCCGCTAAAGTTAAACCAGAAGACGCCGTCTTTATCTTTATATATCCATCGCACTAAATTGCTTGGCAAACCATTCTGATCGGTAAAATATCTATAGCTATTGTTTGTAAAATTAAACATAATCAATCCGTTTCCATTAGTTCCAAGATAATATTCTTTTTCTCTGATTTTGACTATAAATCTTACTCTTAGGTTAGAACTCATCTCGTCAATAGCGTGATGTATAACTTTTTTGGTAAGCAAATTTAAACTGTAAAGACCATTTCCGTCTGTCCCAATTAGCAAATGATTTTCATCTATCAACAAAGCTGTAATCCACTTTGAGTAATTCGGATTATAGTAGTAGCTTTCTGGAAATTTAACTTCTCCAATTTTTTTAAATTGATTGTAAACATAAAATAAGCCGCTTCTTGATCCAATCCAAACGGTATCGACCGAAAATTCAAAAGATTGAATTGTTCTAGAAATTTTATCAGGGAAAACGTAATTTTTGATTGAACCGTCTGGCATTATTGCTGAGAAGTGAGAATTTGGATACCCAACAAAAATTTCCCCTTTTGAATTAGCTGCGATTGATCTTATCATACTTGAATACAATCCTTCGGGCTGACCAAAAGTTAAAGGTTCGGCGTCTTTAAACAAAAATAATCCTAAGTTATATGAACCTACCCACAAATTGCCTTCATCATCTAAAAGCAATGATAAAGTTTCATTGAAGTTATCGTTATCGCTTAAAATATAATTTTCAAATTGATTAAAATATTTAATTCTAATTAAACCGTACTTATTAGAGGTAGCTAAATAAAGATTGCCCCATTTATCTAAGACAATTTCATTTACAAACAATGAAGAAACTATTTCGGGCAGATTTATTTTTTTTATTTTTTTATTAACTAAAAGATTTATGCCTTTATCCATCGTTCCAACCCAAAGAGTAGAATCGTTTTGATATGTTAAAGAGCGAATAGCATTTGATGCCAACCCATGATTTTTGTTAATATTGATAAATTCAAATTTGTCATTTCCTTTTAAAATTATAAAATCTACGCCTGAATCTCTGCTTGCAAGGGCAATTTCCCCTTTTTTATTTCCAGTTATGTAATAAAAATAATTATCGCTCAATCCGTCTTTAGCGGTAAAAATTTTTACTACGCTATCGTTTACGATTAAATTAATTCCGTTGGATGTAGCAACCCATATTCTGCCATATTCGTCTTCATAAACGCCTCGAGTCATATTATGAGACAAACCATTTTCAGTAGTAAAAACTTTTATTTTGTCGTTTGGTCCCCTCTTGATTACTCCACCAAACGAAGCCACCCAAATATTGCCTTTCGAATCTTCTAAAGTATGAACGCATAAATTTACCTTCATGCCATCTACATTTTTATCGTTATAAACTTTAAATTCAAAACCGTCAAATCTCACAAATCCTTCTTCCGTAGAAAACCAGATAAAACCGTCTTTAGATTTTATGATTCCATATACAGAATTTTGAGGCAGTCCATTTTTATCATTCCAATTTTCAATAGAATATTGTGTGAGCCTTTTTGAAGGATCGAGCGAAAATAAGATAATCGGAAATGAAGCATATATTATCAGCAATAACGAGAGTAAGCTCAATTTAAATTTCACGTTTGCCTATAAAGAATTTATTAAACAAATAAAATTTAATCTTTTTTATTTATCGAAAAAAAAAACTAATTTTCAAATGTTTTTAGAAGGTTCGATATTTGCGAAAATTTTTCATTTCCTTTGGTTTTAAGAGATTCGAACAAAAACATTTCAGCAGTAATTAGTTCGGCGCCAATATTTTGCATTCTTAAAAGAGAAATATCATAATCTAATTTTTTTCTCGAAGCAATAGCGTCAACTGCTACAAATGTTGAGTAAGAATTGGCAATTAGATCAAAAACAGTTTGCAATACGCAAATATGAGCCTCTATTCCAGTTACAACTACTTGTTCAATATCCTTTTCTTCCAAAATATCCAACAAACCTTCAGCCTGAAGAGCGCTGAATGATAATTTTTCAAATTTAAAGCTATCTTTCAGTTCATCTTTTAAATAATCAATCGTTTCGCCTAAACCTTTTGGATATTGTTCAGTATAAATTATAGGGATATTTAAAATTTTTGCTCCAATGATCATTTTCTTAACATTTGGCAAAAAATCGCTGTAGTTATTAAAAGCCTTTAATAATTTTTCTTGAAAATCAATAACTAATAGACAGCAATTTTCAGGGTCGACTAAATATTCATTTCGAGCAATATTTTTCATTAAATTTCTTCCAATATATAATTTTCGTAAGAATACATTGTCAACAAAACAGCAAAATCAACTATAGCCTTTTTTATGTCTTTCTCATAGACGACTAAATTATAAGCGTCTCCGACAAAACATAAATTCTTAAAAATTTTTTCTAATTCATGTTGCGATATATCCCCTTTCCAATAAGACACTTGAACGACAATTAATTTTTTATATTTTTTTATAAAGTCCTTTAAAAATAAATAATTTTCATTCTTTTTGCTCATCCTTTTGCAAATATAAATAATATTTTCAAAATATTTATCCCAATTTTTTGCGAGCTCCTCGTTTCTTTTTAATCTTAATAATTTAGCTCTTGAAACAGTAAAGTTAGCCTTAAAATCAGGCTTGAATTTAGGAATTAAAGCATACCCATCAAAACTTATTGAATGATTAATAGCGTCATAATACTTCCAAAATTTAATTAAAGCTTTTGCGGAATAAATTTGAAAAACTTTTGCTTGTCCGCTGTCTACGATTACAAATTTTCCATTTTCATAATTTATCGCCGAAACCCAATGTTCCCAGTTTTTTACGCAAAGCAAGCACGGATTTCCTAGATTTAAATAATTTATTAATTTGTCAAGAGCTTCTTTTTCATTTGAACTATGAAAATGCTTAAAAGAACATTTATACTTTTTCGCCGCTCTTGCTAATCCAATTTCATCAGTTCCATACCACCAAGTTGTGCCTGCTATTTCAGCGATCTCGTTTTCATTTTTTAAGATGCCAAGCATAACAAGCGAATACTTTAATGCAAAAGGTCCGCATTTGTAATAATCTGGCTGGGGATAAAAACTCATCTATTTTTTAAATTATATAAAAATTATCGCTAAAATATAAGCATAATTTTTTTTCATTAAAAAAATTTAATTATATTTGTTCTTATTTATTATTAATCAATGTCTTATGAATAAAATTAAAATCTGCGTGCTATATAATGATTACGATAAAGAATTCTACGAAAAAACTCTATACAATAAAGAAAATCAAGCCTTAGATGAATTCTACTTTTATTTTGAAAAATACGATCCTATTATTGAATATGGCAAAATCGTTGACACTTTAAAGCAATTAGGCTATGAAGCGTATCAATTAAACATTCGCGACGATATTGAAAATTTTTTTCAAGATTTAAGAAAAAATAAACCAGACGTAATATTTAATTTTGTGGAAACTATTCGCGACGACTCAAGATTAGAATTTTGTTTTGTCGGGATTTTAGAATTATTAAATATTTGCTATACTGGAGCTAGACCCAGAGCTTTAGCAAATTGTCAAAACAAAATTTTAGCAAAAAAAATTTTAAAGGCAAACAATCTTTCTACCCCAAATTTTGTAGAGATTCATAATCTTTCAGATTTATCCGAGTTGAATAAAATAAATTTTCCCGCTTTGGCAAAACCCGCCTTTCAAGACGCAAGCGTTGGAATATATTTAAATTCATATCTAAAAGACATAGAACAAGCAAAAGAACGCATAAAAAACCATTTTTTAGAAAATCAAGAACCTTTATTAATTGAAGAATATATAGACGGAAGGGAATTTAACGTAGCTATGTTAAATGTTCAAGGAAAAATAAAAGTTTTTCCAATCAGCGAAATTAATTTTGTAAATTTTCCAGGCGATCATCCTAAAATAGTGAGCTTTGAGGCTAAATGGGATCCTTATTCTCAGGTTTATCATAAAACTATTCCCATTTGCCCAGCAATAATTGATTTTAACATAAAAAAAAAAATAATCAAAGAATCGATAGAAATCTTTAAAATTTTTGAATGCGAAGACTATGCAAGAATAGATTTGCGATTAGACGCTAAAAATCAACATTATTTTATCGATATAAATCCAAATCCAAATTTGGAAGAAGGGACTGGTTTTTTAAGAAATGCGTCCAAAGGGAAAATGTCCCCTCCAAAAGTTTACGACGCTATAATTAAAAATGCTTTACAACGATATAAAAATAAATTACTCTAAATTGATAATAATTTTTTCGTTTTTTTTCATAAAAAATTTTTTTACATTAAAAAAAATGGGAGCAAAATATGATTTATCGTTTTTTTATAATTGTAACTCTTCTTTTATTTTTTACGGAATTTAACTTTTCTCAAACAACCGAAGATTTAAAAAGTATTTCGGTTCAAGAAAGCGTAAAATTTTGGAACTTGAAGAAACAAGCCGATTCACTAGCAAAAATTCAAAATATCCCAATTAGAAAAGAATTTTCAAATGGCAGAATAATCGAATTGCAAAGATTTGAAGATAATATTCCAATTTATTACGAAACTCATAATTTAAACGCCGCAAAAACAGTTTCAACATTTCCTCTATGGATTGGAGAAGTTGGAGGCTATAATTTAAGCGGCAATGGAATTTATCTCGGAGTATGGGACGGAGGAAACGTTAGATGGACGCATCAAGAATTTCAAGGGAGAGTAACAATAAAAGACGGTTATACAACAATTAGCGATCACGCAACTCACGTCGCGGGAACAATGGTTGCCGCCGGTATAAGAGCCGAAGCAAAAGGAATGTCTTACGCCGCTCAATTGCATTCTTACGAATGGAATAACGATTTATCTGAAATGGCTACTGCGGCAAATGCTGGACTTAGAATTTCTAATCATTCTTACGGACAAATAGTTGGCTTTAGTTGGAATTATTTTAATGATAATTTATATGCCTGGTTTGGCGACACAACCGTAAGCGAAGTTGAAGATTACAGATTTGGATTCTATGATACATATTCGAGCAACTGGGATAACGTAGCTTTTAACGCTCCTTATTATTTGATTGTTAAAAGCGCTGGCAACGATAGAGGCGACGGTCCTACTCCGGGATCGACTCACTGGGTTCGAGTGGGATCTCAATGGGTAAAAAGCAAAAAAATTAGACAAAAAGACGGAGGCGATTTAGGATATGATTGCGTCGGTCCTCAAGGTATAGCAAAAAACATTTTAACCGTTGGAGCAGTAAACGATATACCGAATGGATATCGTTCCCCAAGCGACGTTGTAATGTCAAGCTTCAGCAGTTGGGGTCCAGCTGACGATGGAAGAATAAAACCCGATATTGTCGCTAATGGCGTAGGATTAACTTCATCAGTTGGATCAGCTGATAACGCATACGCTTCATATGACGGCACATCTATGGCAACGCCAAACGTATCGGGCTCTTTAGGATTAATTCAACAATTTAAAGAAAATAAATATGGAACAACTATTCCCTGGTTCTCATCTACATACAAAGCTTTAGTAATCCATACAGCCGATGAAGCGGGAAGTTCCCCCGGTCCCGATTACAAATTTGGCTGGGGGTTGCTGAACACTTATAAAGCTGTATCTTTAATGCAACTCGATGTTGAGCTTGGGAAAAATCAATTGATTAGGGAATTTCAATTGCAAAACAATAACTCTATAGAATTTGTTATTCAAAGTTCTGGCAAAGAACCTCTTAAAGTAACAATTTGTTGGATTGATAAACCAAGAACTGCTCTGTCAAAAGCATTAAATCCTCGTACTCCGCATTTAGTAAACGATCTTGATTTAAGAGTCTATGGTCCTAATCAGGTTGAATTTTATCCCTGGGTTTTAGATTATTCAAATCCAAATGCCCCGGCTCAACAATATGATAATACTATAGATAATGTCGAGCAAGTTTTTATCGCAAATCCGATTGCCGGAAATTATACTGTAAGAATTACGCATAAAGGGACGCTTGATCCAACATCAATAAAAGTTTCAGCTATAATATCAGGCGTAACTTTGCCTGATCCTTCAGTGCCAACTTTGTTATATCCAAAAAATGATTCTATAGGCGTTCCAATAAGTTTTATGTTTAGATGGGACAAAGCGCCTCATGCAAACAAATATGAAATATTAATTGCAAAAGATTCTAATTTTACTAACTTAGTTTATAGAGATACCAATATAATTTATCAAGGCTTAACATATGTGGGCTTAAGTCCAAACACATACTATTATTGGAAAGTTCGAGCTAAAAATAATTATGGGATCTCAAATTGGTCATCAACCTACAAATTCAAAACCAGTTTATATGCTCCAACAAAAGCTCCTGAACTTTTATCGCCTGCGACAAATTCTACAAATATCCCAACTAAACCTACTCTCATATGGAGTTTTGTAGAAGGAGCTACGCATTATAGATTACAATTGTCCACCAGCTTATTATTTACAAGTTCCTCTATAGTAGTCGACACAATTGTAGCTGACACAACATACTATCAGAGTACCGATTTGCAAACAAATAAAAAATATTATTGGAGAGTATTAGCTAAAAATTCCGCTGGAGAAAGTTCCTGGAGTTCAATTAGAAACTTTACAACAGCGGCAAGCGTATCTGCTGAGAAAGAAGTTTCTTTAATCCCAGACAATTATTCATTGGAACAAAATTATCCAAATCCTTTTAATCCTACCACTTATATTAAATTTGCATTGCCTGAAAAAACAAAAGTAAAACTTACGGTTTCAAATATACTAGGACAGGTTGTTGCGGTTTTAATTGACGAAGAATTAAACGCTGGTTATTATCTGAAAGAATTCGACGCAACAAAACTTTCAAGCGGCATTTATTTATATAAATTAGAAACGCCTAGCTTTGTATCAGTAAAGAAAATGTCTTTTATTAAGTAAAACCTTATTTTTTCAATCATTAAAAAGTCCGACACAATTAACAGTCGGACTTTTTTCTTGCTTTTTTTTTTATTTTCTATTATATTAAAATACTAAGTTTTTTTAAGTTCTTTTTTAGTGGGGTCGTAGTTCAGTTGGTTAGAACGCCTGCCTGTCACGCAGGAGGTCGCGAGTTCGAGTCTCGTCGGCCCCGCAAGTTAAGCCTTGCAATTGTTTGCAAGGCTTTTTTTTCTTGCTACCTTCAACTTTCTCGGAAATTTCTCCAAAAATCTAGCGATTTTATTACTTTTTAAATCTTTGTATTTTTAATGGACTTATGATCTTATATTTTCAAGTGAATATTTTTTATTATCAAACCCCTCATTCCTTTAATAACGGCGTTTTATTTTCTACCAATATAAAAATAAAATTTTTAAACCGATTATAAACATAAATCTTTTCGATAAGCTTGCCGCTACTTTACCTTTATAGATTTAATTTGCTGTCGTGAAATAACTTCAATCCATTCGTAAAAAAGATGATAATTTTTTTTCTTTTTAAATGCATTTTTTGACAATTAATATTTTAAATAATATTTAATAACAAATATAACTTATCACCCATTTTGGCATAAATTATCACATCTTTGGCACAAAATACTAAGCGTATAAAAATATAACTTTCGCGTATAAATATGCATTTTTTTAA
>Ga0068706_1000078_pt1 | contig 45057 bp, 54 predicted proteins | sample YNPMSBMetaG_FD_65632 | JGI IMG/M metagenome (GOLD analysis project Ga0068706, IMG submission 65632) | Anoxygenic and chlorotrophic microbial mat microbial communities from Yellowstone National Park, USA - YNP MS-B MetaG | ecosystem: Environmental > Aquatic > Thermal springs > Hot (42-90C) >...
TTGAAAATAGAAAAAGTCTGAATAAAATCTTTTTCTTTATTATCAACTTTATTAACGAAATTCTCGGTAATGCCTCTTTCTCTAAAAAATTAGCTCTTACACAATTTTAGGAACTTTATTCTTAAAAATAGTTAATCATTTGCAACTCTGCTTACTAATGGGAAATTGCGGTTAGTTATTATTCTCCTCTAAGCTTGCTTAAAAGCAGCTTAAAATCTTCTGGCAAAGCTGAATCAAATCGCATCCATTCTTTTTTGTAAGGATGAATAAAGCCTAAAGTTTTAGCGTGCAATGCTTGCCTCTTCATAATTTCAAGCAAATTTTCAACTCTGCTTTTTAGCTTATGCAAAGCTCCGCCATAATTTATCCTTCTACCGCCATATGTCGGATCGCCAAATATTGGATGATTTATATGAGCAAAATGAGTTCTTATTTGATGAGTTCGTCCTGTTTCAAGGTTTGCTTTAACAAGCGATGCAAACTCAAATTCTTCTATTACCTCATAATTTGTGACCGCAAGTTTTCCGGAGCCATCCTCGACAACTGCAAATTTCTTTCTATCCGATTTTGAACGACCAATATAATTCTCTATCCTGCCTTTTTTATTTTTCAAAAGGCCCCAACATATTAACCAATATTCTCTCTCTATTTTTTTTTTAGCAAATTGAGCGGCAAGATGAGCATGAGCATACTCATCCTTGGCTACTACAAGCAATCCAGTGGTATCTTTATCTATTCTATGAACTATTCCCGGCCTGCTTTCGTCGTTTAACGAGCTTAATTTTTGAGTATGATACAGCAAAGCGTTTACTAATGTCCCGCTATAAATTCCTAAAGCTGGATGAACGGTTATACCTGCGGGTTTATTTACGACTAAAAGAAATTCGTCTTCGTAAACAATATCTATTTCTATTGGCTCTGGCAAAGCTTTTCCTGGGCGAGGCTTTATAGGTATCTCAACATATATTTCGTCGTTTGGTCTAACTTTATAATTTGTTTTTATTTGAGACTTGTTCACTAAGACATAACCCGAGTCTATTAGCTTTTGTATCTTAGTTCGCGTTGCATTTTCTATTCTCTTAGTCAAATAAACGTCTATTCTTTCCTTTTTTTGCGTCGATGTAGCGATAAATTTATATTCTTTTTTTGAGATAAGATTCATTCTTAATACAATAATTGTATTTTTGATTTATTATGTATAATAAGAGATGTTTAATAAATTTTGAATATTTATGTGAAATTTTTATGTATTTATTTATTTTCTTTTTCTGAGTCAATTTCGTTTGAAATATTTTCCGAAGTTTGTATTATAGAAGAATTATCAATTTTTATATCTATTTTGTTTCCTGCTTCAATTTTGAGTTGCTTGTTCTCTTCTTCTTTTTTAAAATCTAAGTCCACAAACAAAAGAAAAAATATGCCAATTGTTACAGCCATATCGGCTATATTGAAAATTGGAAACCTATCGTAAGTTCTTCCAAATATTTTGAAATCAAAAAAATCAAAATCTAAAAAATCAACTACGGAACCATACAACAAAGGAGCATATCCGTAAGCGACGCCATAAAAAACTCTGTCTATCATATTTCCAATTGCTCCGCCTAAAATTATTGCTAAAGGCAAATTTTTATAAAAGGAATTATTTTTCATACGATATAAAAAATATATGATGACAAAAACCGATATAATAGTAAATATAGAAAGATAAGCTTTCCAAACGCCTTCGACTTTTAATCCAAAAGCTATACCTGGATTTTCGATAAATGTTAATTTAAAGAAATCTCCAATAACGCTAATACTTTCTCCTAAATATAAACCTTGATGATAAATATTTATTCCAAATAAATTGATCTCAAAGCCTTTAACTGCAAGTTTAGTTGCCTGATCAAAAATCACAATAAAAAGAACAATAAAAAAAATTTTTTTTTTTGACGTCATTTGCTTTTTTCCTTTAACAACTTAACCTGAACGCACATTTGAGTGTGAGGCACTACTTCTAATCTTTCTTTTGGAATCAAGGGACAAGTTGGACATAAAAATTTTGGCTCGTCAATACATTCTACGCAAATTCCATAAGTTCCATTTTCAATTCTTTTCAAAGCTTCGTCCAAATATCCTAAAAATTTAATCTCTCTTTGAACCCATAAGTATAACTTTTCTCTTTCCATCGCATCGGTTCCTTGTTCGGCCATATGCAAAGAATAAGGGGAATTTTCATTAATGTACTCGCTGTCTGAAGTCTCTTTTAGTTGTTCTTGTAATGTTTCAAGTTGCTCGAGCGTAATTTTTTTCTTTTCTAAAATTAAATTTTTGAAGTATTCCAATTCTTCTTTTGAATAAGCTGTCCTTTCTGGCGCTCGTTTTTCTTTATTTTCAATTTTTTCCATATTTTTTCCTGAATCTTGTATTTTGTTGTTAGTTTTTGGTTTTATATCTGGCTTAATATCTGTTATAATTACTTGATTTATTTTCTCCTCAGTCAATTCTTCCTTATTGATTACAACCTCTTTCCCAATTAATTTTTTTTCTTTCGTTTCTTTTTTTTTCTCGGTTGATTCTTTTAATGTAGTTTTTATATTGCCTTTTTTTGAGCTTTTTAATATTTCATTTGTGGAACTTTTTTCCCTATCAATTTTTGTTTTTGATTTTTGTTTTTCTTTTTTTGCATTCGTTAATTTTTCTTTCTTTGCGGTAGATCCCTTATCAGCTTTTGAAGACTTTTTCTTTACGTTTTCTTTTGCGCTTTTTGCAGATTTCTTTTCATCTTTTTTAGTTTGTTTTTTTACTTTTTTCTCTTTTTTCTTCTCAGCAACTATTGAAGACTTTTTAGAAGATTTGACTTTCTCGTTTTTTTTTGCCGCTGTTTTCTTTTTTTCTGACATATTTATTTATCTATTTTTTTTATGCCGATTGAACATTTTAAACCGTCGATATCAAAATACTCTGAAATATTATTATTAGAATGCAAAATATCATTAGCTAACGTTTCGTTTGAAATATAATCTCTAAATTTTTCTACCGCAAGTCTTACTTTTTCATCTGCGTCATAATATATATTTATTCTATCAGTGACATCTAAACCGCTATCTTTTCTTATATTTTGAACCCTATTTACAAATTCTCTTGCCAATCCCTCAAAAATCAATTCTTCCGTAAGCTCTTTATCCAAAGCTACAGTAATGCCTTTATCGCTTTCAACTGCCCAACCTTCAATTTCAGAACTTAATATTTCAACGTCGTCAAATAAAATTTTTAAATGTTCATTGTTTACAATTATCGAAATTTCTTTATTTTTTTCCAGTTCCTTAATTTTCGACTTATCAAACTTTTTAATCTCTTCGGCTACTAGCTTTGCATTCTTGCCAAACTTTGGACCTATCGATTTAAAATTTGGCTTGGCAAATTTATTAACAATCTCAGCGTTATCGTCAAGCAAAACTAATTCTTTAATATTTACTTCTTCTAAAATAACGTCTTTCATCTTTTCAACAGCATCTTTATATTTATCATCTAAAGCCACTAATATTTTTCTCAACGGTTGTCTAACTTTCAAATTTGATTTTGCTCTAATAGATCTTGCCAGATAAACGATACGCTGAGCGATATCCATTTTTTCTTCAAGTTGCGCGTCGATATAGTTTGCTTCAGGATAATAAGAAAGATGTACCGATTCCCAACTTTCCAACCGAGTTAAATCATTTAAATTTTTGTATATATAGTCGCAAATAAAAGGAGCAAACGGAGAAGCAATCTTAACAGTTTTAATCAAACATTCGTATAATGTCTGATAAGCTGAAAGTTTATTTTTGCTCATTTCTGATTTCCAGAAACGTCTGCGACTTCTTCTTACATACCAATTCGATAAATGATCAATGACATAATCTTGGATCAACCTTGCGGCTTTAGTTATCTCATACTCATCCATCAGTTTTTCAACTTCTCTAACAACTAAGTTTGTCTTAGAGATTATCCACCGATCCAACTCAGGTCTTTCCTCATATGGTATTAAAAGTTCTTGATGTTTAAAGCCGTCAATGTTTGCGTAAATAGCAAAAAATTGATAAGTATTAGTTAATGTTCCAAAAAATTTTCTTTGAGTTTCCAACACTCCATCTTCGTCAAATAAAGTTGGTTTCCACGGAGGACTTGTTGTAACAAGATACCATCTTGTCGCATCGGCGCCATATTTTTCGAATAAATCAAAAGGATCGACTGTGTTTCCTCTTGACTTTGACATCTTTTGACCTTTTTTATCAAGAATCAATTCATTAACAACAACATTTTTATACGCTGGTTTGTCAAACAATAAAGTAGCAATAGCATGCAAAGTATAGAACCATCCTCTTGTTTGGTCAATACCTTCGCATATAAAATCAGCGGGGAAGCTCTTTTCAAACAATTCTTTATTTTCGAAAGGATAATGGAATTGAGCAAAAGGCATCGCTCCAGAATCATACCAAACGTCAATTAATTCTGGTGTTCTTCTATAAATCTTGCCATTCTTTTCAAACAATATTTCATCTACAAAAGGTTTATGCAAATCAATCTCAGGCAAATCAGCGACTGAAATTCTTTTCCCGTCTTTTATAACAAAACCTTTCTTTAATTCTTCAATGCTTCCAATTGCAAACATATCATCGCCCTCTTCAGATATCCAAATCGGAAGAGGAGTTGCCCAAAATCTATCTCGCGATAGGTTCCAATCTTTATTTTCTTCCAGCCAATTTCCGAATCTTCCTTCTCCAACTTCTGGCGGTTTCCAATTTATAGTTTTATTTAACTCAACCATTCTATCGGCAAAAGCTGTAGTTTTTATAAACCATGAGTGTCTGGCATAATAAATAACAGGAACGTCGTCATAACGCCAACAAAAAGGATATGTATGAGTAATTGTTTCTCTTTTAAAAAGCCGTCCCATTTCTTTTAATTTTTGAATTATTCCTTTATCGGCATCTTTAACAAATTGTCCGGCAAAATCCTTAATTTCGCTTGTGAACAATCCTCCTGGCGTCACAGGTTGCAACATTGGCAGATCATATTTTAACGAAACTTCATAATCGTCAGCTCCAAATGCAGGAGCAATATGAACAATTCCAGAGCCATCTTCTTCTCCAACAAAATCGCCTAAAATTACATAAAAAGCTTTTTTATTAGGCTTTATATAAGTAAACAACTGTTCATATTCCATATATTCGAGATTTTTGCCTTTAAATTCTTGGACTATTTCATAATCTCCATTAATTACTGATAATCTGCTTTTTGCTAATATTAAATATTCGTCTCTTAATTTAATTTTAACATAATCAATATTTGGTCCCACAGCTAAAGCCACGTTTGAAATCAAAGTCCAAGGCGTCGTTGTCCAAACCAAAAAATAAGTCGTTTTACCATCGCAGATCGGTTGATTATCTTTCGCCTTTATGACAACATATATTGATGGATCTTGAGTTTCTCTATAACCCAAAGCTAACTCATGCGACGAAAGCGGAGTTTCGCTTTTTGGATCTTGCGGAACAACTTTGTACCCTTTATAAATTAATCCCCGATCAAATAAAGTTTTCAAAGACCACCAAACAGATTCGATATATTTATTGTCGCAAGTTATATATGGATCTGAAAGATCGACCCAAAAGCCCATTCTTCTTGTCATCTCTTCCCATACGTCTTTATAAATAAACACGGACTTTCTGCATTCGTCGTTAAACTTTTGTATTCCAAATTCAAAAACTTCTTTTTTATTTTTTAATCCTAAACTTTTTTCAACTTCAATTTCTACGGGCAAACCATGAGTATCCCAACCTGCTTTTCTATTCACTTTATAACCTTTCAGAGTTTTATATCTGCAAACTAAATCTTTTAATGTTCTTGCCATAACATGATGTATTCCAGGTCTTCCGTTTGCCGTAGGCGGTCCTTCGTAAAAAGTAAAAGGCTTTGAATCCGGTCTTGAACTTACGCTTTTGCTAAAGATATTATTATTTTCCCAAAAATTTAAAATGCTTTTTTCAATATCTGAGTATGATATTTTATCGTAAAATAACTTAAACATAGTGTTTATGCCTCTTATCTTTAATTTTCTTTTTTTTCGTATTTTGCTATTAATTGTTTTTCTATTTCAATAAATTCTCTTAATTGTTTTTCAATTTGTTGCTTTTTTTCTCTTGCTATTCTCTCTCTCCATTCGGCATCTCTAATTATTTGCTCGGCTTTTAACTTTGCTTCTCTGATTTCCAGGCTTGCTTCTTTTTTTGCGTCAAGAATTAATTTTTCATAACTTTCTTTTCTAATTAACATTTCTATCAATTCTTTTTGCAATCTAAATACTTCGCTGGTCGTTACGCCAAACAAAGACATCAAGCCAACAAAAACAATTTGGAAGCCGATAGCAACTAAATTTTCAACAAGAGCTCTTTGAATATTAAAAAAGTCCTTAAAATATATAACAATACCAAGAGCGATTATTAAACTTGCAAGTATAGCGACAAAACATAATCTCGTCGAATTTTTCCAATTAGTTATTTTATTTAATACCCAACCGCAAATAAAACTAAATAAATTTATAGAAAACCAAGCCAAAAAATTTAAATCGCCTATTCCTAGAAAATTTTTATCGATAAATAATGTCGATAAAATCATTATTACCAAAAATGTCAAAGTAACAAAAACTAACAAATCAACTCCTTTGAATTTTTAATTTTTTTATAGTTTCAACTATAATTTTTGTCATCTTGGGCTCAGCCATATTTGCAGCCTCTATAATTTCTTTCAAGTCTACTGGCTTCAACGCCTCCGGGAAACATTCGTCTGTAATTATGCTTATTCCAAAAACTTTCATGCCCATATGATTTGCTACAATACATTCCGGAACAGTCGACATTCCGACAACGTCGGCTCCAATTGTTCGCAAAAATCTATATTCAGCTTTTGTTTCTAAATTTGGGCCTGCGACAGCAACATAAACTCCTTTATGAACCTTTATTTTATTTTCCAAAGCAACCTCTTCAGCTAACTCTATTAATTCATTTGAATAAGGTTCGCTCATATCTGGAAATCTTGGTCCAAATTCATCTTCATTTTTCCCAATTAATGGATTATCGCCCAATAAATTTATATGATCAACCATAATCATAATATCGCCGCGCCTAAACAATGGATTCATTCCTCCGCAAGCATTTGACACGAACAAATAGTTTGCGCCTAATACTTTCATTAATCTAATCGGATAAGTTATTTGCTTCATCGAATAACCTTCGTAATAATGAAATCTCCCCTGCATTGCGACAATCTTTTTTTCTCCTATTTCCCCAAAAATTAATCTTCCTTTATGAGATTCAACTGTGGATAATGGGAAATGTGGCAGTTCAGAATAATCAAACTCGCATTCAATTTTTATTTCTTTAACTAAACCGCCTAGTCCTGTTCCTAAAACTATTCCCACTTGCGGCTCTAAACTTGTTTTTTTTCTTATAACCTGCAAAGTTTCTTCAAGTTGCTTTTTTAGCTCGCTCATATGCTTTTACTTATTATATTATCAAAATCTATTTTTTCAATTTTTTCTTTTTCTTCTTTGTTTTCCTTTAATTCTATATTTTCGTCTTTACCGAGCTTTAACTCAAGCAAATTTTCTTGAGAAGCAACTAAAGCCTTAAGTTTTGCAATCAACAAATTTCTTTCCTCTCTTAATGCCAACACTGAATTTTTTATTTCATCGGCATATTTCTTTGCGTCTTCTATTATCTTTTCTGCTTGTATTTCCGCTTCTTTTTTCAATAATGCAGTTTGTTTTTTTGCAGCATCTACAGCTTTTGAAGTCGATTCATACGCTTTTAACAATGTCTCTTGCAAATTTTTTTCTATCTTTTGATATTCTTCTAATTTCTTATTAGCTTTATCCAATTCGCTCTTCAAATTAGAATTTTCATTTTGTAAACGTTCTAACTCATCGGATAATCTTTCTAAAAATATTATTACTTCTTCTTTATTATATCCTAAGAATGATTTATTAAATCTTTGTTTTTTAACATCTAAAGGATTTAATTTCATTGTTCTCGCCAACTTTTTGTATAATTTCTTGGTCCGAAAATCGCTGTTCCGATTCTTACCATTGTCGAACCTTCTTCAATAGCAATTTCATAATCTGAAGTCATTCCCATCGACAATTCTTGAATATTGTATCCTCTCTCAACTAATAAATTTTTCAAACGATAAAGCTCTTTAAAAGATTTTCTTATAGTTTTTTCGTCGTCAGTAAACGGCGCCATCGTCATTAATCCAATTAATTCTAAGTAATCGCAATATCCCGTTTTTTCGCAAATTTTAAGCAATTCATCTTCGCTTTCGATTCCATATTTTGAAACTTCGTCAGAAGTTTTATATTCCAGCAAAATTTTAATTTTTCTTTTATTCTCCATTGCTCTTTTATTTAATTCCTCGCACAATTTTATCGAATCAACCGAATGAACATAATCGACTAAATTCGCAACATATTTTACTTTATTGGTCTGCAAATGACCAATAAAGTGCCAGCTTGCATCTAAATATTCTTCTCGAATACTTAACTTATTGATTTCTTCAAATTTTTCTTTTATTTCTTGAGCTTTGTTTTCGCCAAAATCGTTTATTCCATTTTTTTTTGCCGTCAATATATCATTCAAATTAACATTTTTACTAACGGCGATTATCTTAATTTCATCAAGTTTTCTTCCGCTTCTTTCAGCCGCTTTGCTTATTTTTTCCTTTAATACGATTATATTTTCTCTAATCATATTTCACTAAATTTATAAATATAGAAATTTTATTCTTTAAAATCAACTAAATCAAATTACTTTTATGATTAGATTAAAAACTTAATTAAAACGAATTAATAAAAAAGCAGTATTAAAACAATATTCATTTAAAATTCGAATCGAAAATAATAATTTAATAAATTTAATTCGCGCTTTGATTTTAATAACTTTAAAAAATAAATATTTCAATCGCAAGATAAACATAATTTATAAAACACACAGATTTTTTATAAAAACTATATTCGATGAATTTTAATTATCGACTTAATCAAAAATTTTATAAGTTCTTCAAATATTTTCAATATCAAAATTTCCCTTTATTTTTTTAGACATATACTTTTCGAGCAAATTTAATTTTTTCTATAATCTTACAATTTTATAAATGTTGTTTTACGAATATTATAAATAAGGCAAATTTTATTTGCTTTTTTTATTATTATATTACTGATAAAAATTGGGGTGACAAAATAATTTTAGTTTAATATAAAACTATACTCGACTTAATTTATTAAAAAAAATTTAAAGATAGAGATATTATTAAATAAAACAAACTTAAGAAATGTTTTTTAATTGTTTCATTTAATAAGCAGCTCTTTAAACTTTTTATAAATCTCATTTCTCCCTAAACCCTTCAGAGATGAATAGATAAACAAATTTTCATTTAATTTATATGGAAAATAATTTTCAGATTTTAAAATACTTTGATATTTTTCTTTTTGATTTGCTTTGTCAGCTTTATTTAAAAGCCCGATCAAATAAATTTGGTATCGAGTTATAAAATTGACAAACTTAATATCTAATTCGGTAGGTCCTGTAAAACAATCCATTATATGCAAACAAGCTATTGTGTTTCTCGAAAATTCAAAATAATAATTTATCAATCGACTCCAATTGGCAATATCAATATGCGATGTTTTTGCAAAACCATATCCTGGGAAATCAATGAAAAAAAATTTATCATCCACCAAATAAAAGTTTAACGATCGCGTTTTTCCAGGAGTCGAACTTGTTTTTGCTATTGATGATTTAAAAAAAGAATTGATAAATGACGATTTCCCAACGTTAGATCTACCGCATAAAATAATTTCAGGTTTGTCAGACTTTGGCAATTGGCTTTCTTCAAAAACAGTCTTATATAAATGAATTTTATCAAACATATAAAAAAAGAGCTCTAAATAGAGCTCTTAAAAAATTTAATTTGCTTCTGCTTGAGCTGCTTCTGATTTTTCTTTTTCTTTCTCTTTTCTCTTTTCTCTTTCTTCTTTTTTCTTAGCTTCCTTATCTAATATAACGTCGTTAAAATCAACTAGTTCAAAAATAGCCATTTCAGCCCCATCGCCAAGTCTTCTTCCCACCCGTACAATTCTTGTATAACCGCCTGGACGATTTATTGCTTTTGGCGCTATTTCATTGAAAAGTTGTTTGTATGCTTCAATGTCTTTAATAAAACGAGATACCTGCCTTTTATAAGCGATTATTTTATCTTTATCTTCAGTTTGCAACGCCTTTTTAGCTTTAGTAATAATTTTTTCGGCAAATATTCTTGCTTCTTTAGCCTTAGCGACAGTAGTAGTTATTCTTTTATGCTTAAAAAGAGCTACAGCTAAAGATTTCAATAAAGCTTTTTTATGACTATATGTTCTTTTTAATTTTCTTCCTTTTACTCTGTGTCTCATATTAAACCTACGATTTTAGTTATTATCCGATTTTTCATTTAAATACTTGTCAACGTCAAAACCAAAATGTAATCCAAAACTTTCGATTTTTGCAGTTAACTCAGATAAAGATTTTCTTCCAAAATTTCTAAATTTTAACATTTCGCTTTCTTGTCTTCTTACTAAATCTGCTAATGTTTTTATATTAGCGGATTTAAGACAATTATAAGCTCTTACGCTTAACTCTAATTCTTCTACGTTAGTCATTAAAATCTTTTTAATTCTTTCTTTTTCAAGATCTTCTTCTTTTGTTTGTTTTTGTTCGACTGGCTCTGTATCATAATTAATAAATAGCCTTAAGTGATCGTTTAATATTTTTGCAGATTGAGTTAAAGCGTCTTCTGGAGTAATTGAACCGTCGGTAGTAATTTCAAGAACTAACTTTTCAAAATCGTTTCTATCGCCAATTCTAACATTTTCAATTTCATATTTAACGTTCTTAATAGGAGTGAATATAGAATCTATAGGAATTAAACCTATGGTTTTATCTTGAAAGACTTGCTCGCCAGAGGTGACATAACCTTTGCCATATCCAACTCTAATTTCCATTGAAAGATTTGCGGAACTATTTAATGTGGCAATTTTTAATTCTGGATTTAAAACTTCAATTTCATTTGAAAATTTGCTTAGATCGCTAGCCTTAAATTCCATAGGTCCCGAAAGTTTGACGTCAAACTTTACGGGTTTTTTATTTAATAATTTAAGTCTAACTTGTTTTAAATTTAAGATTATTTCAGTCACATCTTCTCTAACGCCGGGTACCGTAGAAAATTCATGCAAAATACCGTCAATTTTTATAGCCGTTATAGCCGCTCCCGGAAGGGAAGACAACAATACCCTTCTAAGAGAGTTTCCTATTGTAACTGCAAAACCTCTTTCTAATGGTTGAATAGTAAACCTTCCAAAAGAATTGCTATAGGAACTTTCGTCGATAACAACGCTTTCTGGCATTTTCAACAAATTTAAATTCATTTATAAATCCTCTCTATTTCTACTTATTACTTAGAATACAATTCTACTACTAATTGTTCGTTAGCATTTAACATTACTTCGTCTCTATTCGGATATTGCTTAAACTCCCCCATTAAATTGGCTTTATCAATCAACAACCATGAATATTGATCGTCCTTAACCCGTTTGAGAGAGTTGTGGATGATATCTAGTTTTTTGCTCTTATCTTTAATTTTTATTTTATCGCCTGGGTTCAACAGATAGGAAGGTATATCTACTAAATGATCATTGACTAAAATATGTCTATGTCTAATTAATTGACGAGCTGCCTTACGAGATGGAGCGAATCCTACTCTATAAACGACATTATCTAATCTTGATTCTAATAATTGTATCAATGCTTCGCCAGTTTTTCCTTTAGTTTTGCTCGCTTTTTCAAATAAATTTTTAAATTGAGTTTCTAATATGCCATAAATTCTCTTTATCTTTTGTTTTTCCCTTAATTGAACGGCATACTCTGTAATTTTTGCTCTTCTTTTGTTTCCATGTATTCCAGGAGGATAATTCTTTTTTTCAAGAGGACATTTTTCTGTTAAACATTTTGTTCCTTTTAAGAAAAGTTTTTGTCTTTCTCTTCTGCATAGTTTGCAACTTGGTCCGCTATATCTTGCCATTATAATCTCCTTAAATTATACTCTACGTTTTTTTGGCGGTCTGCAACCGTTATGTGGTATTGGAGTAACATCTTTTATTGATAATATTTCTAGTCCAGCGGTATGTAAAGCTCTAATTGCCGCTTCTCTTCCCGCCCCTGGACCTTTAACATAAACATCTACTTTTCTTAATCCCAAAGAATAAGCTTCTTTAGCGGCGGCTTCGGCTGTAACTTGAGCGGCATAAGGAGTATTTTTTCTTGATCCTTTAAAACCATTCTTTCCAGCTGATGACCAGGAAATAGTATTTCCATATATGTCAGTAATTGTAACTATAACATTATTAAAAGATGCTTGAATATGAGCAGCTCCAACTGCTTCTACATTAATTTTTTTCTTAGTCTTCTTTACCTGTTTTGCCAATTGTATATCTCCTTACTATTTTCAATCAAATTAAATTATTTCTTAGCTGGAGCTTTTTTCTTGCCAGCTACAGTTTTTCTTTTGCCCTTTCTTGTTCTTGCATTTGTTCTTGTTCTTTGTCCTCTAACTGGCAATCCTCTTCTATGTCTTAAGCCTCTATAACATCCTATATCCATTAATCTTTTAATATTTTGTTGAACTTCGCTTCTCAGAGCTCCTTCTACTTTATAATTAGATTGCATTACAGAACGAATCTTTGCAATCTCTTCTTCAGTCAATTCGCCTATTTTTTTATTTTCATCAACTTGAGCTTCGGCTAAGATTTTTTTTGCCGTATATCTGCCAATACCATATATATATGTAAGGCCGATAAACGCTTTTTTGTTTTTTGGCAAATCAATTCCTGCTATACGAGCCAATTATATTCCTCCTTCTTTTAACCTTGTCTTTGTTTATGTTTTGGTTTTTTGCTGCATATAACATAAGTTTTTCCATTTCTTTTAACTATTTTACAATGTTCGCATATTTTTTTTACTGATGCTCTTACTTTCATTTTATTTCTCCATTTTTCTTTACTTATATCTATAGGTAATTCTACCTTTAGTTAAATCATACGGCGATAATTCTACTGTTACTTTATCTCCTACTAATATTCTAATGAAATGCATCCTCATTTTTCCTGATACATGGGCTAATATTTCGTGTCCATTATCTAATTTAACTCTAAATTGAGCATTTGGCAACGTTTCAATTATCGTTCCATCTACTTTTATAGATCCTTGTTTTGCCATTTAATACACCGTTAAAATTTCTGCTTTTTTGCTTTGAACTACTATTGTATGTTCAAAATGGGCCGACGGAAGCCCATCGCATGTTTTTATTGTCCACCCATCTTGCTCTAATTTTATTCTATAATCGCCCATATTTACCATAGGTTCGATTGCTAAAGTCATATTCTTTTTTAATTTAATGCCTAATCCCTTTCTTCCATAATTTGGAATAGCCGGCTCCTCATGCAATTGCTTACCTATTCCATGTCCCGTCAAATCTCTAACTACTGAAAAACCATCCCTTTCAACTCTGCTTTGTATAGCATAAGATATATCGCTTAGTCTATTATTTTCAATTGCTTGTTCAATTCCTTTATACAAAGCATCTTCTGTAACTTCAATAAGTTTTTTTTTATCATCTGATATTACTCCTACGGAATATGTTACTGCCGCATCTCCATAGTAACCATTTTTAAAAACGCCACAATCTAAAGAAACAATATCTCCTTCTTGTAAAATTCTATCGCCTGGTATTCCATGAACTACTTCGTCATTTACTGAAATACATAATGTCGCTGGATATGGAACAGAATCAAATGTTTTATAACCTTTAAAGGCTGGCTTTGCGCTTTTACTTAAAATTAAATCCTCCGCTATAATATCAAGTTCTTTAGTAATTATTCCCGGCCTTATGTATGACTTCAATCTGTAAAGAACTTCTGCAACAATTTTACAACTCTCGCTAATTAACTTTATCTCAGAATCTGTTTTTACAATTGGCATTATTTATAATATCAAAATTTTAATATCCCCGCTATCATATTGCTTTACGACCTTTTATTTTTCCGCTTTTCATGAATCCATCATAATGCCTCATAATTAAATGTGTTTCTATTTGCTGTAACGTATCTAAAGCAACTCCTACAACTATCAATAGAGAGGTGCCGCCAAAAAACTGCGCAAATTGTCCTGAAACTCCAAATTTGCTAACAAAAGCTGGCAATATAGCTATAATTGCTAAGAAAATTGATCCAGGCAAGGTAATTTTTGTTAGAATATTGTCTATATATTCTGCTGTTTGTTTACCAGGAGATATTCCGGGTATAAATCCACCCTGCTTTTTCATATTATCCGCTACATCCTTTGGATTAAAAGCAATAGCAGTATAAAAATATGTAAAGAATATTATCATTAATCCATATATTATAGAATATGATAAACTAGTATAGTTAAAATAAGATGCCAAATTTTGAAGAGTTTCATTATTTGGGAAAAAAGATAATATCGTATTTGGAATAAACATTATTGATTGAGCAAAAATAATTGGCATGACGCCTGCAGTATTAACTCTTAAAGGTATATATTGAGTTACGCCTCCTACAATCTTTCGTCCGACTACTCTTTTGGCATATTGAACAGGTATTCTACGAGCTCCTTGAGTAATCAATATAACGCTCGATATAATCATTGCCATAAATACTATTATTATCAACTCTACTATAATATTTCTCGTTCCAGCTGCTATAAGCCTATATTCGTCTAAAACTGCATATGGGAATCTATCTATGATTCCTATAAATATTATCATAGAAATTCCATTTCCAATACCTTTTTCAGTTATTTGTTCCCCCATCCACATCAAAAAAATCGTGCCAGCAACTAACAATATGATTGAATTAAATTGAAATAAAAAACCTTGAACTTCAGGCGGGACTATTGGTATTCCATTATAATTAATGGATTTTAGATGAATTGTTACGCCCCAGGCTTGCATAAATGAAATTAATACTGTCCCATACCTTGTTAATTGATTAATTTTCTTTCTCCCTTCCTCGCCTTCTTGTTGCAACTTCTGAAAATACGGCATTACAGCGCCCAATAACTGTAAAATTATTGAAGCGCTTATATAAGGCATAATACCCAATGCAAAAATCGCGGCATTCGAAAATGCCCCGCCAACAAATAAATCATAGAAGCCAAATAAAGTATCAGTACTTCTATTTTTCATTGCGTCAGCTAAAACTGACGCGTCAATCCCTGGCAAAGTTATATGAGCTCCTATACGCACAATTAGCAACAAAGCTAATGTATATAATATTCTTTCTCTTAATTCTGAAATTTTGAAAATATTTCTAAATGTTTCTATTAATTTTTCCATTATAACTCTATAACTTTAGTTTTTCCGCCTTTTGACTCTATTTTTTCTTTTGCGCTCTCGCTAAAACTATGAGCTTCAATAGTTATTTTATCGTTTATTTCTCCGACGCCTAATATTTTATATGGATGGTTAGCCTTGGATATTAAATTATTTGAAAATAAGATGGCAGCATTTATTTCTTTAGTCTTGTCAATCTTTCCTTTATTAATTAATTCTTGTATTCGATATAAATTTATTACTTGATATTCAATTTTATGAGGACTTCTAAATCCTTTTTTTGGAATTCTCCTAAACAACGGCATTTGACCGCCTTCAAATCTTGGCTTGTATTTATTTCCTGACCTCGAATTAGCGCCATTCATACCTCTTGTTGCAGTTCCGCCATGACCGCTTCCTTCTCCTCTTCCAACTCTCTTCTTTTTCTTTTTTGATCCTCTTATATATTGTAAATTGCTTAATATATCCATATTTCTCCTCAATTTTCGTTTTTAATCTGTTACTTCAATTTGTTCCACTTTAAGCAAGTGTTTAACTTTGTTGATCATTCCTCTAATTTGGGGATTATCTTTGTGTAATGCATAATAATTTGGTCTTCCTAACTTTAAAGCGTAAATAGTCTCTTTTTGGTCCTTTTTGCAATCAATAATACTTTTAACTTGAGTAACTTTTAACATTTTTGCCATAAATTACCTATCGTAATATTTTTTTATTTTAATTCAAATAATTCTTTAACTTTTATACCTCTTTTTCTTGCTGTCAAAACTGCATCCTCTAATTTTAACAAAGCTGTAAGGGTTGCTTTTACTTGATTATGTGGATTGCTTGACCCTAATGACTTTGTTAACACATCTTTAACTCCTGCTAATTCCAATACTGCTCTCACGCCTCCTCCTGCAATTAAGCCAGTTCCAGGAGAAGCAGGTCTTAATAAAACTTTTCCTGCTCCGTATTTTCCAATTATTTCGTGTGGAATAGTTCCGTTTACAACAGGAACTTTATAAACATTTTTCTTAGCGTCGTCTATCCCTTTTTTTATTGCATCTTGAACTTCATTTGCTTTCCCTAAACCAATCCCAACTTTCCCCTTTCCATCGCCAACTACAACAATTGCATTAAAACCGAATCTTCTTCCACCTTTTACAACTTTCGCGACTCTATTGATACTTACTACTTTTTCTTTTAAATTTTCCAATTCGTTAGGATTAACCTTCATTAATTACATTTCTCCTTCTTAATTTTTAATGCTGCCGGGACAGGATTCGAACCTGTATAGACGCCTCCAAAGGGCGTTGTCCTACCATTGAACGACCCGGCAATTATATTAAAATTTTAAACCTCCTTCTCTAGCTCCATCAGCAAGAGCTTTAACTCTACCATGATACCTAAAGCCATTACGATTAAAAACAACTTCTTTAATATTTAAATCTATTGCTTTTTTTGCTAATAGTTTGCCAACTTCTCTGCTTTTTTCTGTTTTTTGTTTTAAGTTATTTAACTCTTGCGTTAGTTCTTTTGATTTTGAAGATACGGTTAATAATGTTTTTCCTGTTTTTAAATCGACTATTTGACCATATATATGTTTTAAACTTCTATAAACAGTTAAAAGTGGTTTATCAGTTTTACCTTTTATCTTCTTTAATACCCTTATCTTTATTTTTTCTCTTCTTTTATTATCTTTTTTTATCATATTTTCTCCTTTAAGTTTGCAAATATAATTATTTTCCTGCAGTTTTTCCAGCCTTTCTTAAAATTATTTCATCGCTATACTTAATACCTTTGCCTTTGTATGGTTCAGGTTCTTTTAACGATCTTATTTTTGCCGCTACAAGTCCAACTAATTCCTTATCTATACCGCTTACTTTCAATGTTGTTGGACTCTCTACAATTACATTCACTTCATCTGGAGGCATAAAATATATTGGATGCGAATAACCTAAAGAAAATAAGACATTTTTTCCTTTTTGTTCCGCCTTATAACCAACGCCAACTATTTCTAATTTTTTTTCAAAACCTTTTGTCACCCCATCAATCATATTTTGTATTAATACTCTATACAAGCCATGCAATGCTCTATCTCTTTTGTCTTCGCTTTGTCTATTGACTATAATTTGATTGCCTTGAATTTCAATTGTTAATCTTTCATTAATTTTCTTTTGCAATTCTCCTTTAGGCCCTTTTACTTTCAATATACCATTTGAATATTCTACTTTGCTATTGCCTAAATTTACCGGTTTTTTTCCAATTCGTGACACTTTAATCTCCTACTGTTTTTATTACCATATTTTGCAAATTAATTCGCCCCCAATTCCAAGTTGTCTTGCTTTTTTATCTGTCATTATTCCCTTAGATGTAGATACTATTAAGATTCCTAATCCATTTTTTACTCTTGGTAATTCATTTTTGCCTGCATATATTCTTAATCCTGGAGCGCTTATTCTTTCTAAGCCGCTTATTGATGGTAGACCATTAATATATTTTAAATAAACTTTCAATATATTTTGCTTATTATCTTCTATTACTTCATAGTCTCTTATAAAATGATGATTCTTAAGAATTTCAACGATTTCCTTCTTTAAATTTGACGAAGGAACTTCAACTATTCTTTTTTTTGCCTTAAAAGCATTCCTAATTCTTGTTAATAAATCTGCAATTGGATCGCTTAATGTCATTTATATTTCTCCTTATTTTACCAACTAGCTTTTTTTACTCCTGGCAATTCGCCTCTTAAAGCCATCTCTCTCAAGACTAATCTTGAGACTCCAAATTTTCTATAATAACCTCTTGCCCTTCCAGTAAATGCGCATCTATTTCTCAATCTTACTGGACATGAATTTTTCGGCAACTTCTGCAAATCTTCATATTTGCCTTCTTTTTTTAATTGTTCTCTTTTTTCTAAATATTTTTTAACTAATTTTTGTTTTTTTGTTTCTCTTGCATATAAACATTTTCTTGCCATTTTCAAACCTTTAATTAGTTATTTCCTTTTTTCGGAAAGGCATTCCAAAAAGTTTTAAAAGCTCGTAAGCTTCTGCATCAGTTTTCGCCGTTGTTACGAAAGTTATATCCATTCCAAATATTCTATTAATCTTATCTACATTTATTTCTGGAAATATAATTTGTTCTTTTATCCCAAGGGTATAATTTCCTCTTCCATCAAATGATTTATCTGAAACGCCTCTAAAATCTCTTACTCTAGGTATAGCTATATTTATTAATCTATCCAGAAATTCATACATTCTATTTCTCCTTAAAGTAACCATTGCGCCAATCTTCATGCCTTTTCTTAATTTGAAGTTTGATACGGCAATTTTTGCTGCTCTTATACTTGGCTTTTGTCCGGCGATCATTTCTAAATCTCTTGCGGCTTCCTCAATAATTTTCGGATCTTGAGCAGCCTCGCCGACTCCCATGTTTATTACTATTTTTTCTAACTTAGGAGCTTGATTTGGATTTTTATATGAAAAAGTTTTTATCAATTGTGGTATTATTTCATTTTTATATTTTTCATATAATCTTGGTACTATTCTCTCTTCTATAACTTTCTCTTTAGTTACTTCAACTTTTTTGTTTTTTTCTGTTTTTTTACCTGCTTCTTTTTGAACGTTTTTAGATTTTTTTTCTGCCATAGCTCTTAGTGCCTCTAAAACTTATTTATAAAATTGTTTCTCCGCTTTTAACTGATATTCTTATTCTTTTTCTTTTACCAGTCTTTTCGTCAAGAATTAATTGCTTTCTTATTCTAGTTGGCTTTCCAGTTTTTGGATCGACCAACATTACTTTTGCGGCTGGTATTGGAAGCTCCTTTATAATGATGCCTCCCTGCGGATTTTTTTGATTAGGTTTTTGATGTTTCTTTCTTAAGTTAACTCCTTCAACAATAACTTTATTTTCTTTTTTAAATACTTTTAGTATTTTTCCTTTTTTCCCTTTATCTACGCCGCTAATTACAATTACTGTATAATTTTTTTTCAATCTCATTTTTAATCTCTCTTTTATTCATTAAATGACTTCTGGAGCTAATGATACTATTTTCATAAATTTCTTTTCTCTTAATTCTCTTGCAACTGGTCCAAATATTCTTGTTCCTCGTGGTTCATTTTGATTATTTAGTATTACAGCTGCGTTTTCATCAAATCTTATATATGATCCATCGTTTCTTCTAACCTCTTTTTTCGTCCTTACAATAACAGCTCTTACAACGTCTCCTTTTTTAACTTGTCCTCCTGGCAACGCAGCTTTTACAGAAACTACTATTATATCGCCTACTGTGGCATATCTTCTATTTGAGCCTCCCAAAACTCTTATGCAACGTACTTTTTTTGCTCCTGAATTATCTGCAACTACTAAATTAGTTTCTTCTTGTATCATTTCTCTTCTCCATTCGCTTATACATTATTATTTTGCTTTTTCTATAATTTCAATCAATTTCCATCTTTTTCTCTTACTTAATGGTCTCGTTTCCTCAATTTTAACAATATCTCCTATTGAACATTCATTCTTTTCATCATGAGCCATTAATTTTGTTGTTTTATTGTAATATTTTTTATATTTCACATGCTGAACTTTTCTATCAATTGCTACAACTATACTCTTTTGCATTTTATTGCTTACAACTTTTCCTATACGAACTATCTTTCTTTTAGTACTATTTTCATTCATTTATTTAACTCCCCTTTTTTTCTTAAGCTTAATTCTGTGTACATTCTTGCTATTGCTTTTTTTGTGTTTTTTATACTTGATGTATTCGTAAGCTGTTTTAATTTATTTAAAAATCTTAATTTCACTAAATTATTTTTTTCTTCTTCAATTCTTTTTAATATTTCTTCAGTCGTCATTTGACGTATCTCGTACATTTTCATTTTTATCCTCGCTCCATTAATTTTGTAAATCTAGTCTTGCAACTATTTTTGTCTTTATTGGCAACTTTGTAGCGGCTAAACTTAAAGCCTTATATGCAATCTCTTTTGAAACTCCTCCTACCTCAAACATTACTCTTCCAGGTTTTACAACAGCTACCCAAAACTCTGGAGCTCCTTTACCTTTACCCATTCTGGTTTCTAACGGTTTTTTACTTACAGGTTTATCTGGAAAAATATTAATCCATATCTTACCATCTCTCTTCATTTGTCTTGCCAAAGCTATTCTACAAGCTTCTATTTGTCTACTTGTAATCCAAGCTGGCTCTAAAGCTTTAAGTCCATACTCTCCAAAACTTATTTTGCTGCCTTTATAAGCTTTGCCTTTTCTTCTTCCTCTTTGAACTTTTCTATACTTTACTCTATTTGGCATTAACATATATTTTCTCCGTTTTCTCTTATTCTGTTATTCGGTTATTCTTTTTCCTAATTTTTCTCCTTTAAATATCCATACTTTTACCCCAATAGATCCATAAATAGTAGGGGCAGTTGCTGTAGCATAATCGATATCTGCTCTAATTGTATGCAATGGGATCCTTCCCTCTTTATATTGTTCTGTTCTTGCCATTTCAGCTCCGCCTAATCTCCCTGAACACATAACTTTTATCCCTTCAGCTCCCATTCTCATAGCGCTTGTTATTGCTTGTTTCATAGCTCTCCTAAATGATACTCTAGCTGATATTTGTTGAGCTATATTTTCAGCTACTAAGTATGCGTCAAGTTCGGGCCTCTTAATTTCGTTAATTTGTATTTTAACGTCTTTTTTTATTAAATCTCTTACTTCTTGTTCAATTTGTGTGATATCTTTACCGCTTTTACCGATTACTACTCCAGGCCTTGACGTATAAATTGTTATTTCTAAATTTTCAGATGGCCTATCAATAACTATTCTTGATATTCCTGCTTTTGATAATCTTGTTCTTAAATATTTTCTTATTTTTGCATCTTCTTGAATTTTTTCGCTGTAAGATTTTGGTTCAAACCAATTGGATTCCCATCCTCTTATAATTCCTACTCTAAACCCGATTGGATTAGTTTTTTGTCCCAAGGATTCCTCCTACACGTCGTTTGTTGCGACTACTATTGTTAAATGATTTGATCTTTTTCTTATTCTATATGCTCTTCCTTGAGGAGCTGGCATAATTCGTTTCAACGTTGGCCCTTGATTAACATAAACTTCTTTAACAAATATTTTCCCAGGCTCTAAATTTTGATTTTCGAGTTTTACATATAAATTTGCAATAGCGCTTCTTAATACTTTTATAGCATCTTTAGAAGCATGTCTTGGACAATATCTTAATATTTCTAAAGCTTGATCTACAGTTTTTTTTCTAATCAAATCAACAACTACTCTCATTTTTCTAGGCGATGAACCAATATATCTACAAATTGCTTTTGCTTCCATTAGTATTTCCTCTTGTTTTTCATTATTATAATTCTATTCTATTTCTTTGCTGCTTTTTCTGCTTTTGTGCCTGGATGTCCTCTAAATATTCTAGTTGGAGCAAATTCGCCTAATTTATGTCCAACCATATTTTCAGTTATATATACTGGAATAAATTTATTTCCATTATGAACCGCTATAGTGTGTCCAATAAAGTCTGGAATTATTGTTGTTGCTCTTGACCACGTTTTAATTACTCTTTTTTGACCGTTTTTATTTAATTCATTTATTTTTTTTAGTAATTTTACTGAGACAAACGGACCTTTTTTTACTGACCTTGGCATATATTACTCTTTATTTTCTTCTTTTAATAATGTATTTGTCTGATAATTTATTCTTTTTTCTTGTTTTCAGACCTTTAGCTAATTGGCCCCATGGAGATGTTGGATGTTGCCAACCACCGCCGCTTTTACTTCTTCCTTCGCCGCCGCCATTTGGATGATCAACTGGATTCATCGCCATTCCTCTTACATGCGGTCTAATACCTAACCATCTTGATCTACCTGCCTTACCCAGGCTGATATTTTCATGTTCAGCATTGCCTATAACTCCATATGTCGCCATACATTCTAAACTAACTAATCTTACTTCTCCGCTAGGCAGTTTTAACGTCGCATATTTGCCTTCTTTTGCCATGATTTGAATTGAAGCTCCTGCGCTTCTACCTAATTGTCCTCCCTTTCCTGGTTTCAATTCTACATTATGTACGAATGAACCAACTGGAATTTCTTTTAATGGCAAAGCATTTCCAACTTTAATTTCCGATCCGGGGCCAGACATAACTCTATCGCCTACTTTTAAACCTTCTGGAGCTAAAATGTATCTTTTTTCTCCATCTATATAGTGTAATAGCGCAATTCTAGCAGTTCTATTAGGATCATATTCAATTGAAACAACTTTAGCTTCAATTCCAAATTTATTTCTCTTGAAATCAATTATTCTATAATGCCTCTTATGCCCGCCGCCTCTATGTCTAGAAGTAACTCTTCCTAAATTATTTCTTCCGCCGCTCTTTTTATTTGGTTCAGTTAAAGACTTTTCAGGTTTTGTTTTGGTAATTTCCTCAAAACCCGAATAACTCATAAACCGGGTTCCAGGCGTTATAGGTTTAAGTTTTCTTATTGCCATCTTATTATTATCTCCGATTCAATTCTTTTTATTTTATTTCTTCAAGTATATCTATTTTCTGATCTTCAGGCAATTTTACTATTGCTTTTTTGTACGATCCAGTATGGCCGATAAATTTACCTTTTCGAGTAAATTGTACTTTATTTTTTCCTTTATGCCTTATAGTATTTACAGATAACACTTTAACATTATATTTCTTTTCTATGTATTTTGCAATTTCTATTTTATTTGCCTTTTTATCTACATAAAATCCATAAAAATTTCCTTGATTTTTAATTACGTTAGTCAATTTTTCAGTAACAATAGGCTCTAGTAATATATTTTTCATCATTCTTTTACTCGCTTTATTTTAGTATATTAACTATTTTATTTAAAGCAGACTTTTGCATCATTAATATTTGATTATTTGCTATATCGTATACAGATAAATCTTTTGACTCTCGGATAATTTTTTTTTCAATATTTCGAGCAGATAAATATATATTTTTGTCATACTCGTTTGTTACAAAACACACTTTTTTATCTTCAATCTTTAATGCTTTTAGTATTTCTAAAAACCGCTTTGTTTTAATTTCATCAAATTTAAAATCTTCAACTATTAATATTTGATTATTTTGAGCCTTTAGCGATAATACTGATTTTTTGGCTAATACTTTTAATTTTTTATTTACTTTTTCTCTATAATCTCTCGGTTTTGGTCCAAAGATCGTACCTCCACCTACCCACAACGGAGATCTTATTGAGCCAGCTCTTGCTGTTCCTCTCCCTTTTTGTCTCCAGGGTTTTCTTCCACCTCCTCTTACTTCGCTACGATCCTTTGTTTTATGAGTTCCTTGTCGTTGATTCGCTAAGTAGGCTTTTACTGACAAATATATTGCATGATTATTCGGATTGATATTAAATATTGAATCTGGCAATTCTACTTTTTCGCCTGATTTTTCTCCATTTATCTTGTAAACTTCTAATTCCATCTTAAATGTTCCAAATTATTTCTTTTTTAACAAATTTACTTTAACTAATGAATTATTGCTTCCTGGAATTGGTCCTGATAATAGTACAATATTTTGTTCTTTAATAATTTTAACCACCTTTAAATTTTTCACTGTAACCCTATCTCCTCCCATTCTTCCAGCCATTCTTTGACCCTTAAATACTCTCGATGGAAAAGAACTTGCTCCAATTGAACCTGGCGCTCTTACTCTATCGCTTTGTCCATGCGTTGTTCCACCTACTCCGCCAAATCCGTGTCTTTTAACTACGCCTTGAAATCCTTTTCCCTTGCTAGTTCCTGTAACTTTTACTATGTCGCCTTCTTTGAAAATATTTTCGATTTTAATCTCATCGCCAATATTATATTCATTAATATTGTCAAATTTTATTTCTTTTAAATAACGTAATGGAATTACATTTCTTTTTTTAAATTGTCCTAAAACTGGTTTATTTAGCTTACTTTCTTTTATATTTTCAAATCCCAAAACTAACGATTCATAACCATTTTTTTCTTTTGTTCTTTTCTCTACCACTATACATGGTCCTAACTGTACTACAGTTACTGATTGTACTTTTCCATCGCTTTGATAAATTTGTGTTGAACCAATTTTTTTTCCTATCAAACCTGCCATTATATTATTTCCTTATCATTGTTGTTTTACTTCTATACTTACTCCTGCGGGAATATCTAATTTACTTAAAGATTCTATAGTTTTACTATTTGAATTATGAATTTCTAATAGTCTTTTATGCACTCTTATTTCAAATTGTTCCCTAGATTTTTTATCAACATGAGGCGATCTTAAAACGGTAAATATTGTTTTTTTTGTCGGTAACGGGACAGGCCCAGATACCGACGCTCCTGTTGCTTTTACTGTTTTAATTATTTTTTCAGTTGACTTATCTATCAACAAATGATCGTATGATTTGAGCTTTATTCTTATTTTTTGTCCTGTCACTTTTTGCCTCTATTTTAATAGAGTTTATTGAAGAATTTTTGTTACTATTCCTGCTCCTACGGTTCTTCCGCCTTCTCTTATAGCAAATCTCAATCCTTCTTCCATAGCAATTTCTGAAATTAAATCAACTTTTATTCTTACATTATCGCCAGGCATAACCATTTGTATATTTTCTGGCAATGTTACTACGCCTGTAACATCTGTTGTTCGAAAATAGAATTGCGGACGATAATTTGTATGGAATGGCGTATGTCTTCCGCCTTCTTCTTTTGATAAAACATAAACTTCACATTCAAATGATTTGTGAGGCGTAATTGAACCAGGCTTAGCCAAAACCATTCCTCTTTCAATTTCTTTCTTTTCGACGCTTCTTAATAACAATCCTGCATTATCTCCAGCTATTGCTTCATCTAATTCTTTTCTAAACATTTCTATTCCAGTGACTACTGTTTTCTTTTTCAACCCAAAACCTATCAACTCTACTTCTTCGCCCAGCTTTATTTTTCCTCTCTCAACTCTTCCTGTAGCAACTGTTCCTCTACCTTGAATAGAAAATACGTCCTCAACTGGCATTAAGAAAGGCTTGTCAATCTCTCTCTGAGGTAAAGGTATATATTCATCTACAGCTTTCATCAATTCCCATATGCAATTATAACGAGGATCGTCAATAGGAGCGTCTGCCATACCCGCCTCTAATGCTTTTAAAGCGCTTCCCCTTACAACAGGTATTTCATCGCCTGGGAACTCATATTTACTTAGTAAATCTCTAACTTCAACTTCTACTAAATCTAATAATTCAGAATCATCTACTGCGTCAACTTTATTCATAAAAACAACTATTCTCGGCACGCCAACTTGTCTTGCCAACAATATATGTTCTCTTGTTTGTGGCATTGGACCATCTGTAGCAGCTACAACTAAAATAGCTCCATCCATTTGAGCTGCTCCTGTAATCATGTTCTTTACATAATCAGCGTGACCAGGGCAATCTATGTGAGCATAATGTCTATTTTCAGTTGAATATTCAACGTGAGCAGTTGCAATCGTTATACCTCTTTCTCTTTCTTCGGGAGCATTGTCGATACTATCAAAAGTTCTTTTTTGAGATAATCCTTTTTTAGCGAGCGCCATTGTTATAGCGGCAGTTAATGTAGTTTTTCCATGGTCAACATGGCCGATTGTTCCTATATTAACATGTGGTTTACTACGATCAAATTTTTCTTTTGCCATTTAGTTATCTCCCATTTAATTTTTTATGCTTGTTTTCTTAGATTTACATTTTCTATTAATTCTTCAACAATATATTTCGGAGCTTCTGCATAATGAGAAAACCGCATTGTATAAATAGCTCTTCCTTGAGTCATACTTCGCAACACAGTAGCGTAGCCGAACATTGAGGATAATGGAGCTGTAGCTTTAATTACTTGAGCGTCTTTTCTTGACGTAAAGCCTTCAATTTTTCCTCTTCTAGAATTTAAATCGCCCATTACATCGCCCAAATAATCTTCAGGAGTAACCACTTCTACCGACATAATCGGCTCAAGAATTACTGGATTTGCTTTCTTTACAGCTTCCTTAAAAGCTATAGAACCTGCAACTCTAAAAGACATCTCATCGCTATCTACTTCATGATACGATCCGTCAAATAATTTAACTTTTACATCTACGACTGGATATCCTGCAATTACGCCATTTCTCATCGCTTCTTGAACGCCTGCCGCAACAGCTGGGATGTACTCCTTTGGAATTACGCCGCCTACAATCGCATTTTCAAACTCAAGACCTTTCCCTGGTTCATTTGGAGATACTTCTATCCAAACATGCCCATATTTTCCTCTTCCGCCAGACTGTTTTATAAATTTTCCTTCAGCTTTTACAGTTTGCGTAATAGTCTCTTTATATGCAACCTGTGGTTTCCCAACATTTGCTTCAACTTTAAATTCTCTTCTCATTCTATCAACAATTATTTCCAAATGTAATTCTCCCATTCCAGCTATAACAGTCTGTCCGGTTTCTTCATCTACTCTTACCTTGAACGTTGGGTCTTCATCAGATAATTTTGATAAAGCTTCAGACAATTTATCTTGATCAGCTTTAGTTTTTGGCTCAATTGCTAATTGTATTACTGGTTCTGGGAAAACCATCTTTTCAAGTTGAACTGGATCATTTTCGCTGCATAACGTATCGCCTGTTTTTGTATATTTCAAACCAACCAAAGCTGCTATATCGCCTGCTCTAATCTCATCTATATCTTGCCGATGATTAGCATGCATTTGAATCAATCTTCCAATACGTTCTTTTTTATTTGCATTTGAATTATAAACATACGACCCATTCATTAATACGCCGCTATAAACTCTTATAAATGTTAATTTCCCAACATAAGGATCGCTTAATATTTTAAAGGCTAACGCCGTAAATTTTTCGTCGTCGCTAACTTTTCTTTTTACTTCTTCTTTAGAATTTATTTTATAAGCTTTAACCTCTTTTAAGTCTAAAGGAGATGGCAGATAATCTACTACTGCATCCAACAATCTTTGAACTCCTTTATTCTTAAATGATGAACCGCATAATACTGGCACTATCTTCAAATTAATTGTAGCTCTTCTTAAAACTTCATTAATTTCTGAAACAGTAATCTCTTCGCCTTCTAAATATTTTTCCAACAATTTATCGTCAATCTCAGAGACTGCTTCTAACATCTTTGTTCTATATTTATCAGCTATTGGCAACAAATCTTTTGGAATATCAATTTCATCATACGTAGTTCCTAACGTATCTTCATGAAATATTCGAGCTTTGAAATTTACAAGATCAATAATACCGGCGAACATATCTCCTTCGCCTATAGGCAAAGTAACTGGAACAGGATTAGCGCCTAATCTTTCTCTTATCATTTCTACAGCATTATAAAAATCAGCTCCTACTCTATCCATTTTGTTTATAAATGCAATTCTTGGAACTCTATACTTGTCTGCCTGTCTCCATACAGTTTCAGATTGAGGCTCTACTCCGCCTACTGCGCAAAACAAAGCGATAGCTCCATCTAATACCCTCAACGATCTTTCAACTTCTACCGTAAAATCAACATGTCCCGGCGTATCAATTATATTAATTTGATGATTTTTCCAATAGGTCGTAGTAGATGCGCTTGTTATCGTTATACCTCTTTCACGTTCTTGCTCCATCCAATCCATCGTAGCTGTGCCTTCGTGAACTTCGCCCATTCTATGCAATTTTCCCGTATAGTATAAAATTCTTTCTGTAGTCGTTGTTTTTCCAGCATCTATATGAGCCATTATACCAATATTTCTTAACCTTTCTAACGGTACAGTTCTCGCCATTTATTATTTACCTTAATAATATATTATTTATTAATTTCAACTTATTACCATTTAAAGTGAGCAAACGCTTTATTAGCTTCAGCCATCCTATGCGTATCTTCTTTCTTTTTAACAGCTCCACCTTCGTTGTTGAACGCGCTTATCAATTCAGCCGCTAATTTCAATGCCATCGACTTATCTTTCCTATCTCTCGCATATGTTTTCAGCCATCGATATGCTAACGACAATCTTCTCTCAGGTCTGACCTCCATAGGAACTTGATATGTTGCTCCGCCAACTCTTCGACTTCGAACTTCTATCATTGGCTGAACATTTTGGACGGCTTTTTGAAAAACTTCTAAAGCTGGTTTTTTTGTTCTTTTTTCTATTATATCAAACGCTTCATAAACAATTTTTCTTGCGATAGTTTTTTTACCTTCCCACATTATGCAATTAATAAACTTTGCTACTAATTCTGAATTATATTTTGGATCCGGTTTTACGATTCTTTTTTCAGCTCTTTTCTTTCTCATAGTTATTTAGCTTTTTGTTCCTTTTGTTTTTTTGCTCCGTATTTAGAACGCCCCTTTTTTCTACCTTCTACTCCGCTTGTGTCCAAAGCTCCTCTTATAATATGGTATCTTACTCCTGGGAGATCTTTTACCCTACCTCCTCTAATCAAAACTATTGAATGTTCTTGTAAATTATGTCCCTCGCCTGGGATATAAGCTATCACTTCTATTTGATTCGTCAATCTTACTTTTGCTACTTTTCTTAATGCAGAATTAGGTTTTTTTGGCGTTGTCGTATATACTCTCGTACAGACGCCTCTTTTCTGCGGACATCCTTGTAAAGCAGGAGCTTTACTTTTTTCGACTACTTTTTCTCTGCCTTTTCTTAATAATTGGTTAATTGTTGGCACGTATATCCTCCATCAGAACCATTATTTAAAAATAAATTTAGACTTTAAAAATAATAAAATAATTTAAATTTGTCAACAAGATAATTAAAAATAATTTTTAATTTCGGCGAGAAGATAATAATCGATATCGAATTCTCCTTCTCGCCAATACATATTTTCTTTGCTTAATTAAAAGAACTTAAATCAATATTATTCAACTTCAACATTTGCTTCGTCGCTTTCTTCAATTTCTTCGTTTTGCTCGCTTTTAATCACAAGGTTTCGATATTTTTTTAATCCTGTCCCGGCAGGAATTAAATTCCCCATAACTACATTTTCTTTTAATCCTATCAAATAATCTGTTTTGCCTTCAACGGCAGCATTTGCTAAAACCTTTGTAGTTTCTTGGAAAGACGCAGCTGATAAAAAGCTTTCTGTTGAAAGAGCTGCTTGTGTTATGCCTAGCAACACGTTTTCTGAACTTGCTTGTTCCGCTTCTCTACACTCTATAAGTTTTTTATTTTTTCTTGCTAAATCAGCGTTTATCTCTCTGACCTTTCCTTTTGGAACTAGCTGACCTGATTTATATTTAGAAGCTCCTGGATCAATAATATAATACATTCCTTTTAATTTTTCGTTTTCTTCATTCAAAGCAGTTCTGTCTACATAATCGCCTTCTATGAATCTTGAATCTCCAGAAGTAACAATAGCTACCTTTTGAAGCATTTGTCTAACTATAATTTCGATGTGCTTATCATTAATTTTCACGCCTTGCAAATTATAAACAGCTTGTATTTCATTTACAAGGTATTCTTGAACTGCATTAACGCCCTTAATCTTTAATATTTCATGCGGATCGATAGGACCGTCTGTTATTTTCTCGCCCGCTTGTATATCGTCGCCTTCTTGAACCAAAATATGTTTTGAGTAGGGTATATTATACACTTTCTCAATGCTTCCATCATAAGATGTAACTATAATTTCTCTTGCTCCTTTCTTTCTTACTCCAAACTTAACAATTCCATCAATTTCAGAAATGATAGCTGGATCATTTGGACTTCTTGCCTCAAAAAGTTCTGTTACTCTTGGCAAACCTCCTGTAATGTCCCTTGTTTTAACTGCAGTTTTTGCGATTTTTGCTAAAGATGTGCCTGCTTCTACAAAATCTCCTTGCTCCACATTAATAATAGCTCTTGCAGGAAGATTAAATATTTTTTTATTTCCTTCTGAATCGACAATTGTAATTCCTGGTATTAATGTTTTATCTTTTGATTCTAAAACTACTTTTTGCACGTGTCCTGTTTGTTCATCAGTATCTAACTTTATTGTCACATTTTCTATTAAATCATTATATGCAACTGTGCCAGAGATATCAGTTAAAATGTGAGAGTTATAAGGATCGTGTGTATAAAGAATCTGTTTTTTCTGGATTTTTTGTCCATCTTCTACTTTTAATTCAGCTCCGTATGGCACTTCGTAAGATTTCAATTGTCGCCCGTCAGGATCATAAATCTCTATTACTCCTCTTCTTCCAATCACAATTTTTCTTTCTTTTCCAAAATAATCTTTATTTATAACATACTTAATTTTTTCATATTTTACCGTTCCTTCAACGGCTGAGTCAACTTCAGATTGACTAGCAATGCGGGCTGAAGTTCCTCCCATATGGAAAGTTCTTAAAGTCAATTGAGTTCCAGGCTCCCCAATCGATTGAGCTGCAATTATACCAACTGCTTCGCCGACATCGACTTTTTTTCCAGTTGTTAAGTTTCTTCCATAACATTTAGCGCATACGCCATGTCTTGATTCGCAAGTCAGCACTGTTCTAATTCTAACCGTATCTATTCCTGCATCAAGTATTTTTTCTACAATTTCTTCGTCAATCATTTCTCCAGCAGAAATAATAAGATCGTCATTTCTTGGATCATAAACGTCTTCTTGTGTATAACGACCTAAAATTCTCTCCGCAAAAGACTCTTTTTGTTTTTCATGTTCTAATTCTTTGATAGCAGAGACATAAATACCTTTTACAGTTCCGCAATCGTCCTCTGTTATAATTACGTCTTGAGCAACGTCGCATAATCTTCTAGTTAAATAACCAGCGTCTGCAGTTTTAAGAGCCGTATCGGCTAACCCTTTTCTCGCTCCATGCGTTGATATAAAATATTCAAGAACTGAAAGTCCTTCTTTAAAACTTGCTACTATAGGATTCTCTATGGTTTCTCCAGCTTGTCCAGTCATACTCTTTTGTGGACGCATCATCAAACCTCTCATGCCGGCTAATTGCCTTACTTGCTCAGAGGAACCTCTTGCTCCAGAATCAACCATAATGTATAATGGATTAAAACCATCTTGATCGTTTTTTAATTTATTCATTAAACTTTTTGCAACATCGTTTGTCGTATGAGTCCATGTATCGATTATTTGGTTATATCTTTCAGAGTTCGTAATCAAACCTTGTTCATAGCCTTGTAATATTTCATCTATTTTTTTGTTAGCTTTTTCAATTAAAATTGGTTTTTCTTCTGGTATCTTAAGGTCTGTAAATGAAATTGAAATCCCAGCTTTAGTAGCAAACTTGAAGCCCAAATCTTTCAAATCGTCTAAAAATTCTGCTGTTCTTTTATTGCCCAATAAAATAAACATTTTATATATAAGCGGCCCAAAAGTCTTTTTTACTAATAATTCGTTAATAAATCCAATTTCTTTTGGAACTATTTGATTAAATATAATTCTGCCAACGGTCGTTTCAATTAATTTATCTTGAATTTTAACTTTAACTTTGGCATGCAACTCTACTTTGTTAGCGTCATATGCTAAAATTGCTTCTTCTGGCGAAGAGAATACCATTCCTTCGCCAACGCAACCTTCTTTTGCTTTTGTTAAATAATACGCTCCTAATACAATATCTTGAGTGGGTATAACTATAGGATTTCCATTTTGAGGAGACAAAATATTATGACTGCTTAGCATTAACAAGCATGCTTCTAATTGAGCTTCGTAAGACAAAGGCACATGGACAGCCATCTGATCTCCGTCAAAATCCGCATTGAAAGCGGTACAAACCATTGGATGCAATTGAATTGCTTTTGAGTCAATCAGTTTTGGTTGAAAAGCTTGTATGCCTAATCTATGTAATGTGGGAGCCCTATTTAATAAAACTGGATGGCCTTCTATAACATTTTCTAAAATCTCCCAAACAATAGGCTCTTTCCTTTCAACAACTTTTTTTGCTCCTTTAACAGTTTTATTATGTCCTCGTTCTATTAACTTTCTAATAACAAAAGGTTTAAATAATTCTATTGCCATATCTTTTGGCAAACCGCATTCATGCAATTTTAATTCTGGTCCTACAACAATAACCGATCTTCCAGAGTAATCGACTCTCTTTCCGAGCAAATTCTGTCTAAATCTTCCTTGTTTTCCTTTAAGCATATCGCTTAAAGACTTAAGAGGTCTATTTGCATCTGCTCTAGCGGCAGCTCCTCGTCGAGAATTGTCAAATAAAGCGTCAACCGCTTCTTGAAGCATTCTTTTCTCATTCCTTAAAATAACCTCGGGAGCTTTAATTTCGATTAATCTTTTTAATCTGTTATTTCTAATTATTACTCTTCTGTATAAATCGTTTAAATCGCTTGTGGCAAATTTTCCTCCTTCTAAAGGAACTAAAGGCCTTAATTCTGGCGGAATCACTGGTATTACGCTCATTACCATCCATTCAGGCTTATTTACAACTTTTCCATCTCTTTCTCTAAAAGCTTCTAATATTCTTAATCTTTTCAAAAGCTCCTGTTTCTTCTGTACTGATGTTTCAATTTTTGCTTGTTCCTTTAGTTCGTTGAATGTTTTTTCCACATCTAATCTTTTAAGCAAATCTCTAATCGCCTCACCGCCGATTTTTGCGATAAATTTTTTTGGATCATCGTCATCAAGCTTATCATTGCCTAATGGCAATGAATTTAATATTTCGTAATATTGTTCTTCAGAAATTAAATCTAACTTTTTTAAACCTGTTGGTCCCGGATTTATTATAACATAAGATTCGTAATAAATAATTTTTTCCAGTTCTTTTGTGGTCATTCCAAGCAAATTGCCTATTTTAGAAGGCAACGACTTAAAAAACCAAATATGAACAACTGGAACAGCAAGCGTTATATGTCCCATTCTTTCTCTTCGGACAGCTTTAAGAGTGACCTCCACTCCACATCTATCGCAAATAATGCCTTTATATCTAATTCTCTTATATTTTCCGCAATGACATTCCCAATCTTTAATTGGACCGAAAATTTTTTCGCAGAATAAACCATCCTTTTCAGGTCTAAATGTTCTGTAGTTAATAGTTTCTGGTTTAGTAACTTCACCTCGCGATCTGCTTATAATATCGTCAGGGCTTGCTATGCTTATTGAAATGGAATTTATATATTTTAATATATTATCTTGATTTTGCAACATAATATTTTACTCCGATTATTATTAGTTAATTTTAATTTCTAATCCTAAACCTTGCAATTCTTTAATTAAAACGTTAAACGATTCTGGTATATTGGCTTCAGGCAAATTCTCCCCTTTAACAATAGCTTCATATACTTTCGATCTGCCTTTTACATCGTCGCTTTTAACAGTCAAGATTTCTTGTAATATATGAGCTGCTCCATAAGCTTCAAGAGCCCATACTTCCATTTCTCCAAATCTTTGTCCGCCAAACTGAGCTTTACCTCCTAATGGCTGCTGCGTTATCAACGAATATGGTCCTATAGAACGCGCGTGTATCTTATCGTCAACCATATGTCCAAGTTTCAACATATAAATATATCCGCAAGTTATTGGCTTATCAAATTTTTCACCCGTTCTACCATCATATAATGTAAGTTTGCTTCCGGATGGAATTCCCGCTTTCTTTAAATACTCTTCAACATCCTCTACGTGAGCTCCGTCAAATACTGGTGTTTTAAATTTTAAACCTAATTTTTTTCCTGCGTATCCGAGAGCAGTTTCTAAAATCTGACCGATATTCATTCTTGAAGGCACGCCCAATGGATTCAAAATGATGTCAACTGGAGTTCCATCTTCCAAAAATGGCATATCTTCAATAGGCACTACTTTAGACACTACGCCCTTATTCCCATGTCTTCCAGCCATTTTATCTCCAACAGACAACTTACGTTTCTTTGCCACATAGACTTTCGCCATTTGTACAATTCCTGGAGGCAATTCATCCCCTGTTTGTATTTTAATTTTTTCCTTTTTATATTCTTCTTCAATTTTTAAATTCAAATCGAAATAATTTTCAAATAATTTTTGAATTAAAGAATTTATTTTTCTATCCTCAAACCAAGATAAACTATAATCTAACTTTGTAACATCTTCAAGGTTAGCGAATGTATTTTCCTTTATGATTGTTCCATTTCTTAAAATTGTAGTTCCGTCTAAGTCTTTAATTCCTAAAGTAGTGCGCCCTAAACAAATTCTTGTTAATTTATCGACAAGCTTTTGATATATTTCTTTTTTGTTTTTTTGATATTTCAACTCAGCCGCTTCTAAAACCTTTTTTTCGAGTTTTTTACTATCAGATTCTTTTTTCTTTTTACTAAATAATCTTGTTTTAATAACAATCCCATGCAAACCTGGAGGAGCTTTCATCGAAGCATCCTTTACATCCCCAGCTTTTTCTCCGAATATTGCTTTTAATAATTTTTCCTCTGGCGTAGGATCTGATTCCCCTTTTGGCGTAATTTTACCAATCAATATATCATTCTCTCTAACTTCGGCTCCAACTCTAACTATTCCATTTTCATCTAAATTTCGAGTAGCTTCTTCTGGCAAGTTTGGTATATCTCTTGTTAATTCCTCTTCTCCTCTTTTTGTCTCGCGAACTGAAGTCTCAAATTCTTCTATATGTATTGACGTAAAAACATCATCTCTTACTAATCGTTCGCTAATAATAATAGCGTCTTCAAAGTTATAGCCTCTCCAAGGCATGAAGGCTACTAATACGTTCTTTCCTAAAGCCAACTCTCCATTTTCCATCGAAGGTCCATCTGCTAATACATCTCCTTTCTTCACTTTTTGTCCTTCAAAAACAACTGGCTTTTGATTATAGCAGGTCTCTTGATTGGTTCCAGTGAATTTTGTTAATTCATATTCAACTAATTTATTATCGTCAAAACTTGTCAATGCATCAAGACTTTTTTCATTTAAATTATATCTAACTCTTATCCTTTCAGCGTCGACATATTCAACTATTCCATCAGCCTCGGCTAAAATTAGAGCTCTTGAATCTCGAGCGACCTTTTCTTCTAGCCCAGTGCCAACTATTGGTGCTTCGCAAGTTATAAGCGGAACTGCTTGCCTTTGCATATTCGAACCCATCAAAGCTCTGTTTGCGTCGTCATGTTCAAGAAATGGTATCAATGCTGCAGCCGCGCTTACAATTTGAGATGGAGCTATATCCATTAATTGCACATCTTCACGATTGACAACTGGGTAATCGTCTTGCAATCTTGCTTTTACCTTTTCAAATTTTATTTTATTATTTTCATCTAATGGCGTATTAGCTTGAGCTATAATATATGGGTCTTCTTCATCTGCTGTTAAATAGACGATTTCATTTGTAACAACTCCATTAACTACTTTCCTATAGGGGGTCTGTATGAAGCCGTATTGATTAGGTTTTGCATAAATCGTTAAAGAAGAAATTAATCCTATATTAGGACCTTCTGGAGTTTCAATCGGACACAACCTTCCATAGTGCGAATGATGAACGTCGCGAACTTCAAATCCAGCTCTTTCTCTTGTTAAACCTCCAGGACCAAGCGCCGATATTCTTCTTTTGTGAGTCATTTCAGACAATGGATTTGTCTGATCCATAAATTGCGACATTTGATTTGTCCCAAAGAAAGCATTTATAACGCTTGTTATTGTTTTAGCGCTTACTAAATCTTGAGGTTGGAAATTTTCTTGATCGCGCGAACTCATTTTTTCTTTAATAGCTCTTGACATTCTCGCAAGAGCAAGAGCGTATTGTTGAGATAATTGTTCCCCTACAGTTCTTATTCTCCTATTGCCTAAATGATCTATATCGTCAACGGGCACTTGTCCATTCTTAAACTTAATCATATACTTCATTATCTCAACAATATCTTCGACAGTCAAAGTCTGAACATTCAAAGGAATATTTAATTTTAGTTTATTATTTAATCTGTATCTGCCAACTTCTCCTAAATCATATCTTTTATCATTAAAAAATAATTTTTCCAACAAACTTTTTGCAGTTTCCAAATCAGTAGCTTCGCCTGTTCGTAGCTGTCTATATATATGAAACAATGCTTCTTCTTTATTTGTCGTTATATCTTTTTTTAATGTATTTAATATTAAGTCGGTTTCTGGATTTGATTCAGAATTTATTAATTTAATTTCTTTTATTGACGCAATTTTTATTTTATCTATATCTTCTTCTGTGATATAACTTTCTTTATTTAAAAAAACTTCTCCCGTATTCATATCATAAACGTCTGAAGCAACCATTCTTCCAATATGTTTTTCATTCAAATCTTTAACTTTTACCGTTTCTATTAAATTAAATAAATTCAATATTTCATCGTCGGTTTCGAATCCTAAAGCTCTCAGCAAAGTCGTAGAAGGAAATTTCTTCTTTCTATCGATATAAACATACAATACATTATTTATATCCGTTGATAATTCAATCCATGAGCCCTTAAATGGAATAACTCTAGCCGAATACAATGGGGTGCCATTTGGATGCAGCGTTTCAGAAAAAGCCACGCCAGGGGATCTGTGCAATTGAGTTACTATTACTCTTTCCGCTCCATTAAAAATAAAAGTCCCTTTTTCAGTCATATATGGAAGAGAACCAAGATAAACTTCTTGTTCAACAGAATTTATGTATTCGCCGCTTTCAGGATCTTTTTGTGATAATCTCAATAGAGCTTTTATTGTAGCGGCATATGTTAATCCCCTTTCCTTGCATTCTTTTATAGTTAGCCTTGGTTTTTCAACATAATATTCTATAAAATCTAATCTATAAATTTCTTTGTTATCGAATATTGGGAAATTTTCTAAAAATACTTTTTGCAATCCTTTAGGTTCTCTTTTAAGCGGATGAACATTATCTTGCAAAAATGATTCATATGATTCAAGTTGGATATTTAATAAGTCCGGAATTTCCAATATTGTTGGAATTTTTGAAAATGAAATTCTTTGAGTTTTCAATTTTCCTCCTACGCTTTATTTGGCGCGAGCTTTTAAAATGATAAAAAAGTGATAAAGCGGTCGCTTTATCACTCCTTAAAAAACATCGATTAAATACAAAAAGAATTATTTATTTTATCTCTACTGTAGCGCCTGCTTCTTCAAGTTCTTTTTTAATTTTTTCAGCTTCTTCTTTCGATATGCCTTCTTTTACAACTTTTGGAGCTCCGTCAACTAAATCTTTTGCTTCTTTCAATCCTAAACCTGTATGAGCCCTAACAACTTTAATAACGTTGATTTTTGTATTGCCAGCATTTTGTAAAACAACTGTAAATTCAGTTTTTTCTTCTACAGCGGGAGTTGCTGCAGCTGCTCCTGCGGCTGGCATTGGTCCCATCATAATTGGAGCTGCGGCTGTTACGCCAAAAGCATCTTCTAAAGCTTTTTTTAATTCAGCAGCTTCTACTAATGTTAATCCTTTAATTTTTTCTACTATTTCTACAACTTTTTCTGACATTTTATTCTCCTTAAGTTTGTTTCTTATTTTTCTTTTTTTGATATTTGATCAATTATACTTACGATATCTCTCATAACTGCATTAATTGCTCCCACAATTCCAGATGCAGGAGCATTAATACTGCCGATTATACTAGCGATTAAGTCTTCTTTTGTCGGCAAATTAGCTAACTCTTTTAGTTTAGAGCCATCATAAAACTGACCGCTTAGATAACATCCTTTTAAAGAAAATTTCTGTTTTTCATTATAGTACTTTTCAATAATTTTTGCGGGAATGGAAACGTTGTCTTTTACGAAGGCAAAACCATTCATTCCTTTTAAAACCTTTTTTAAGTCGCCATATCCGCCTAATTCATCCAATGCTTTTTGAATCAAAGTATTTTTATAGACTTTATACTTTACGTTAGAATTTCGAAACTGTCTTCGCAAATTAGTAATATCCTCGACATTAACTCCAGCATAATCGATGACATAAATTGCGTCAGATACCTTCGCTAATTCCTTTATCTCTTGAATAATTACATTCTTTTCTTCTTTTTTCATTTTTCACCTTTTTCTTAGTAGTTTTTTAGTTTGTTGGCTTTAGAAGCATTTTTTGAGCGCGTATTTTATTTTAAATTTTCTATTTCTTCCCTAGAAATTTTTAAACCGGGTCCCATTGTCGAACTTAAATATACGCTTTTGACATATTGACCTTTTGCGGAGGACGGTTTTGCTTTTAGAATCGTTTGAATAAATGTTTTGGCATTTTCTAATAATTTATCTGTTTCAAAACTTAAATTTCCAATTTTAGCGTGTACTATTCCCGTTTTATCTACTCTAAATTCAATCTTACCGGCTTTTATTTCTTTTACAGCAGTTGCAATATCATTTGTAACAGTACCGCTTTTTGGATTCGGCATCAATCCTTTAGGTCCTAATATTTTACCAAGCTTACCTAATTCGCTCATTACATCAGGCGTAGCAACAATAACGTCAATATCAGACCAACCTTCTTTAATTTTTTCAATATACTCCTCAAAACCTGCGTAATCGGCGCCTGCTTTTAAAGCTTCTTCGGCTTTTGCGCCTTTAGCAATTGCCAAAACTTTTACTGTTTTTCCTGTGCCATGAGGCAAACTAACAGTTCCTCTTATATTTTGATCGGCATGCCTAGGATCAACGCCCAATCGCATAGCTATATCTAACGACTCTACAAATTTAACTTTAGAATTTTCTTTTAATAAATTAATTGCTTCTTCTAATTTATATTCTTTTTTTAAATCTATCTTCTTTCTAATTTCCTTTATTCTTTTGGATAATTTCATTTTAACCTCTTTAGTTTATTTTTAATCAACTACTTCAATTCCCATACTTCTTGCCGTGCCAGCTATAATGCTCATTGCGCCTTCAATATCCTTAACGTTAAGATCTGGCATTTTTAACTCTGCTATTTCTTTTATTTGAGCCTTAGTTACTTTTCCAACTTTATTTTTATTAGGTTCTCCGGAACCTTTTTCAATCTTTGCGGCTTTTTTTAGCAAATCTGAAGCGGGCGGAGTTTTTGTTATAAATGTAAAAGATTTATCTGAATATACTGTTATTACAACTGGAATTATCATTCCCGATTTATCAGCAGTACGAGCGTTAAATTGCTTACAAAACTCCATTATATTAACGCCTTTTTGCCCTAAAGCGGGTCCCACTGGAGGGGAAGGATTTGCCTTGCCAGCCGGTATTTGAAGCTTTACAAAACCTACAACTTTTTTTGCCATTTTTTATCTCTCTTTTATTTATTGACCAATTCCGCTTGCGCGAAATCAATTTCAACGGGAGTTTGTCTTCCAAAGATAGAAATCATCACTTTAATTTTCATTTTTTCGATATTAACTTCTTGGATGAATCCAACGAACTCTTTAAATGGTCCTTCTATAATTTTAACTTGATCGCCTGCTTTGTACGCAGTTTCTACCTTTTCTCCCGAAAGTTCTTGTTCTATTTTTCCAATTATTTTTTTAACATCCTCTTTGGGAAGAGGCGTAGGATTTTTTCCAGTTCCTAAGAATCCCATTACAGATGGAGTATTCAAAATAAATTCTTTTACATTAGCATCCAAATCTGCATTTATTAAAATATACCCTGGAAAAAATTTTTTTGTTTTTGTTTTCTTTTTTCCATTCTTGACTTCGAATACTTTTTCTTCAGGAACTAATATTTCTGCAATTTTTGCTTTCAACTCGTCATTATTTTCTATTTCATTTAGTAAATTTGACTTAACTTTATTTTCATGACCCGAATAAACTCTTAAAACGTACCACTTGTAATCCATAGCTATCTTCGCTAAAATAATAATTTGAATAATTCAGTAATTACTTTATCTACAGCAAAAGTAAATATTGCAAATATTAAACAAGTTGTAATTACTATTCCTGTAGATTCTTTGAGTTCTTCTGAACTAGGCCAGGACACCTTTTTCATTTCTCTTACGACTTCATTGATATAATTAATTATTTTATTTTTCATGTTTACAATTTTATTTATATTAGCACGTCAGGAGGGACTCGAACCCTCAGCCTGCGGTTTTGGAGACCGCTGCTCTGCCAATTGAGCTACTGACGTATTTACTATTTAGTCTCTTTATGTACAGTATGTTTATTACACCATTTGCAATATTTTTTATATTCTACTCGGTTTGGATGCAATCTTTTATTCTTTGTAGTCGTATAATTTCTTCTTTTGCATTCGGAGCATTCTAAAGTAATTATTTCTCTCATTTTATTACCTTGAAGTTATTTCTTTGAAATGAGCTGACGACCGGGATTGAACCGGTGACCTCATCCTTACCAAGGATGCGCTCTACCAACTGAGCTACGCCAGCGGTTTTTAAAATAAAAAAATAGAGCGGGAGACGGGACTCGAACCCGCGACCAACAGCTTGGAAGGCTGTGACTCTGCCAACTGAGTTACTCCCGCAATATCCGCTCTATATGCTGTGGGCGGCGAGGGATTCGAACCCCCAAAGGCTTACGCCAACGGATTTACAGTCCGCCCCGGCTCTCCAACTCCGGCGTCCGCCCGGTAGACAAAACTAAAAGAACTTTTTTAAATTTTTTTAGATATGTAATTTAATATACTTTTTTCAAAAAAGCAATACTTATTTTAGAAAAATTATTTTTTTTATACTACGAAAACTTTTATCCGATACCTTTATAAAATATACTCCGCTTGGTTTATTATCAAAATTTACTTTATAAATATTTTCTCCTTTAAATGCTTCGACAATTATTTTTTCATTAATTGCTTTGCCTGTTATATCAAATATTTCTAATTCAAATTGCTTATTTTCTTCTGTGTAAATTTTAATATTTGTCGATGAATTAAATGGATTAGGATACGCCTCAGAAATAAAATAGTTTATTTTTTCTTTTTCATAATTTTTAGTTCTATTATCATCCTTTTCGATGCCAACAACAACATTAGGCGATTTTTTTCTGTTTATCATAATCATCGCAGCATCGGCAAATATTGATTTCCCCGCAATTAAATCAGTATTATCTATTTTTAAAACTTTTTTATATCCTTTATTCAAATAAACTGTGGCTAATTTTTGCCATCCCTTTAAAGTTGTATTCGATTGATTAATTCTTTTGACAACTGAATCGGCGCTCGAATAAGCTACATATCTCACGTTGTTAAATGCTGTTGTTGAAGTAAATAACCATACGTACACATCAAAATAAGCTTCAAATGGAACGTCAAAGTAATATTCGAGCGAAGCATATGCGTTTGTTTCCGAGGTCCTTATTATATACCCTTTATAACCAGCAAACTGAATTATAGACCAATTTCCTTTTTTAACAACTGTATTATCATCTTCATTTACAATTGTGGCTTTCGGTCTAAAATTTTTCCCATTACGATAGGGAAGCAACGCCGATTTTGAATAATATTTATCCTTTAAATAATTCCCAATAAAATTGTTATTATGTCGAAACGCTTCATAGAAAAAAATAGATTCTCCTTTTACAGAATTATTTCTATTAGCTTTAATAATTTGACTCAAAAGTGTCGTATCTATTGTCCAGCTGCCAGATTTTCCCAATACCCCGGCAAAATAAATGGAAGGATTTTCGTTTCTTATCAGAGTTAACGATTGGTTTAAAGCGCTCAAATAATTACTATAATCATATCTATATAATTGAGGTATAATATTATCAACTAGATTATTTTTCGCCCACGTTTTAGAATCTTGTAAATACTCGTCATATCCCCAAGGATATGGAGTCGGCGAAGACGATAGTATTAAGTAACTTCCTCTCGATCTAACTGAATCCTTCAATCTCGAAAGGAACTGAGTTAATTTGTTAGCTCGCCATAATTTCCAATTATAATTAGTATAATCGCTTGGCGGGGATTGATTATTATGTTCAGATTTGTAAAGATTAACAGTGTAGTCCTCATAGCCTCCTTCCACTGGCATAGCTGGCAAACGATCGTCGCCTTGTACGCCGTCTACGTCATACTTATCAATTACTTCCATCATAAGAGATATAATAAAATTTTGAGCGCCTGGATGTATCGCGCTCATCCAATCGAATCCATTTTTTACTACTAAAGTTCCGCTGTTGTCTTTCAAGGCCCATTGAGGATATTTTTGAAGTATATGTCCTCCATTCGAGCTATATGAAGTAGCGAAACCATATTCAAACCATGGTATTACTTCTATGCCATTCCTATGAGCTTCTATAATTAATCTTTCAAGAAAATCTCTTGACGAAAAAGCATAATCTGGCAAAGTAGCTTTTCCAAATTCCCTTAACATTATATCGCTTGGATATAAAGTATATCCTCCATTATATACTACAGGAAATACTACGTTGATTCCAACGCTCGAAAGATAATCCATCGCTTCTATAATCGCCTGATCAGATGTTAATACATTGCTTGCTACATTTGTTAGCCAAACTCCTCTGAATTCAGTATTAACCTGAGAAAATGAATTATTAAAAAAATTAAATATAATTATCGGGCAAACCGCGAATAGATAATTTATAATCTTCATGATCTATTATTTTTTAATTTCTTTTGGAAATGAGAATTTTTCCGGATAAATTTTTGTTTTAAATAGTTCTTTAAATTTTTTTAATCCTTCAAAAAAGAAAAAGCTTTCGCCATAAATTCCATTTCTTCTATTTTCTTCGATCATTTGCAACAAATATTCTTCGCTCGGATAATAATTTCCAACCTTCAATAGAATGCCGGGCGAAAACTTTATTTTATAATTTTCAGGCAATTGATTCTTTAAAATTTCATCTAACGATTCTTTATAATTATCAAATTCATATCTATAAACTTGAGGACATAATAAATCAACATTCCCATTTTTAACCCATGTCGGCCAATCTTGCAAGTACTCTTCTAAAGACCAGGGATAAATACTTGGCGCCATTGAAACTATTAAATCAGGCTTAACGTTTTTAACTTCGTTATATATTCTTTTCATAAAGTTATTTAATATATCAGCGCGCCACTTAATCCATTCTTTGTCATATTTATCTTCAGGCGGCTTTTTTCCAAATTCCTTTTCATATAATGATATCGTATATTCATCATATCCGCTTTCGCAGGGCATTGCCGGCAATCTATCGTCCCCTTGTATTCCATCGACGTCATAATTCGTAATAACTTCTAAAATCAAAGAAATAATGAAATCTTGAACCTCGGGATGAAAACCATTCATCCATTCGAATCCATTTTTTACGACTAATTTTCCTTCGTTGTCAATCGCTTTCCAATGCGGTTTTTTTTGCAATAATATTCCGCCGTTTTGTTGATACGACGATGAAAATCCAAATTCAAACCACGCTATAACTTTAATTCCTTTTTTTCTTGCTTCCTCAATTAGCGTCTTTAGGGGATCAAATCCTTTTTTTACGTTAGTATCAATTTCAATTCCCGTAAATTCTTTCATAATTTTGCTTGGATACAACGTCATTGCTTTATTCCATACTACGACATATATCGCATTAATTCCAATCTCGTCGCATAAATTGACGGCTTCGATAAGCTTTTCTTTTGTAAACAGAGCGTCGCTATCGACATTTGTCAACCAAACGCCTCTTACAGCTTCCTTAAAAGTTTGGTTTTCAGTTTTTTGAATTTCTTTTGAAAACGAATAAGATAATATAAAAAAAGAAATAAGTAAAAAAATAAATAATTTTGTTATAGAATTCATATTAAAACCTGTATAGTAAACCAATTTTTGTTTCCAGAGTTTGAAAGCCGCTAACATTTTCAAGATTTATTTTTAAAGTTGGCCACATTTCCGCAATTATCAATCTATAATCGAAGCATATCATTATGCCAAAAGAAGGCATAAAGTAATAATAAGATTTCAGACCCAAATTAAAGCCTCCATTCCAATCAGTTTGTCTCAATTTTGGAACGTCTATAAACTCGGCAAAAGCGCTAACGCTATCATTAACGCTTACATAAATTGAATCTTTGAATGGAGCTCTATTAAAGTCCCAGTAGTATATTCCCGCTCCAATTGAAGCGTAAGTCGCAAAATTGTTCATTTGAACTAAAGGCAATCCCCATTCTATCGAACCAGCGGCTATTTTCATATTCATATCATATTCTTTTATATTTATAATATATGTTTGGGAACTTCCGCTTACGTCGTAAACTTTTTTAAGTTTGTAAATATTTTTATTAACCTTGTAATAATTAATGTAATCAAATTTAAAGGATATTAATTTTTTGTTTTTTTGTTCTCTTCCTAAAGTTATTGCAAAATCATAAGCTGGTTTAAATCTTTCATACAACGATCCTACAGGAGCGACATAAGCTATAGATGTTTCAACAAATATGTTTTGCGAGTAATTGTTAGTAAAGACAACGAATAGAATTATTATTGCTAATAAAATATTTGCTGTTTTCATATTCATTCTATTACTTAATATTTTTAAATTAATATTTAAAGTTTAACGATAAGTTAAAATTTAACTCAGAACTCAAAGGCAAAAGTTTCGTTTTTTCTTTTGATAAATCATAATAAATATAATTAGAGCCTATATTCAAAAAAATGTTTTCAACAAATCCATAAGCTAAATTTAAACCGCCGCCCACCACGGGGGAAATTATGTTTTTTTTAGGAGCAAATGTTCTATAACTATATTTGAAAGTATAATTACTCTCTGGAAAATATTTTGACCATCGTTCGACAATGTATAAT
>Ga0068706_1000079_pt1 | contig 45001 bp, 46 predicted proteins | sample YNPMSBMetaG_FD_65632 | JGI IMG/M metagenome (GOLD analysis project Ga0068706, IMG submission 65632) | Anoxygenic and chlorotrophic microbial mat microbial communities from Yellowstone National Park, USA - YNP MS-B MetaG | ecosystem: Environmental > Aquatic > Thermal springs > Hot (42-90C) >...
TGGCATGGTTGAGGAACCGGGGTGTCGGGCGCTTCGCCCGCTCCCTCGCGTATAACCCCGACGGAAGACGCGGGGCGAAAAGAACGGTCATCCCGCCACCCGAACCGTGCGGAAGGACACCAGGCACATGAACATCCACGCACCCGCAGCCCTCTCCGCCGCCTCTGTCAGCCGCCCGCGCCCGACGCGCGAGGAGGCAGAAGCCGCCGTCCGCACCCTGCTGCTCTGGGCAGGCGACGACCCCGATCGCGAGGGCCTCGTCGACACGCCCGCGCGCGTGGTCCGCGCCTACGAGGAGTTCTTCGCGGGCTACGAGATCGACCCGGTCGAGCTCCTCGCCCGGACCTTCGAGGAGACCGACGGCTACGACGAGATGGTTCTCCTGCGCGACATCCGGCTCGAGAGCCATTGCGAGCACCACATGGTGCCGATCATCGGCCGAGCGCATGTCGCCTACCTGCCGCACAAGCGCGTCGTCGGCATCTCGAAGCTCGCCCGCGTCGTTGAGGCCTATGCGAAGCGGCTGCAGATCCAGGAGAAGCTGACGGCGCAGATCGCCAACACGATCAATGACGTGCTGCAGCCGAAGGGGGTTGCCGTGGTGATCGAGGCCGCACACCAGTGCATGACGACGCGCGGCATCCACAAGCCGGGCGTGTCGATGGTGACAAGCCGCATGCTCGGGGCTTTCCGTGACGACCCGGCCACGCGGCGCGAGTTCCTGGCGATGATCTCGATGGGCGGAACCTCCGCACGCACCGCCTCCGAGGCCTGAGGCCCAGGGCGCTCGCCACCTGGCCGCAGCAAACGAAGGGGGCCATCAGGCCCCCTGTTCACATGTATCCCGTTCCCGAGCTGGCCCGGCTGACTTCCGGCAGGGCTGCGCGACGGAACACTCAGCGCGTGGCGCCCTCACCTGGTAGCGCGTGGGACGCACCCCCGCGCTGTTGCGCGACAGCGGCGGCGTGGGACGCGTGAAGCAGCGTCAGGAACGCATCGCCCGCGTGACTGTGACGCTCGGTGACGGCGCCGGCACCGAGCACCACCGCGGCTCCGATCATGGCCGCGACGAGGGGTATGATCAGGCGACCCATCTCCGTCCCACCTGGCGCCCTTGTCCGGCCGGCGTGTTGCCGAAGCGTTGACGAGGTCGCTCCGGCCACCGAACGCCTCCGCATGGCGGCCATGCGCCAGCCGCCGCCGCGCCGTGCCGCAGCATGCACCGGGCCGCGGCCGCGCCGAGGTGCGGCTGGTCACACGGCGTCGACCGGAATGGCGGCGGCTGCGGGGTCCGGGTGTCTATGGGGGCGCGGAAGACCGGGCGGGGGCGGTCGGGACGTCGTCCCTGCTCCCCGCGCCCCTTAGCCGACCGCGATGACCTCGACCTCGATCGCGCAGCGCGGATCGGCAAGGCCAGAGACGATCACCTGCGTGCTCGCCGGCGGCGTGCCCGGGAACAGGGCGTCACGCCGCTCCTGCCAGGGCCCGCGCGCCGCCCGCGTCGTGAGATAGGTGGTGAGCTTCACCACATTGCCCCAGCCGAGCCCGTGATGGGCGAGCGCGGCCGTGATGTGCGCGATCACAAGATCGGCCTGGGCGCCGTAGTCCTCCGGCACCGACCCGTCCTGCGCCACGGGCAACTGGCCGCTCACGAGCACCCAGCGCGACGCGCCCGTGACCTCTGCCGTCATGCTGTAGCGCGCAGCAGGTGCGGGCATGCCGGTAGGGTTGGCGAAGGTGACGATCGGCATGGTCGTACTCCCCGAGGTGACGGCAGGGGGTGCGCGGCGGCAGCGGTCCGGTCAAGAGGCAGGTGAACGGTAACGTTGCCGTTCCCGCCCGGGGGGCCGCGCCCCTGGCCGCTGCTCACCCCTCGCGCTCACCGCCCGCGATCCGGAGGCGGATCACGCCGCGGATGCCAGCTTTCGGGTCCTGCGTCTTCCCCTTGCGGAGGATCTCGACCCGCCCCGCTCTGGCGAGCCGGAGCGCCTCCTCGCGCACGGGATGCATCAGGAGGCGCCAGACCTTCTCGTCGTCGCCGGCCAGCGCACGCGCCACCTCGGAGGGGCAGATGCTCCGCTCCGGCCCCCGTGCGGCGCAGAGAGCGAGGATCGTCCGCTCAATCGCGGTGCGGTCAGCCGTCATTCTCCGAGCGGCAGCGGGGCTTGCGCCCCCGCCTTCCGGCGTGCCCCGACCTGCTTCAGGCCGGACCGGCGGCTGCCATGGCGGCGCTGGATCGCATCCGCAGCGTCGCGATAGGCGCTGCCGCGTCGCACGGCCCAAAGCCTCTCGCGTGCTGCGCGCGCGAGCGCCTCGTGATCACCAAGCGGTGCCGGATAGGTTTCGACGCCCCCGAAACGCCACGGCATGTGCACGGACCCGCCCGGCAGGCCGCGCAACTCCGGGACCCAGCGTCGGACGAACACGCCGTCCGGGTCCTGGTCGAGCCCCTGCTTCACCGGGTTGTAGATCCGGATCGTGTTCACCCCTGTCACCCCGGACTGCATCTGCACCTGGCTCCAGTGGATCCCGGGCTCGTAGTCGGTGAACAGGCGGGCGAGATGGAGGCCGACCGCACGCCAGTCGAGCCCGAGATGCATGGTCGCGACCGAGACGAGCATCGCCCGAGCGCGGAAATTGAGCCAGCCCGTCTCGGCAAGACAACGCATGCAGGCATCGAGGAAGGGCCAGCCGGTCCGGCCCTCCGCCCAGGCCCGGAACCGTGGGTCGTCCTCCCCCGCTCCGGCGAGCCCGCGATAGGCAGGGTGAAGGGCGCGGCGCTCGATCGCGGGCTCGGTCTCGATCTTCTGTATGAAATGGCAGTGCCAGGCAAGGCGCGTGAGGAAGCTGTCGATCCCCTTGCGCAACGGTCCCGCGGCGTTGGCGCGCGCCGACCGCGCGGCTTGGGCCGCCTCGCGCACCGAGAGCGTTCCGGCTGCGAGATGGGGTGAGAGACGCGAACACGCCTCCCACCCGGCGAGCGGCGAGGACATCGCGCGGCGGTAGGTGAGCGCGCGACCGGAGAGGAAGGACGCAAGCAGCGCCTCCGCCGCCGCCCGCCCACCGCGCTGCCGTCCCGGGCAGGGGTCGGGCGCGAGGCCAAGCGCCTCGGGAGAAGGGATCGTTCCGGGGTCGATGGCAACGGGGGCAAGCGCCTCGGGCGTCGGCACGAGCGGGGCGCGGGTGAAACGTTCCCACCGCGCCGCCCAGCCGTCGCGCGAGCCGAGAGCGCGGATCGCCCCGTTCTGCCGGTGCTCGCGGAAAGGGATGCCGGCCGCTCGCGCCCAGGCCCGGACCGCGCGGTCGCGCGCGTAGTCGCGCTCGCCGGTGCTCTCCTGGTGCGCCTCGATCGCGCCGATGGTGACCGACGCGGCGAGCGCGCGGAACACTTCCACAGGCTCGCCGACACGAACGACCAGAGGCTGGCCAAGCGCGGCAAGGTCGGCCGAGAGCTCCGCCGCAGATTCCGCCTGGAACAGGTACTGCCGCGCGGACGCTTCGGGGGCGCGCCACTGGCCTGGCTCGACGATCCAGAGCGGCAGCACGGGGCCGGACGCCGCCGCGGCGACAAGCGGGGCGTGATCGGCGATCCTGAGGTCGCGCTTGAACCAGACGATGCTGACGGGGCGGCGCATGGAGGGGAGATGGGGGCCGCGCGCAGGCGCGCCAGCGCGGCGGCCGGTCAGGCGAGCTCGCTGTAGGGCAGGAACGCCACCGTGTCTCCCGGGGCGACCGTGCGCACCTCCTCGCCGAGCTCGACCAGCCCGTCGCTCTCGACCAGAGAGGAGAGAAGCCCGGCCCCCTCGCGCGGGAACTTTCGCGCCTCCGTCGCGCCGTCTTCCCCCAGGGCGAGGGTGACGCGCACATATTCCCGCCGCCCCGGCTTCTTGCGATAGGCGAACGCCGCGCGCACCGCGAACCGCGCGGGCGGCGTGACCGTCGCGCCCATCAGCCGCAGCGCGACGGGGCGGACGACATGGGCGAAGGTGACCATCACCGCGACCGGGTTTCCGGGAAGCCCGATGAAGGCCGTGCCGCCGACCTGGCCCATCGCCACCGGCCGGCCGGGCTTGATCGCAAGCCGCCACAGGAACAGAGACCCCGCCGCCTCGACGGCGGCCTTCACATGGTCCTCCTCCCCGGTCGAGACGCCGCCCGAGGTCAGGAGGAGGTCGTGCGCCGGCGCGGCGTCCCGGAGAGCCGAGGCCACAGCGTCGCGCCGGTCGGGCAGGATTCCGAGATCGGTAACGGCACAGCCGAGGCCGCGCAGAGCCGCGCCCAGCGTGAACCGGTTGCTGTCATAGAGCCGGCCTGGACCGAGCGGCGTGCCAGGCTCGGCGATCTCGTTTCCGGTCGAGAACACGGCGACACGGAGCGGGCGACGCACCTCGAGCGATGTGACCCCGATCGACGCGGCGAGGCCGACGTCCTGCGGACGGAGGCGACGTCCCGCGCGCAGGATCACACTCCCCGCCGCGACATCCTCGCCGGCCGCGCGCGCGTTCGCGCCACGCGCCAGACCAGGCGGAAGGCGCACCCTGCCGTCGGGCAAGGCTTCGGCATCCTCCTGCATGAAGACCGTATCCGCCCCCTCAGGCATCGGCGCGCCGGTGAAGATCCGGATCGCCTCGCCGGGGCGGATCGGCCTCCCCAGCGACCCACCCGCCGCCACCCTGCCGCCGACGGGAAGGAGCGTCTCGCCCTCCGGCGCGAGATCGGCGTGGCGGACGGCGTAGCCGTCGACGGCGCTGTTGGCGAAGGGAGGAACGTCGAGCGGCGAGCAGAGATCGGCCGCAAGCACGCGTCCAGCCGCCTCCGCAAGCCCGACGCGCTCCGTGCCGCTCACCGGCGGAAGACGCTCGGCGACCAGGGCGAGCGCTTCCTCCACACGCATGAGCGCGCCGCCGAAGGCAAAACAATCGTCGCTCAACTGGGCCACGCCGAGGATCCTTCAGGATGCGCGGCAGCGCAGCACCGCCTGCTCGATCACGAAGGCGGCGATCGCCTCGACATCGTCGAGGTCGAACACCGGCACGGTGCAGCCGGGCACGGCGCCGTCGGAGGCGACTGCCACCACGCTCGGATCGTCAGGCCAAAGCGGCGGCTTTCCGACGGCGGCGCGCCAGACCTCAAGCTTGCGGTGGCGGGACCGCTTGAACCCCTCGACGAGCACGAGATCGACCGGCGAAAGCCGAGCGGCCAGTTCCTCGAGCGTCAGCTCCGGCGCGCCGCGCAGCTCGTGGATGAGCGCGTATCGCGCGGCCGAGCTGACCAGAACCTCGGTCGCCCCCGCACGCCGATGCGTGTGACTGTCCTTGCCAGGCGTGTCGAGGTCAAAGCCGTGATGGGCGTGCTTGATGGTCGAGACGGTGAGCCCGCGCGCGACCAGCGCCGGGATGAGCTTCGCAAGCAGCGTCGTCTTGCCGGAGCCGGACCAGCCGGCGATCCCGAACAGCGTCATGGAAAGAGAATGGGGGCTGGCGCAGGCCCTCCGCCAGCCCCGAGGCACATTGAGGCGGCCTGTCTCAGTCGGCGCCGGCCTTGCTGGCGCCGCGCGGAACAGAAGCGCCCCGTCCGCCGGACATCACCTCCTCGACCCACAGGCTGTGATGCTCCTTGGCCCAGTTCAGGTCGACCTTGCCGCTGCCCATCGCGGCGAAGGCTCCCTCCATGCCGACCGAGCCGATGTAGATGTGGGCGAGGATGATCGCGATCATCAGGAGAGCGATCACACCGTGAAGCTGGGTCGCGAGCTGCATTCCCTCCATCGTGGTCACGAACTGGAAGGGGAACATCATGATGAACCCGGTTACCGCGATCGCGCCGCCGCCGAGCACGACCAACCAGAAGATCACCTTCTGCCCGCCATTGAACTTCCGCGCGGGCGGATGTCCATGCCCGATCAGCCCGCCGCCGGCGGCGAACCACTTCACGTCGTCGCCGTTCGGGATGTTGTCCTTGATCCAGATGACGAGCATCAGGAGCACGCCGAGCGTGAAGGGGAAGGACAGGTAGTTGTGCGCGATCTTCCCCCACTGCGACCAGGCGGCGAACGCCTCCGGCCCCATCAGCGGCAGAAGCAGCTCCCGCCCGAAGCTGATGTTCAGCCCGGTGATGCCGAGGATGATGAAGGTCGAGGCGGTGAGCCAGTGCGCGAAGCGCTCGAACCCGTTGAAGCGTTCGATCGTGCGCCCCGACAGCCCCGCCTCGACGCGAACCTTGCCGCGGATGAGGTAGAACAGCACGAGGACGGCGAGCATGCCGCCGATCGCGACACCGCCGATCCATTTCAGCGTGGTGCGCCAGAAATGCTGGAAGTCTCGCCCCTGGGGCTGGATCAGCAGCGCCGACTTCTGGTCGGGGATCGTCACGCGACCCTGAACGCTGCCCTGAAGATAGTTGAAGAGTATCTGCTCGTTCGCCGCCGAGGGCGACGCTGGCGCCTGGGCGGCCGCGGGGGGGAGCGAGGCCGGCAGGCTTGCCGCGGCAAGCCCGAGGCCAAGCAAGAGAGCGGCGATAACGCCGCGAAGCCGCTTGAGAAGTGGTCTCATCGGAAGCTCCTGCCGCTGTGCTTTGCTCTGGTGGCGGAGGCCGTTCGCCGGCACTCCGGCCACCACGCTGTCCTCCGCAACCGGTTCAGCCGGTCGTCATCTCCTTGTAGGCGGTGCGCCAGCCCCAAGCCCCGGAGCCGTAGCCACGGCGTGTCACACGCTCGGCATAGATCTGCGCGATGATGTCGCCGTCACCGGCCAGCAGCGCCTTGGTCGAGCACATCTCGGCGCAGATCGGGAGCTTGCCCTCGGCGAGCCGGTTCGCGCCATACTTCGCGAACTCCGCCGGGGTGTTGTCGGCCTCCGGGCCGCCGGCGCAGAAGGTGCACTTGTCCATCTTGCCGCGGGTGCCGAAGTTGCCGAGCCGCGGGTATTGCGGCGCCCCAAACGGGCAAGCGTAGAAGCAATAGCCGCAGCCGATGCACAGGTCCTTCGAGTGCAGCACCACGCCGTCGGCGGTAGTGTAGAAGCAATCCACCGGGCACACCGCGGCGCAGGGCGCGTCGGTGCAGTGCATGCAGGCCATCGAGATCGAGCGCTCGCCCGGCTTGCCGTCATTGATGGTGACGACGCGCCGGCGGTTGATGCCCCAGGGCACCTCGTTCTCGTTCTTGCAGGCCGTCACGCAGGCATTGCACTCGATGCAGCGGTCGCTGTCGCAGAGGAACTTCATGCGGGCCATGGTCGTGTCTCCCCTCTCCTACCCGCTCACGCCGCGCGAATTTGGCACAGCGTGCACTTGGTCTCCTGCATCGAGGTGACCGGATCGAAGCCGTAGGTCGTGACCGTGTTCATGCTCTCGCCGAGCACGATCGGGTCGGTGCCGGCGGGATACTTGCGCCTCTGGTCCTCCTGCATGAACCAGCCGGCGAAGTGGAACGGCATGAACGCCACGCCGCGCCCGACCCGGTCGGTGACGAGCGCCTTGACGCGGATGAACTTGCCCTGTGGCATCTCCGGGCCGTTCACGAGCACCCACTGGCCATCGCGGATGTTCCGCTCCGCCGCATCCTGGGTGTTGATCTCGATGAACATGTCCTGCTGCAGCTCGGCGAGCCACTTGTTCGAGCGCGTCTCCTCGCCGCCGCCCTCGTATTCGACGAGGCGCCCCGACGTCAGGACGATCGGGAAGTTGCGCGCGACGTTGTTCGCTACCGCACGCTCCTGGATCGTCTTGCCGATGTTCCGCACCCGATGCGCCATGAAGTTGTCGCGGGTCGGGTACTGCGCCACGAGGTCGGGGCGGGGGCTGTAGATCGGCTCGCGGTGCACCGGGATCGGGTCGGGCAGGTTCCAGGCGTTCGCCCGCGCCTTCGCGTTGCCGAACGGCGAGCAGCCGTGCTTCAGCGCCACGCGGATGATGCCGCCCGAGAGGTCGGTCGCCCAGCTCACGCGATCGGCGTTCGCGCCGCCGATCCGCTCGATGGTCGCCCGCTCCGCCTCCGTCAGGTCCTTGTCCCAGCCGAGACGCTTGAGCACGGCGTAGGTGAACTCGGGGTAGCCGTCGGTCAGCTCAGAGCCCTTGGAATAGCTGCCCTCGGCGAGCAGCGACACGCCGTTGCGCTCGACGCCGAAGCGCGCACGGAACGTTCCGCCGCCGTCCATCACGTGCTCGTTCGTATTGTAGAGGATGTGCGTTCCGGGGTGGCGAAGCTCCGGCGTGCCCCAGCATGGCCAGGGCAGGCCGTAGTAGTCCCCCCTCACCTCGGGAGGCGCGTCGGGCTTGGCGCGCAGCGTGACGATGTCGAAGGCGCCCTGATTGGCCATGTGCGCCTTCAGACGCTCGGGGCTCTGGCCGGTGTAGCCGGTCGACCACGCGCCGCGGTTGATCTCCCGCAGCACGCTCTCGGGTTCCGGAACCTTGGCCTTGACCGTGATGTTCTTGAACATCTCGTTGGCGAAACCGAGCTTCTCGGCAAGACGGTAGATCACCTCGTAGTCGGTCTTGCTCTCGAAGATCGGCTCGACGATCTTCTGGCCCCACTGAACCGAGCGGTTGGAGGCGGTGCGGCTGCCGTCGCACTCGAACTGGGTGCAGATCGGCAGGAGGTAGGTGTTATCGCGCCGGTTCGCGAGCACCGCGAAGGTGGTCGGGTGCGGGTCGGCCACCACGAGGAGGTCGAGCTTCTCGAGCCCCTTTGCCGCCTCGGGCATCCGGGTGACGGTGTTGCCGCCATGACCGAACACCAGCATGGCGCGGAAGTTCGGCTGCCCGGCCACAAGGTTCGCGGTGTCGCCCGACCCGGGCTCGAGGAGGATCGCGTCGAAGTAGCGCGTGGTGGTGATGCCGGGCATCTCCATCATGCGCTTGCGCGCCGCGTCATCCGCGTTGGGCGGGCCGAACCGGCCGCGAAGATACTCATAGGAGACATCCCACACCCGGCCCCAGTGACGCCACGCGCCCTCGTCGAGCCCATAATAGGCTGGGAGCGTGGTCACATCGAGACCGAGGTCGGTCGCCCCCTGAACGTTGCAGTGGCCGCGGAAGATATTCGCGCCCGTGCCGGGGGAACCGACATTGCCGGTGGCAAGCAGGAGGATGCAGGCCGCGCGCACGTTCGCCGTGCCCACGGTCTTCTGCGTCATCCCCATGCACCAGACGAGGGTGGCGGGCTTTTGCTTCGCGAACATCTCCGCCACCTTGCGAAGCTGCGCGCCGGGAACGCCGCTGACGCGCTCGACCTCGGCCGGCGTCCACTTCGCCACTTCCTTCCGCACGTCCTCCATCCCGTAGACGCGCTGGCGGATGAACTCCTTGTCCTCCCAGCCGTTCTCGAAGATGTGCCAGAGGATGCCCCACAGCACGGGGATGTCCGTGCCGGGGCGGAACCGGACATACTCTGTGGCGTGCGCCGCGGTGCGCGTGAAGCGCGGATCGGCGACGATCAGGTTGGCGCGGTTGATCTCCTTGCCCTGGAGAACGTGCTGCAGCGACACCGGGTGCGCCTCGGCCGGGTTGCCACCCATGATCAGGATGGTCTTGGCGTTGCGGATGTCGTTGTAGCTGTTGGTCTGCGCCCCGTAGCCCCAGGTATTGGCAACCCCTGCGACCGTCGTCGAGTGGCAGATGCGGGCCTGATGGTCGACGTTGTTGGTGCCCCAGAACGCGGCGAACTTGCGGTAAAGATAGGCGCCCTCGTTCGAGAACTTGGCCGAGCCGAGCAGGAACACCGCGTCGGGGCCAGCCTTGGCGCGGATATCGAGAAGCTTGTCGCCGATCTCGTTGATCGCCTGGTCCCAGCTCAGCCGGGTCCACTGCCCGTTCACAAGCTTCATCGGGTACTTCAGGCGCCGGTCACCGTGCACGAGCTCGCGCACCGCGGCGCCCTTGGCGCAGTGCGTCCCGCGGTTGATCGGGCTCTCCCAGGCCGGCTCCTGGCCGACCCACACCCCGTTCTGCACCTCGGCGATCACGGTGCAGCCGACCGAGCAGTGTGTGCAGATGTTCTTCCTCTTCACCACCGCCACGCCGGGCTGCATCGGCCCGGCGTCCGCCTTCTTCACCGTGCCAGCACCGAGCGCGCCGAGCGCGCCGAGACCAGAGGCGACGATCCCCGACTTGCGGAGGAAGCCGCGACGGTCCATCGCCCCGCCGGAAAGGCCAGCGAAGGCCGAGGCGAGACCCGTGCGCGAGACCTTGCCCTCGCTGCGCTTGATCAGCATCGACGCCTCCCTCACTGCTCGTAGCGGTTGGTGCGGTAGAAGGCCTGGATGTGCGGGCTGTTCGGCTGGTAGCGCCGCTTGCGCGCTTCCTGGGCGCTCTCGCGTGCGGCAGCCGGCGTCGCCAGCAGCGGCGCCGAGACAGCGGCCGCTCCGGCGGACAGCCCGAGCGACTTGAGGAACCCACGCCGCGCCGGCGCGGCGTCAGACTTCTCTGTCTTCATCATCCCTCACTCCGTACCGATCCGTTCCTCATCACCGGGAAGCCTTGGCCCCGACCTCAGGGGTTTCCCCTCAGGCAGGAAGCGTGGCCGCCTCAGCCTCGATCTCGACGAACACGCGCCCGAGCCGGCCGACCGCCCGGTAGAACCGGGCGTGCTCGGCCGTCTCGAGATCCCGAAAGAAGGTCCCCGCCCAGGGAGCGATATGGCGCGCGAAGAACCGCGGCGCCTCCTCGGCCCCCGCCTCAAACGCGCCGGAGAGGAGCCCCGCCATGATCTCGGCAAGTGTTGCGATATGGTCCTCCGGTTCGCCCACCCCGTCGGCGCGGGCAAGCCCGAGCCGCTCCATGTCCGCCCGCACTTTGGCGAGCGGCTTCTCGTGCAGGAAGCCCGTGAGATAGTAGCTTGCATAGGGCAGAAGCTCGCCGCGCCCGAGCCCGATGAAGAGGTCGTGGAACTCGCGCGCAAGCGCGGCTTCGTTCGCCTCGCGGGCGGAAGCGGCCAGCATGCCGCGCGCCGCGCCAAGCGGCGTCTCGTCCGCCTCGAGCGACGAAAGCTGTTCAAGAAGCTCCTGTCCAGGTGGGCGGAACAGAAGCGTGGCGAGCAGGGACCAGTGCCGCGCGCGCATCACATCCACGGGGTCGACCGCCGCGTCGCGGCTGCTCTCCGCACCAGGGCCAAGCCGTGCCACGGCAAGCTGTTCGGCCATCAGCACCAGCCCCTCAGCGACCCAAAGACTCGCCGCGCTGGAGGCCAGCACAGGCCCTGACTTGCACCGTTGTTCGGCGCTTCCGCCGCTTGCATCCGTGTTGGCACCAAGGCCAGCACGTCCCCGCTCCTCCCTACCTCAATTTGCGAGAGGCTATGCCCCAGCCGGCATGTCGGTCAATAGGCCGTGACCTGGGTTGCGGTGGCCGTGTCGGCCCGAGCGGAGCGCCTCCGCAAGGGCTCATCGTCTCGGAACGATGCGGGGACAGCCGTTTTTCTGACCTGCACGCTCAGGTAGGGGTCGCGCCGCCGTGACGCGGCCGCCGCGCCCCGCCCCTGCTCGCCTGACCATCGGCCGGCGCCTCGAGGCTCGCGGGAACCGCGGGAGCCGTTGCCGGGGGGATGGCGTCGGGCGCGGTGACCACCCGGCCCGCCGACTCGGAGAGGCGAATTGCTGCCTGGGGCGGCGAACCGGCTCCCTCCGCCCCGCCCGCGTCGGGCGCTTCCCCTGCCATGCCGTCGCTCGGGCTTCCGGGCTTGTCCTCGGCACGCTCGCGGCGAACGAGGCCAAGGATCCGGTCCGCCAAAGCCTCCACGTCCGGCCCGGTTGCGATCTCGGCCACGTAACCCGGCGCCCCCCCCGGCACGTTCCAGTCCCACGCATAGTCGGCCGGGCCGATGAAGTCGCGGATGGTGGGATCGAGGCTCCAGACCCGCCGAAGCGCGGCATTCCGAAGCGCTGCCGGAACCCCCTTGCGGAGGAAGACGCTGATGTCGCTCTCGGCCGTGAGCGTCTCGATCGGCGGCAGGGAGGAGAGGTCGAGCTCGGGCTCGGGCTCGGGCTCGCCGACGGCTTCGGCCCGCGCCGCGACGGGGGGCGGCGGGACTGGCTCGGTGGCGGGCGCGACCCCCGACGGCGCGCCCGGGGTGACGGTCGGAGGCGGCTCCTGGCGGGATCGCTCCCCGCCCGAGCGCTTGAGCCGCGACCAGCGGGCGAGGAAGCCTTCGCCGGAGCGCTCCTCCTCAGACATCGCGCGCGACCCGTCGGCGCACCCCGAGGCTCTCGGGGTCAGCACGATCACGCTTGCGCTTGTGGAAGCCGCGCTCGACGTGATGCGCGGCGACGAACGCCTCGAGCGCCTCGCGGATCTGCCCCGGCATCGGCACGGTCTCGATCACGTCCGACCCGGCGGTGGTCATCGCCTCCGCCTCGCCAGGATCGGCGAGCACGGCCACAAGCTCCATCCCTGGCGGAGTGCTCGAGGGCCTGAGCACCACCCAAAGCACCGGCGCCCCGCTCTCGAGGTTCGACTTGTAGTTCGGCGTCTCGGAGGAAAAGAAGCTCACCGTGGTGCTGCCGGCGATGTAGGCGGTGAGCCCTTTCTCTTTGCGCAGGACCGTCCACGGCGCCGCCGCGGTCTCGCCCGGCAGCACCGCGACCGGCACCCAGAGATCCTCGGCCCAGGGCGTCGACCCGGCACGACGTTCCACCACGACGGCGACGGGGTGATGCTCCTCGGCCAGCATCGCTTCCGCCTCAGGCGGCCTGCGCCTGCCGAAGCGGCAGGCCGGCGAGCAGGTTCTGCGGCTTCATCCGCACCGTTCGCGCCGGCGTCATGGCAAGAGCGAGATAGACCGGGCGGCCGGCAACGCGGGGCAGCATCTCGGCAGGATCCTCGAACTCGAGGCGGAACAGGGCGAGGATCCGGCCCAAGTCCTCCGCCCCCACACGCTCGCCGTGCCAGAGCCGGGTGCAGATCGCCGTCGCCTCCTGATCGAGGCCGACATACCAAGCCCAGGCCTCGTCATGGATCGTCTGCAGCGGCTGGACCGAGACGCGCACGCCGACGAGATGACGCACCCAGGCCTCGATCACGCGCGCGAGCGCGTCCTGGCCGTCGCGCCCGAAGGTCAGGTCGAGCACGGTATCGAACCGGTCCGACCGGTCCCAGTAGATCGCAGCATTGTCGCGCGACAGAACGTCGAGCTCCACCGAGCGAAGCTTCGCCCCGGCTTCGGCGATCATCTGCCCCAGCACGCCGAGGCCGGCGTGGCGCTCCCGCGCCTCTCCGGCCGCCGCCTGGACCGTCTCCTCGTCGGCGAGCAGGAGGTTGCCGCCCTCGGTCGAGACACGCTGCGGGCGGAAGAACAGCTCCGCCGCGCGCAGCCGGATCGGGTCGTCGGTCTCGTCGAGGATGTTGCGCAGGATCAGCTGCGCGAGCTGGGCGAGGAACAGCGGCGGGGTGCCGCGAAGGTCGCCGCGGAACAGCGCCGTGTAGGCCGACTCGACCGTCGGGTGGGCGAGCAGGTGGTCGCGGAACGCGAGCCAAGCCTGCCAGTTCTCCCGCGCATCGGCATCGGCGATCGCCTCGACCTCGACGGCAGCGACGCCGCGGCGCGGATTGGCGAGCAGGGAGGCGTGCAGAGCGCGCTCCGCCGCGCAGGCCTCTGCAGGCGGCACGAGCTCCGGCCGGGCGAGCCAGGCAGCAATGAGGGCGTCCGTCACCGCAAGCCCCCCCGCCTCGGTTCGCTCCACGAGGTGATGGCCGCACGAGAGCCAGAAATCGGGCCGCACGCCGCTCCTCCTCAGCCGTTCGCCCGACGCACGAGTGCGACGAGATCGACCCGCTCCGCGCGCTCCTCCGCCGCGTCGTCGCTGCGCACGAGGCCGATCACGGGCAGAGCCTGCGGGGACCCCCTGCGCCTGAGGGTGCGGAACCGCTCCCGAACCCCCTCCGCTTCGACGCTGCGGCTGAGCGCGATCACCGTTCCCGGCTCATGCCCGGAGGCGAGCTCCTCAGAGAAGGCGAGCTCCTCCTCGGCGACGGCGAGCGCCGACGCATCGTCGGGAGCGCCGAACTGGTCGCGCAGACGTGCGGCGAGAGAGGCGGCCGCAGCCGCACGCTCCTCCTCCGTGACCGAGCCCACACTGACGAGGGTCGAGAACCCGAAGGAGCCGAGGCCGAGGAAGCCCGAGCGGAAGGCTTGGCGCGCCCGGCCCGTGAGCGCGGCGGGGTCCACGTCCCAGAACATGAAACTGCCGACCACCGCGATCTCGCCCGGCTCGGCGGCGCGATCGAACACCACCGTGTCGGAGGGGTCGAGCCTAAGGGTGCGCAGGATCCGCCGTGTCATGCGACGAGATCGAGCCATTGGGGGGCGGCGAGCGCCTCGGCAAGCGGCCGTCGCGTCTCCACCCCTGCCTCGTCCACCAGCACAAGGTCGCCCGAGGGGTCGATCCCACGCCGCGCCGCCTTCGGCTCCTCGAGGCGCAAGAGATACTGCTCCGCCACCGGGGCGAGGCCCTCGTCCTGCCAGGTGTAGAGCCCGACCATGAGATGCCGCGCGAAGCGCTCGGCGAGCCGGGCCCCGTCCTGGTCCTCGAAGCCCTGCTGCTCGAGCGAGGTGCGGTCGGGGAAATGCCCGGTCTCGATTCCGGGCGGTTCGGCGAGCCTGAGCGCGGCGTGCAGGACCATCCAGGCGGGGGCCTGGAGCTCGCCCGCGACGGGGGCCCAGGCGAGCCGCATGCCGCCGAGCCGGGCGCCGTCGACGCGGATGAGATCGGGCCAGACGAAGCCGATCGGGTGCTCGGGCGGAGCGGCGACGGCAAGAGCATCGGCGAGCGCAGCCATGCCGACATAGAGGGCGAGCCGCGCGCGGGCGAGCGGCATCGCGGGTTCGAGCACCACCGCGCAGTCGAAGGTAAGGCCGCCACGGGCGAGCACCAGCGTCCCCGCCCCCGCCTCAGGCGCGATCGCGCAGGCGTGGCGGAAGGCGTCCCCGCCTTCGCGCAGAGTCACGCCCCTGAAAAGGGGGGGAAGGTCGAGTCGTCGGTCAAGCTCGGCGGCGCGCATGGCGTCGTGGGCTGCCCCCGCTGGCGGTCGTGGTCGCGCCGTCATATATGCGCGGGGCGGTCGGTTTCCCAGGCGGGCGCCGGCAGGCTCCGGGGGAGGCGCATGGCAGAGTCAGAGCGGCGCGTGTTCGTATGCTCCTGCGAGGAGACGATGCCGCTCGACCTCGGCGGCATCGCCCGCGCCTGCGCCCGCGCGCTTCCCGGCGCAAAGGTCGAGGAGGCGCGCCAGCTGTGCCGGGCGGAGCTCGCGCGTTTCGAGGCGGCTCTCGGCGGGTCGGACGTGCTTGTGGCCTGCACCCAGGAGGCGCCGCTCTTCGCCGAGCGGGCGGAGGAGGCGGGGCACCGGGGCCGGCTCGATACCGTCAACATCCGCGAACAGGCGGGCTGGAGCGACGAGGCGAAGGCGGCGACACCGAAGATCGCCGCGCTGATCGCCGCCGCCGCCGTGCCGATGCCCGAGACCGCGATCGTCACCTACACCTCGGAGGGGGTGACGCTCGTCTACGGCCGAGACGAGACAGCGATCGAGGCGGCGCGCCAGCTCGAGAACCGGCTGAACCTCACCGTTCTTCTCACGCGCCCGAAGGACGTGCCGCCGCCGCGCACAACCACCTTCCCCGTCCTCAAGGGGACCATACGCTCGGCGCGCGGGCATCTCGGCGCCTTCGAGCTCGTGGTCGATGACTACGCCGCCCCCGCCCCGTCCTCCCGCGCCACGCTCGTCTTCGGCCCGCCCCGCGACGGGGCGAAGAGCCGCTGCGACGTGATCCTCGACCTCTCGGGCGGGGCGCCCCTGTTCCCGGCCCATCATAAGCGTCCGGGCTATCTGCGCGCCGACCCAGGCGACAGGGCGGCGGTGCAGAGAGCGATCTTCCAGGCGGCGGAGCTCGTCGGCACCTTCGACAAGCCGCGCTTCGTGACCTTCACCGCGAGCCTCTGCGCGCATTCCCGCAACAAGCGCACCGGCTGCACCCGCTGCCTTGACCTCTGCCCGGTCGGCGCGATCGCTCCTGCGGGTGATCATGTCGCGATCGACACGAACATCTGCGCCGGCTGCGGCTCCTGCACCGCCGTGTGCCCAACAGGGGCGGCCTCCTACGCGCTCCCGCCGGCGGATGCGCTTCTGCGCCGGCTGCGCGCGCTCCTGCTCACCTATCTCGAGGCGGGGGGGAAGCGGCCAGTTCTGCTCCTGCACGAGGACGAGCATGGCGCGCCGCTGATCGAGGCGCTCGCGCGCCATGGCCCCGGCTTGCCGGCGCGCGTGCTTCCCTTCAAGGTGAACGAGGTGACAGCGGTGGGTCTCGAGCTCATCGCTGCCGCCTTCGCCTACGGCGCGGCAGAGCTCCGCGTTCTGATGGGCGCGCGCCCGCGCGACGACACCGCCGCACTCGACCGGACGCTGACGCTCGCCGATGCGGTGCTGCGTGGCCTCGGCTTCGGTGCGGAGCGGGTCGGGGTGATCGCTGCGGATGACCCGGACGCGCTCGCCGCGGCGCTGCGCACGCTGACGCGTCGTGACGGTGTGGCGGAGCCGAGGCGCTTCCTCGCGATGGGCGACAAGCGCGGCGTGCTGCAGACGGCACTGAAGGAGCTCGGCAAGGCAGCGCCCGCCCCTGCGGCGATCATTCCGCTTCCCGAGCGCGCTCCCTTCGGCACGCTTCGGGTCGACACCGCGGGCTGCACGCTCTGCCTCTCCTGCGTCTCCGTCTGCCCGACCGGGGCGCTGCGCGACAACCCCGACCGCCCGATGCTCACCTTCACCGAGGACGCCTGCGTGCAATGCGGCCTTTGCGCCGCGACCTGCCCGGAGAAGGTGATCGTACTCGAGCCGCGGCTGAATCTCACGCCGGAGGCCGCAGAGCCGCGGCTCATCAAGGAGGAGGAACCGTTCGCCTGCATACGCTGCGGCACCCCGTTCGGCACGAAGAGCACGATCGAGCGGATCGCGGCGAAGCTCTCGGCCTCGCACTGGATGTACAAGGGCTCGGCGGCGAATCTCGATCTCATCCGGATGTGCGCCGATTGCCGCGCCATCACGGTGACGGAGACGGGCGGATTCGACCCCTATGCGGCCGGGGAACGACCGCGGATCGTCACGACCGACGACTACCTCGCCGCGCGCGGCGAAGGCGCCCCCGACGACCCGAAGAAGCTGAACTGAGGCGGCAGGGGCCCGCGCGCCGGCGCATCGCCCGTCCGACGGCCGGCGGCGGCGTTCCTAGACCTGGGAACGGGTCGGCCGAGGCGGCCTGCCCGCCCCGCGCCGACCTATGGCGAGCCTCGGCGGCCCCAGGCGCCCCCGTCAGCCGCGGCGGCGGAGTGCGAGGCCGAGGCCGACCAGCGCGGTGCCGAACAGGGCGACCGCCCCTGTCACGGGCACGGCCGTCGTGAAGCTGTAGGTGATGTCGTTGATGCCACTGTCGTCCGGCCCGAACAGGATGAAGCCGGTCGAGGAGGTGGCGTTGATGGTCACCACGAACCCCGTCCCGCCGGGGACAATCGAGGTTTGTTGGGCGACGGTGCTGTCGTCCGTGAGGTCCCTTACGCGCCAAAGGACGCTACGATCCTGTGATTCAGCCAGGCGCCCAGGAAGAAGCTCTCGAGCGTCACCGTGCTGCCTGGGGCCACGGTCAGCTCGAGCCGACAGTCGGCCACCGCCGTGCACCACGCTTCCCGCCGGCGGGAGTAGTCCAGACCGTTCCAGTTCAACAGGCGCTGGAATGGGGACACGGCTGCGCCCCAGTCCAGTGTCACCGCGCCGGCGCTGCCGAAGCCGGGACGCGCAGTCTCGATCAAGTTGCTGTCGGTGGTGAACTCCATGTCCTCGACTTTGACCACAATGGGCGCCGCCGCGGCGAGGCCGGACGCGAACACCCCCGCGACAACGGCCGATGTCAGGAAACCCAGTCGCATCACCTTTTCCCTCGGTTCTTCTCGTCCTGCACGAGCCGATCAGCGCTGGGCCCGTGGATGAAGAAGGTCCGCAAAACAGAGATGCCAGAATGGAGGTCCTTGAAAAGCCATGGCTTTCAAAGCCCCTTTCATCGAAGTGTAAAATCCGCCGACTTCGCCTTTCAGGCGATCGTCGAGGAAGCGCGCTAGCGGCGCGTCTCGATCTCGAGGAAGTCGAGCAGGGCGTCGAGGTCCTCGCGGTTGCCCACCGTCTGTTCGGGCATGCGCGTGCCCGGCGTGTAGGCCGCGGGGCCGAGGGTGAACAGCGCCGCCACCGTCTCGCGCGTCCAGACGATGTCCATGCGCCGCAGCGCCTCCGAGTAGGGATAGTCGGGCACGGAGGCGATCCGACGGCCGAACAGACCGGCAAGCGTCGGGCCGGCACGGTTGGCGCTGTCGCCGGTGAGCGTGTGGCAGGCGGCGCAGGCGCGGAACACGCGCGCGCCCGGGTGGTCAGAGGCGGTGGCGGGCTCTTCCTCCTCGGGCGTCACGGGGCCGAGATGCGCCCCCGTCGCCGCGTCCCAGCGGCGGACGCGACGGTCGGTGCCGCCGGTGAACAGCGTCCCGTCGGGGGCGAAGGCGGCCGCCCACACGGGCAGGCCCGGCCCCGTCAGCGTGCGCAGAAGGCGCCCCTCGGGAAGCGACCAGATCGCCACCGAGCCTCGGATCCCGCCGGCCGCGAGCAGCGTGCCGCCGGCGTTCACGGCAAGGGCGATGATCGGAGCGGCCCCGCCCGCGAGCTCCCGCACCGCTCCCTCACCGAGCGGCACGAGCCGCACGGTGCCGTCCGCCCCGGCGACGGCAACGCCAGCGCCGCCCGGTAGCACGGCGAGAGCATTCTGCGGCAGGCCGAACTCGGCGAGCACCCGCGGCGCGCCGCCCTCGACCGGCCAGAGGCGAACCGTTCCGTCATACCCGGCGGAGACGATGGCCGAACCGTCAGCGAGCACGCCGACAGCGTTCACCGCATTCTCCGTATGGCCCTCGAACACCCGCGGGGCGGAGCCGTCGAGCGGCCAGAGCCGGACCGTCCGGTCCCACGCCGCGGAGACGAGGAAACGTCCAGAGGGGTCGGCCGCAAGTGAGGCGATCTTCGCGCCATGGCCCTCGAACACGCGCTCGGGGCGAGACGCGCCGGGCTGCCAGAGGGCGATCCGCCCCTCCTCGCCGGCGGTCGCGAACCGGCCATCGGGCAGGAAGGCGACGGCGTTAACCGCACCATCATGCGCGCGCAGCACCACTTCCGCCGCCCCGCGCCCGGGCGACCAGAGGATCGCGGATTGGTCGAAGCTGCCCGAGAGCACCCGCCCGCCGTCGGGCGAGACGGCGATCGCCTTCACTGGGCCGCCATGGCCGCGGAGTTCCGCCCGCGCCGGAAGGGCGGCGACCAGAACGAGCAAAAGGACAAGACCCCTCATGGTGCGAACCCGAGTTCGTTGAGCATCGCGCGCGTCTCCTCCCGGGCAAGAAGCGCCTCGAAGCGTCGCACCGGCTCGCGCCCGCGTCGCGCCTCGGGCACCGCGAAATCATAGTGTTCCTCGGCGAGCGGGATGAAGCCGAGGCCGTAGTCGCGCGCGACCGTCTCGATCGCCACCCCCCAGTCCGCGCGGCCCCGAGCCACCGCCGCCGCCACGGCGTTGTGGCCCTTCGGCTGGTTCAACGCGCCCGGCGGGCGCGCGCCCTTGAGCAACCCGTCGATCAGCACGCGCGTGCCGGAGCCCTGGTTTCGGCTCACCATGATGCAGGAGGGGTCGGCGAGAGCGGCGGCGACCGCTGCCTCGGCATTGCGCCCCTCGAAGCGCGCATCGCCCGGGCGGAACACGATGCCCTGCAGCCGCCGCCAGCCGGGGATGAGGGCGACGCCGGGGGGAAGGAACGGGGCGTTGTAGCGGCCGGTGGCAGGGTCAAGCAGGTGCATCGGCGCGAGGTCGCACTCGCCCCGGCGTGCGGCCGCGAGCCCGCCCATCGAGCCGATGGCGAGCGCCTTGACCGTGACGCCGCTCTTGGCGAGGTGCCCGAGCACACGGTCGAGCCCGACACAGTGGCTGCCCATCACCACGAGGTCGGCCGGCCGAAAGGCGCGCCCGATCAGCGTCACCCGAACCGGCGCCCCGGCCTCGATTCCGTCGGAGAGCGCATCGATCGCGATGAACCCGTCCGCCTGCGAGAAGGCCGTCACAGCGCCCGAGCCTTTCGCCAGCGGATAGGCGGCGAGCCCCTCCCCGGTCTCGACGAGGGAGACCATCGCATACTCGGTTCGGCCGAGCTCCGACGGCGTGCGCACCGCAAGCCGCGCCTCGACCGTCTCGGCCTCGGCCTCGCGACGCCCCGCCATGACGCGGATGAGCGGCGCGACGAAGCCGTGGAAGGTGAACACGGCTGAGGTGGGGAACCCGGGCAGGACGGCGACGGGGGTTGCGCCCACGAGGCCAAGGCAGAGCGGCTTGCCCGGCTTGAGCGCCACCCCGTGCACGACCACCCGCCCGAGCGAGGAGAGAACGCGGTGCGAGAGGTCACCCGCCCCCTTCGAGGTACCGCCCGAGAGCACGACGAGATCGGCCTCTTGGGCAGCGCGGCGGAGCGCGTCGGAGAGCGACACCTCGTCGTCGGCGATGATGCCGAAGGGAACTGCCTCGCCGCCCGACTCAGCGACGGCGGCGGCGATGATCGCGCCATTGCTGTCGAACACGCCGCCAGGCCGTGGCTCGCCACCGGGGGGGATGAGCTCGTCGCCGGTGGAGAGAACCGCGACGCGCGGGCGGCGGACCACCGGCACGCAGGCCCGACCGACGGCGGCAAGCAGGCCGATCTCCCGGCTCGACAGCACGGTGCCGCGGCGCAGCAGCGTCTCGCCGCGCGCGATGTCGCTGCCTGCGCCCGCGATCATCGCCCCCGGCACGACAGCGCGGCGCAGCACAATGACCGGCCCGTCCGCCCCCTCCTCGGCCTCGGTGTGCTCGACCATCACCACCGAGTCAGCGCCGCGCGGGACCATCCCGCCTGTCGCGATCACCGTCGCGGTACCGGGCTCGACCGCAAGGCTCGGCGCCCGGCCGCAGGCGAGAACCTCCGGGTTGAGGCGGAGCCGCACGGGCGCATCCTCCCGCGCCCCGAGCGTGTCGGCGGCACGCACGGCGAACCCGTCCACACTGCTGCGGTCGAAGCCCGGAACGTCAACCTCGCTTACCAGGTCCTCGGCAAGCACGCGCCCAAGAGCGGCCTCGAGCGGAACCTCTTCCGCCGGGCAACGCCTCGGGGTGAAGGCGGCGGCGAAGCGGGTGTGCGCCTCCTCCTCCGTCACCACCTCGAGGAACTGCTCCTGCCTCGCCGCGGCCCGCACCGCCGCCATCGCATCGAAGGGAGGCATGGTCAGGCGAGCACGGCGGGGGGAAGCAAAGTGACAGTCACGGACGCACCCTCCGGCCAGCCCTCGCTCGCCGGCGGGACCTCGACCCAGCCCGCGGCCAGGGTGAAGGCGGAGAGGGAGGGCGAGTCGGCCGCCGCCAGCGGTGTCGCCACCCCCTCGGCGAGGCGGACGAGAACGAGGTCGGTGAGGCCGGCGGCGGAGGCAAGCTTGCGGGCAAGACGCGCCGGCACGCTCTCGCCCGGCGGCGGAACGAGAGCGAGCCAGGCGAGCAGCCGCGCGGCCGGGTCGGCGGGCAAGGAGAGGGCGGGGCGACCGTCAGGGCCATGGCCGAGAACCGTCTCCTCGATCGGCCGCGCGCCGAGGCCGGCGATGGCCGGGGCGGAGACCGGCCCGAGGGCGAGGCCGGGCGGGGTGAGGGATGCGAGAAGCGGGAGCATCGCCTCCGCCTCGCCGGCGGCGAGCAGGCGCGCAAGCGGCGACGCGACGGACCCGGCGCGGGCGAGCACCTGGCCTACGGCGAGATGGCCCGAGGCCGGCACCACGCCTTCGCCCGGAGCGACCGAGGCCGTCACCTCCACCCAGGGGCCTGCCTCCGTCCCCGCCTCGGGCGGCAGAACCGCGTCGGTTCCCGGCGGAAGGGGCTCGCCGGCGGCGACGAGGCGGAGCCCCGGCAACGGAACCGGTCCATACGGGCTCGCCCCGAGCGTGGCCTCGGCCGGAACGGCCCAGCCCGAGCGACGCGCCGTCAGCACCGCGGGGAGGGGGCGTTCGACCACGAGATCGGCGTCGAGAGCCGGCGCCGCGGGCGCTGGGGCAGCGGCACCAAGGCCAAGAGCGGCAAGCCAGGCGCGCGCCTCTTCGAGGCCGCGCAGCCGGGAACGTCGCGGGAAGGCAGTCATCGGGCCGCAACATGGGGAGTGCCAGAGGATGGGAAAAGCCCGTCCCGGTCCGACCGTGGCGCGCCTCAGGCCGCGCCGGCGGGCGCCTCGGCGAGGTGACAGGCCACACGGTGCCCGGGAGCGAGCGGGCGAAGCGCGGGCACCTCCTCGGCGCAGTGGGCAACGGCGATCGGGCAGCGGGTTCGGAAGCGGCAGCCGGAGGGAGGGTCATCGGGGCGCGGGATCTCGCCCCGAAGCACGATCCGCTCCCGCCTCGGGGCGCCGGCGTCAGGCACCGCCGAGAGCAGCGCCCGAGTGTAGGGGTGGAGCGGGGCGGAAAACAGCGCCTCGCGCGGGGCCTCCTCCACGATCGTGCCGAGATACATCACCGCCACGCGCTCGGCCATGTGGCGCACCACGGCGAGGTTGTGGCTGATGAACAGGAAGGCGAGGCCGCGCGCTGCCTGAAGGTCCTTCATCAGGGTGAGGATCTGCGCCTGGACCGAGACATCCAGCGCCGAGACCGGCTCGTCGGCGACGATCAGCGACGGCTCGAGCGCGAGAGCCCGCGCGATCCCGATCCTCTGCCTCTGGCCGCCTGAGAATTCGTGCGGGTAACGCCCGGCGTGGTGCGCGGCGAGCCCCACGGAATCGAGCAGGCGTCGCACCGCGCGCGCCCGGTCCGCCGCGCTGCCGATGCCATGCACCACGAAGGGCTCGGCGAGGATCTCGGCCACCGTCATGCGCGGGTTGAGCGAGGAGAACGGGTCCTGGAACACGATCTGCATCCGACGCCTCAGCGCGCGAAGCCGGGCGGGAGGGGCGGTGCGCAGGTCCTCGCCCTCGAAGCGGATCGTCCCCGAATCCGCCTCGATCAGCCGCAGAACGAGCCGCCCCGTCGTCGACTTGCCACAGCCTGATTCGCCGACAAGGCCGAGCGTGCCGCCCGCGGGGAGGCCGAGATCGATGCCATCGACCGCGCGGACGGGACAGCCCGACCGGCCGAACAGGCGCGCGCGCGGGCGGAAGTGCTTGACGAGGCCGCGCACCGAGAGAAGCGGCTCGCTCACGCCGCCACCATGTAGCCCGCATGGCGAATGCACGCGGCCGCCCGCCCCTCGCCGACAGGCAGAAGAGGCGGGGCAGCGGCGGCGCAGGGGGCCTTGGCGTGGGCGCAGCGCGGCGCGAAGCGGCAGCCGGGCGGCATGGCGAAGGGCGGCGGCACCTGGCCCGGGATCGCGACGAGGCGCTCGACCGTCTCGGAAAGCCGCGGCAGCGAGGCGAGCAGCCCCTCCGTGTAGGGGTGGGCGGGCGCGGCGAACAGCGCCTCGGCCGGCGCCGTCTCGACGATCCGTGCGGCATACATCACCGCCACTCGGTCAGCGAAGTCGGACACCACGCCGAGATCGTGCGTGATCAGGATCACCGCCATGCCGAGCTCGGCGCGCAGCCTGCGAAGCAGATCGAGGAGCTGCGCCTGCACGGTCGCGTCGAGAGCGGTCGTCGGCTCGTCGGCGATCAGGAGGCGCGGGCTGCAAGCAAGCGCCATCGCGATCATCACGCGCTGGCGCATGCCGCCCGAGAGCTCGTGCGGATACTGCGAAACGCGCGCGGCCGCGTTCGGGATCTCGACGAGGGAGAGAAGCCGCACGGCTTCCGCCCGCGCCGCCCGCGCCGAGAGGCCACGGTGCCAGGAGAGTGCTTCGGCGATCTGCCGGCCGACGGTGAACACCGGGTTGAGGCTCGTCATCGGTTCCTGGAACACCATCGCCATTGCACCGCCCCGGATGGCGCGCATCCGCCGTTCCGGAAGCGTCAGGAGGTCGGTTCCCTCGAACAGCACCCGCCCCGAGACCACTCCGGGCGGCGGCACAAGACGCATGAGCGCGAGCGCCGTCATGCTTTTCCCCGAGCCGCTCTCGCCGACGAGCGCGAGCACTTCGCCCGGGGCGACCGAGAAGGCAACGTCCTCGACCACCGCGAAGCGGCCGAACCGCACGGTAAGCGACTCGACGGTGAGCAGCGCCGTCACGGCGTGTCGATCCTCACCGCGGCTCGACCTTCATGCGCGGGTCGAGCACGTCGCGCAGCCCATCGCCGAGCAGGTTGAGCCCGAACACGGTGACGGCGATGGCAAGCCCCGGGAAGAGGCTGATCCAGGGTGCCTCGAGCATGTAGTCACGCCCGTCCGCGATCACGCCGCCGAGCGAGGGCGTGGGCGGAGGCGGCCCGACGCCGATGAAGGAGAGCACAGCCTCGGCGAGGATCGCGAGAGCGAAGATGTAGGTCGACTGCACCACGAGCGGGGTGAGCGCGTTCGGCAGGACGTGGCGGAACAGGATGTGCGCGTCCCCCGCGCCGAGCGCGCGCGCCGCCTCCACATAGTCGAGCTCGCGCACGACAAGCACCGAGGCGCGCACGACCCGCGCTGTGCGCGGCGTGTAGGCGACGGTGAGAGCGATCGCGGCATTGATCTCGGAGGGGCCGAGGGCGGCGGCGAGCGAGATCGCGAGCAGGATCGCCGGGAACGCCATCAGCCCGTCCATCAGACGCATCAGCGGCCCGTCCAGCGAGCGAAAGTAGCCCGCCACTGCACCGATCAGGGCGCCGAAGACGCCGGTCGCCGCCACCACCATCAGGCCGATGCGCAAGGACACGCGCGTGCCGTGGATGATCCGGCTCAGGATGTCGCGGCCGAACCGGTCGGTCCCAAGCCAGAACACCTCGTTCGGCACACCGAGCCGGTAGCGAAAATTGTTCCGCACCGGGTCGTGCGGCGCGATCCAGTCGGCCAAGAGAGCGACGAGCACCACCGCGCCGAACAGCACAAGCCCGATCAGCACGCCGCGATGGCCGAGCGCCCGGGAGAGCGCCGAGGGGCGCCGCGGCAGCGCCTCCGCGAGCGCCGCCTCACCGGCCATAGCGCACGCGCGGGTCGACCGCGGCGTAGAGCAGGTCGACCACGAGATTGACGAGCACGAAGATCGTCGCAGTGAGCAGGAGCCCTCCCTGGATCACCGGATAGTCGCGGCGCTGGATCGCGCCGATGATCAGACGCCCCACGCCGGGCAGGCTGAACACCTGCTCGATCACAACCGCTCCGCCGAGCAGGATTCCGACCGAGACGCCCGCGACGGTGATCACCGGCACGAGCACATTCGCCCCCGCATGGCGGCCGACGACGACCCAGCCGGGAAGCCCCTTGGCGCGGGCGGTGCGCACATAGTCCTGCCGTAGCACCTCGAGCATCGAGGCGCGCGTCATCCGCGCAAGCAACCCCATCTGCGTGAGCGCGAGCGCGCCCGCGGGCATCGCCATCGCGCGAAGCCACCCCAGCGGGTCCTCCGTGAAGGGAACGTAGCCGCCGGTGGGCAGCCAGCCGAGCTCGATCGCGAATAGCCAGATGAAGACGAGACCGAGCCAGAAATCGGGCAGGCTAAGCCCGACGAGAGCGAGCGCCATCACGCCCTGGTCGGTCCAGGTGTTGGGGCGCACCGCAGCGACCATGCCCGCGAGCACGCCGAGCACGATCGCGACGGCGAGCGCAAGGACGGTCAGCCCGAGCGTGACCGGGAGACGCTCGAGGATCGCCTCCGTGACGGAGCGTCGCAACAGCACGCTCTGGCCGAGATCGCCGCGCAACAGCGCGCCGTACCACTCAACCATCCGCTCGAGGATCGGCTTGTCGAGGCCGAGCTCGGCCCGCAGCCGCGCGAGCTCCTCGGCGGTGGCGGAGGGCCCTGCCATCTCGCTCGCGATATCGCCCGGAACGAGGGCGATGATGGCAAACGAGACGAGCGAGACGACGAACAGGACAGGGATGGCGGCAAGGAGCCGCCTGGCCGTGTAGCGCAGCACCGCCGCGCGCCGCCCTCCCCGCCGGTCAGCGCCTCAGGCGAACCAGCAATCCCACATGCGGGGAATGCGGTAGGGCTTGTAGTTGACGATGTTGGCGCGCGTGGCCTGGACGATGCCGACATCGCCGCACTTGATCGCGATCGCCTGGTCGTACATCCGGCGCTGGAAGTCCGCCACGGCCTGCTTGCGGTCGGCCTCGGCGAGGCTCGTGTTGAGGCGGCGGTTCGCGTCCTCGATCACCGGGTCGGGGACATGCTGGATCGGCCTCTCGCCGGAGAGGAAGCCGACCACGTTGAACGGCCCCTCGTAGGGCTCGATGCCGAACATCAGAACCCACATGTGCCAGCCCTCGCGCCGGGTGCGCTGGTTGAAGGCGGTCGGCCAGTCGACGACGTTCAGCCGGACGTTGACTCCGACGGCCTTGAGTTGCTCGGCCGCCACCTCGCCGGCTGCCTTGTGGTTCGAGAACGAGCTGTCGGTGAGGATGATGAACTCCTCGTTGCGGTAGTTCGCCTCGCGCAACAGGGCACGCGCCCGGTTCGCGTCCTTTAAGGTTGTAGAGCTCCTTGCCGACATCGCCGGCGAAATAGGTCGTGCCCGGATGCTGCCAGCCATGGGTGAGGCGGAATAGACCGTCGGTGGAGATCGCCATGATCTCCTCCATGTCGAGCGCAGCCTGGAGCGCACGGCGGAAGGCGAGGTTGGCCGTCGGCCCCTGAGCGTGGTTCAGCATAAGTGTCTGGAACGCCCAGGGCATCATCTCGTAGATGCGGATGTTCCGGTCCTCGCGCAGCCGCCGCGCCGCTGGAACGGCGAGCGCCTCGAGAACGTGGAGCTCGCCCGTCTGCAGCCCGGCGGTCCGGGCGCCGGCCTCCGGCACGAAGCGGATCGTCACGGTGTCGAAATACGCGGTCTTCCTTCCGCCGAACCCGTCGCGCGCTTGGAAGTTGGTGTTCTGGGTATAGTCGTCGAAGCGTGCGAGCCGCACATGGCTGTCGGGCCGGTACTCGACGAAGCGGAACGGCCCGGTGCCGATAATCTCGATCTGGCCGGCCGGCTTGGCCGCCTCCTCGGCGGGGATGATGGCGCAGGGAGCGCGCGGGCTCGAGATCCCGGCGATGAAGCCTGGCGAGGGTTCCTTGAGCTCACCACCACCGTGTTCGCGTCCGGCGTCTCAATGGCAGCGACCGGGCGCATGATCGCAGCCGAGGCGCCGACGCGGCCGTAGCGCTCGAGCGAGGCCTTCACATCGGCCGAGGTCATCACCTTGCCGTTGTGGAACTTCACCCCGCGCCGGAGCGGGAAGGTGTAGGTGAGCCCGTCCGAAGAAATGTTCACGCCCTCGGCGAGGTCGGGCATCGGGTTGCCGGCCTCGTCGCGGGCAAAGAGCGTCTCGAAGATGTGCAGCGTGATGTTGCGCGAGGATTGGGCTGACGAGGTGGCGGCATCGAGCGAGGGCGGCTGCGCCTGCTGCGCGATCACGACCTCGCCGCCACGACGCTGCGCGAGCGCCGGGGCGGCGAGCGTGCCCGCTCCGAGGGCCGTGGCGGCAAGACCCCCCACCCCCCTCGCCAGATCCCTCCTGCCCAGTCCCTTTCGCCCGCTCATCGATCCCGTCTCCCTGGTTTTTCGCGGCAATGATGGCGCGGGCCAATAGGCTCGGCAAACACTTCCGGAAGCGTTAAAGTTTTGGAAGCCGAACGAAGCAGGCGATGGAGCAGCACCCGGCGGAGGCCTCCCCCGTCTGCGCCGAGATCGATCTCTGGGCCCAGGGAAAGACGGCGGGGCATCTCCGGGTTCCCCACTCCCGGAACGATAGCGGCTGGGGAACGATCGCCATCCCGATCGTCGTCATCGCCAATGGCGAGGGCCCGACGCTGCTTCTGACCGCCGGCAACCACGGCGACGAGTACGAGGGACAGGTCGCGCTCCTGCGTCTCGCGAGAGAGCTCGACCCGGCAGCGCTCTCGGGCCGCGTGATCCTCCTTCCCGCGATGCACGATCCGGCTGCGCTGGCCGGCACGCGCAAGAGCCCAATCGACGGCCGAGACTTCAACCGCTGCTTCCCGGGCAACCCGCACGGCAGCGTCGCCGAGGTGCTCGCCCACTACATCGATACGCATCTGTTGCCGCTCTGCGATGCGCAGATGGATCTGCACTCCGGCGGCACGGGGATGGACATCCTCCCCTCGGCCTGCGGCCACATCCTTGACGACGAGGCCTACATGGAGAGGAGCCTCGCCATGGCCGATGCCTTCGGCGCCCCGATCACGCTGCTGCTCAAGGAGGTGAACGCCGGGCCGACGCTTCTGTCCGCCGCCGAGCGTCGCGGCGTCGTCGCTCTCTCCTCCGAACTCGGGGGCGCGGGGCGGCTCAACCCGCACGGGCTTGCCGTGACCGAACGTGGCGTGCGCAACGTGCTGAAGCACTTTGGCATGCTCGACGGCGTGCCGGAGGGGGAGCGGAGCCGGCGCATGGTGGTGCCGGACCTGGCGCACTACGTGTTCGCGCCGCATGACGGGATCTGGGAGGCGGCCGATCGGCTTGGCGCCGAGGTGCGCAAAGGCGAGCGCGCGGGCTTCTTGCACCGGATCGAGGAGCCGCTTGCACCGCCGACGGCGCTCGCCTACGGCGCGGGCGGGCTTCTGTGGTGCACGCGCGGCCCAGGCAGAGCCCGGGCCGGCGACCCGGTGGCGGTGGTCGCACGCGATCTCTGAGAACGGAGGAGGACGGGATGACGCCAGTGGTGAAGGCGCTCTCGAGCACGAAGGCCGAGGAGGCCGAATGGGCGCTCCGCTGCGACATGGCGGCGGTGTTCCGGATCAGCGCGCGGCTCGGCTGGAACGAGCAGATCGGCAACCACAACAGCGCGATGCTGCCGGGCGAGACGCCGCTGTTCCTGATCAACCCGCGCGGCTATCTGTTCCAGGAACTCCGCGCCTCGGACCTGATCGTGTGCGATCTCGAGGGACGCGTGCTCCGCGGCAGCGGCGAGCTACGGAAGGTCGCGTTCCACATCCATGCGCGGATTCACCTCGCCAATCCGAAGGCGGTGGTGGTGATGCATGTGCACCCGCAATACCTCACGGCGCTCTCGATGCTCGAGGGCGGCACGCTCAGGCTCGCGCACCACAACAATCTCCTTCTGAACGACCGCATCGTCTACGACACGGAAGGCTACGAGCCGGTGGACGACAACGAGGAGGGGGACAGGATCGCGCGCATGCTCGGCGACAAATCGATCCTGCTGATGGGCGGCCATGGCGCGACCGTCATCGGCGCGACCGTGGCCGAGGCCTTCGACGAGCTCTACTGCGCCGAACGGACGGCGATGTACCAGATGACGGCGATGTCGACCGGCCTTCCGTTGCGGGAGCTGCCCCAGAAGTACCGCCGCAACTACACCGGGCCCTGGGGCGAGAAGGTGGACGCGCGGATGCATCTCGACGCCTGGCGCCGAATCCTCGACCGCGAGGAGCCCGACTACGCGACCTGACCGCCTGGGGCGACCGCACGGGCGAGGCGCGACGGACCGGCCCCGAAAACGCTGGAACGGAAGGCCGTTCTGCCGCCAGGCGTGATGGAACACGCGTTCCTGCCGCCGAACGCTCGGCACGCGGCAACGCGCCCCTTCACAGCACGGCGCGGGGGAGCGCGGTGATGATCCCGGGGAAGACCATCATCAGCGCGAGGCCGAGGGCCTGCATCGCCACGAACGGGATCACGCCGCGATAGATGTCGGCCATGCTGACCGAAGGGGGCGCCACGCCGCGCATGTAGAACAGGTTGAAGCCGAAGGGCGGCGTGAGATAGGCCATCTCCATGTTCACCACGAACAGCACGCCGAACCACACCGGGTCGAAGCCGAGCGAGCGGGCGAGCGGGAAGAACAGCGGCACGGTGATGATCATGATGCCGATCGGGTCGAGCAGGCAGCCGAGCAGGAACCAGATCGCCTGCATGCCGATGATCACGCCCCAGCGCCCGCCGGGAAGGGCCGTCAGCGCGTTCCGCACCATCGCCTGCGCCCCCACGGCCGTGTAGAGCGCGGTGAAGATCGAGGCGGCGAACACGATCCAGATCACCATGCAGGAGAGGCGGAGCGTGATGCGCGCGCTCTCGGTCACCGCCGTCACCGTCAGCCGCCTCTGCACCGCGGCGCAGACCATGGCGCCGAACGCGCCCACGCCTGCGGCTTCCGTCGGCGTCGCCGCGCCCGACACGATCGAGCCGATCACGAGCACAATGAGCGCGATCGGCAGGACGACGGCCTTGAGCGCGACGAGCCGCTCGCGCCACGCCGCGCGCTCGCCCCGCGGCAGCGCCGGGGCGAGCTCCGGGCGAAGCGTCGCCGCCACGGTGATATAGGCGATGAAGAGAACCATCAGCAGCACGCCCGCGGGAATGCCGCCCAGGAACAGCGCCCCGATCGAGACATTCGCGTAGAGGCCGAGCACGATCATCAGCACCGACGGCGGGATCAGCACGCCGAGCGCCCCGCCGGCGGCGATGCAGCCGACGGAGAGCCGGCGGTCATAGCCGCGCGCGAGCATCGACGGCAGGGCCACGAGGCCCATCGTCACGGTCGAGGCGCCGGAGACGCCGACCATGGCGGCAAAGATGCCGCAGATCAGCACCGTTCCGGCGGCGAGACCGCCGCGGACGCCGCCCATCCACTTGTACATCATGTCGTAAAGATCCGTCGCGATGCCGGATCGTTCGAGCATGCAGCCCATGAAGATGAACAAGGGCACGGCGATCAGAACGAAGCTGTTTGCAGCGGAGAAGGTGCGCAGGCCAACCATCGCGAGCGCCTGCGGGCCCCACAGGAAATAGGTGCCGATGATCGCGACCGAGCCGAGCGCGAAGACGAGCGGCAGGCCGAGCGCGATCAGCAGGATGAACCCGCCGAACAGGAACAGCGAGGCGAGTTCCGGGCTCACGGTGCGAGCACCCGCCCGGTGAGCGCGAGGTGGAGGTCCCGCACGAGCTTGGCGAGCGCCTGCAGGAACAGCAGCGCCGCGCCGACCGGCAGCGACAGCATCACCGGGAAGAGCGGCGGGTTCCAGTCCGTCCCAGTGGTCCGTCCGGTCGCGAGCGCCTCAAGCGCGACCGACGCCGTGTAGTGGAACAGCACGCCGCAATAGAGCAGTGCGAAACCGGCGGTGAGGCAGTCGGCGATCGCCCGCCCGCGCGGCGAGAGGCGGCCGTGCAGGATGTCGACGTTCACGTGGTCGCGGTGGAGCAGCGTGTAGCCGCCGCCGAGCATGATCATGCCGGCGAACAGGAAGGTGATCAGCTCGGTGCCCCAGACCGTCGGGGCTGCGAACACATAGCGCAGCACCACCTCCATCACGACGAGGCCGACGAGGACGAGGACGAGCAGGGCGACGAGCCGGCCGAACCGCTCGTTGACCCAGTCGACGGCGCGCACGAAGCCTCGCAAGGCGGACATCACGGCCCCCGATGCTGATCGCCTGAGAGGGGAGCCGGGCGAGGCGGCCGCCCCGCCCGGCGGATGTGTCGCTCCGGCCTCAGATGCCGGGCGGCCGCTGCGCGAACGCGGCCTGGGTGTCGCGGATGATCTTCAGCGCCTGCTGCGTGCCGCGGTCGTTGCCGGCGAGCTTGTCGGTGAACTCAACCGTCAGCCGCTTCATCGTCTCGACGTCCTCGGGCACCATGGTGTTGAAGGTGACACCCTGCTGTTTCATGGTCGCGACGATCTTGGCGCTCTCGATCGCCGCGCGGGTATAGCGCTCGATCGCCCACACGCGCTGGGCCGTGAGCATCACCTGCTGGAGGTCGGCCGGCAGGCTGTTGAATGCCGCCATGTTCATGAAGCTGTCCTCCATGTCAGCCCAGATCAGCGGCGGCCCGAGATAAAACTTGGCGACCTCCTGGAGCTTGAGCTGGGCGAAGCCGAAGGGGCTGCCCCAGTTCGCGGCGTCCGCAACACCCGTCGCGAGGGCGGTGTAGATCTCCTCGCCCGGCACGGTGACGATCGAGGCGCCGAAGCTCTTCCAGATCTCGGCGGCGATGCCGAAGCTGCGCACCTTGAGGCCGCGGAAATCGGTCAGCCGCTTGATCTCGCGCCGCGACATGGTCGAGCCCCATTCGTCTGAGTAGATGGGGCCGAGGAACTTCACGCCGACGGTCGCGAAGGCGTCCGAGACGAGCTGGTTCAGCCCAGCCTCGTGCCAGAGATAGTCGTACTGGTCGATCCGTTCAAAGGCGAACGGGATGCCCCACGTGAACAGCGTCATCGGGAAGCGGCCGCGCCAGTACACCTGCGCGCCGTAGCCGATGTCGACCACGCGGTTGATCACCCCGTCGAGCATCTCGAAGGTCGGAACGAGGGCGCCGGGCGGGAAGGCCTGGATCTCGATCCGCCCGCCCGACATGTCGCGCACGCGCTTGATGAAGCGCGGCACGATGTCCTCCCATTCGTAGTTGCCGGGGCCGAGGAAGCTCTGCATCCGGAACCGGAACTGGGGGCGCTGCGCCTTCGCCGGTTCGGGAACGCCGGCGACCGCGAACACCGAGGCGCCGGTGACGGCGGCCTGCATGATGTGGCGACGCTTGATCGCCTTGAGGCTTGCCATCAGGCGCTTGTCGTCAACCGGTGTGCTCATCGTCTCGTTCCTCCTCCGTGTCGCCGCCTTGCCGCGGCCTTGTTGGCCTCCGAGCCGGCCTTGCTAGCGCTCGATCCGGCAGACCTCCGCCCCGACCGCGACGGTCTCTCCCGCCGGAACGAGGATCTCGAGCAGCGTCCCGTCACAGGGCGCCTCGACTTCGGTCGTCACCTTCTCGGTCTCGACCTCGTAGAGCGGGTCGCCGGCGGCGAAACGGTCGCCCGGGGCGAGCTTCCACGCCGTGATCGTGCCTTCCTCCATGTTCATGGAGAGGCGCGGCAGTTTGAGTGCAGCCCTCATGACGCCCCGCCGGCGCTGACGGAACGCCGAAGTGCGGCGGCGATCCGCGCGGCATCGGGGATCACCCGGCGCTCGAGCGGCGGGCTGTAGGGGATCGCGACGTTGGGCACGGTCACGCGCAGCGGCGCCGCCTGCAGCGCGCCGAAGGCATGCTCAGTCACCACGGCGACGATATGGCTCGCCGCCGAGCAGGCGTCGCGCGCCTCGTCCACCACCACGAGCCGGCCGGTACGCCGCACGGAGGCGACGATCGTCCCGGTGTCGAGCGGCCAGAGTGTGCGCGGGTCGATCAGCTCCGCCTCGATGCCCTCCTTCGCCACCTCCTCCGCCGCGCGGCGTGCAGGTGCGACCATCGAGCCGATGGCGACGAGCGTGACGTCGCGGCCCGCACGAAGCACGGCCGCTTCGCCCAAAGTCGCGACCACCTCCTCCTCCGGCACCTCTCCCGCCTCGCCGCCGCGGCCGGCCGCCTGGAGGAAGATGACCGGGTTGTCATCGCGGATCGCCGCCTTGAGCAGCGCCTTCGCATCCGCCGGGCTGCCAGGAAGCACCACCTTGATGCCGCCGAGATTCATGAAGAGCGGATGCATCGCATCCGAATGCTGCGCGGCGGAGGAGCGGCCGCCGCCGAACACGCCCATGAACACCAGGGGGAGCGTGATCTGCCCGCCCGTCATGTAGCGGAGCTTGGCCGCCTGGTTCGCGATCGCATCGAACCCGGTATAGAGGAAATTGCCATACATCATGTGGCACACCGGCCGGTAGCCGGCCGCGGCGGCGCCGACCGCCATCCCCGTCATCACCGTCTCCGAGATCGGCGTGTTGCGCACACGGTCTGGCCCGAAGCGCGCGGCGAGCCCGCGCGTGTCTCCCATGATGCTGATCTCGACGTCCTCGCCGAACAGGATCACGCGCTCATCGCGCGCCATCTCCTCGGCGAGCGCCTCGTTGATCGCCTGGATCATCCGCTTGCGCGCCATCGCGGCACCCTTCCTCAGGCGAACATGAAGCAGAGTTCCTGGCCCTCCTCGGGCCAGGGCGAGGCCTCGGCGAAGGCGACTGCGTCCGCCACCTCGGCGGCGACCTCCTCGTCGAGGCGCACGAGATCGGCCTCCGTCGCCAGACCGTTGCCGACCAAATACGATGCGAAGCGCGCGATCGGGTCCTTGGCGCGCCAGGCCTCGACCTCGCTCTCCTCGCGGTACTTGCCTTGGAGGAACGTCACCTCCGCCTCGACATGGCCGCGCAGGCGATAGGTTCTGGCCTCGATCAGGGTCGGGCCGCCGCCCTCGCGGGCGCGGCGCACGGCGGCGTTGGCCGCCTGCCACACGGCAAGAAGGTCGTTGCCGTCCACCGCCACGCCGGGGACGCCGAACGGAGCGGCGCGGTCGGCGATCGTTCCGGCGGTGACCGTCGCGGTCGGCGAGAACTCGGAGAAGCCGTTGTTCTCGCACACGAGCACGAGCGGCAGCTTCCACAGAGCGCCGAGGTTGAGCGCCTCCATCAGCACGCCCTGGTTGGCCGCCCCGTCGCCGAAGAAGGCGACGGCCACGTGGCCCTTGCGGTCGAGCTGGGCCGCGAGCGCGGCCCCCACCGTCAGCGCGATGCCGCCGCCGACGATTCCGTTGGCGCCGATGATGCCGCGGGAGAAATCGGCCACATGCATCGAGCCGCCCATGCCGCGGCAGATGCCCGTGGCGCGGCCATAAACCTCGGCGATCATCGCCCGCGTCTCGCCCCCCTTGGCGAGGAAGTGCCCGTGCCCGCGGTGGGTGGAGGCGATCCAGTCGCGATCGGACAGGTGCGCGCAGACGCCGACCGCCACCGCCTCCTCACCGATGTAGAGATGAACGGGCCCAGGAAGCGTGCCAGCCTTGAAGTCGTCGCCGAGCCTCTCCTCGACGCGTCGGATCAGAAGCATGCGCCGATGGAGCGCGAGCAACTCGTCGCGCGAGAGGTTCGTCGCGACCGCGGGCGCCGCCTCCAGCATGGACCGTCCCATCCCGTGTGCGTGTTCGTTGCATCGATGGTGACGGAGGGCGTAAGCCCGCGTCAAGCGACTCCGTTTTTTCCGCGCGGCCGCTCGCCGAGCCGCCCCCCCATTGCATCGGCCGCGGAAAGGCTCGACGCTTGCCGCGAGCCTCGAGCGAAGGAGCGACACCGCATGATCGAGCTGCACTACTGGCCGACGCCGAACGGCCACAAGATCACCATGTTCCTCGAGGAGACGGGCCTTGCCTACGAGATCGTTCTGGTGAACATCGGCAAGGGCGAGCAGTTCCGGCCCGAGTTCCTCGCGATCGCGCCGAACAACCGCATGCCCGCGATCATCGATCGCGCCCCGGCCGATGGCGGCGCGCCGATCAGCGTGTTCGAGAGCGGCGCGATCCTGCTCTATCTCGCTGAGAAGACCGGGCGGTTCATCCCGCCCGACTTGCGCGGCCGCGTCGCCACGCTCGAGTGGCTGTTCTGGCAGATGGGCGGGCTTGGGCCGATGCTCGGCCAGAACACTCACTTCCGCGCCTATGCGCCGGAGACGATCCCGTACGCGATCGATCGCTATGGGCGCGAGGCGAACCGCCTATTCGGCGTGATGGAGCGCCGGCTTGAGGGGCGCGACTTCCTCGCCGGCGAGTACACGATCGCCGACATGGCCTGCTACCCTTGGGCCGTCACCTGGGAGCGGCAGGGAATCGACGTCGCCGAGTTTCCCCGTGTGAAGGCCTGGCTCGACCGAATCGGCGCGCGGCCCGCCACACAGCGAGCCTATGCGCTCGGGCCGAAATATCGCCCCGACGGCCCGCCGCAGATGACGGAGGAGCAGCGTCGCGTTCTGTTCGGGCAGACGGCGGCCTCGGTCGCCTCTGGCGCGCACATCCCAAAGGGCTGAGCCCGCCCGCGCGTCGCTCGCTCCGTCTCCCCCTTCGCCGTCGTGCTCCTGACCCCGGCCGAACGACGCCGGGTCGTCACCCCTGCGCTGAGACGTTCGGCTCCGCGCGCCTCAGTGTCTCCAGTCGGGCGCGAAGGCCGGGTTGACGAAGCGCCGGTCCTTCGGCAGCGCCGCGATCGCCGCGCGATCCGCCTCGTCGAGCCGGAGCGAGAGCGCGGCGAGATTGGCGCGCATGTTCTCGACCCGGGCCGATTTCGGGATCGCGGCAACCATGTCCTGCTCGAGAAGCCCCGCGAGCGCGACCTGGGCGCCGCTCACCCCGTGCTTGGCGCCGATCGCCGCGAGCACCGGGTGATCGACGAGCCCGCCCTTGCCGAGCGGAGAATAGGCCGTCAGCACCACGCCATGGGCGCGGCAGAGGGCGAGCAGCGGGTCCTGCCCCAGCATCACGTGATACTCGACCTGGTTGGCGGCGATCGGCGCGCCGGTCGCAAGCGCCTCGGCGAGCAGGCGCGGGGTGAAGTTCGCAACCCCGATGGCCCGGCAGAGGCCGCGCTCCTTCAGCACCTCCATCATCGCAAGCGTGCGCTTGAGCGGTACGGCCGGATTGGGCCAGTGGATCAGGAACAGATCGACATAGTCGAGCCCGAGACGCTTGAGGGAAGCCTCGAGCGCACGGTCGGGCGCCGCAAGGTTCTCCCACCAGACCTTGGTGGTGACGAAGAGGTGCTCACGCGGCACGGCCGAGTCGCGCAGGCCCTGCCCCACCGCCTCCTCGTTGCCGTACATCTCGGCCGTGTCGATGTGGCGATAGCCGAGGCCAATCGCCTCCGCGACGGCGCGGGCACAGTCCGCGCCTGAAAGCGCCCAGGTGCCGAGGCTGAGTTTGGGCATCGCAACATGCGGTGTCTCGATGCGCGGCATCTCCCCCTCCCTTGGCACGGCAAGCCTTGCGGCGTCGGCCCGCACGGTCAAGCCGCGCCGGCCCCCTTTCCCTGAGCCCGGCACTGTTCTAGGCTTCCCGTAAAGAGGTATCGGACCGGGAAGGGGAACGTCATGACAACGACACGACGCCGCCTGCTCGCCGCCGCCGCGCTCGCTCCGGCCGCGACGCTTGCCGCGCCGGGGGCGCGCGCGCAGCAGCGCTTCGAGAGCATCTTCATGTTCATCCCCGCCGGCCCCGGCGGCGGCTGGGACAGCACCGGCCGGGCGATCGAGCAGGCCGCACGCGCCGCCGGCCTGGTCGGGTCGTTCCAGTTCGAGAATGTCGGCGGCGCGGGCGGGATGGTCGGCCTGCCGCGTTTCGTCAACCAGAGGCGGAACCAGGCCAACGCGCTGATGGTCGGCGGCAGCGTGATGGTGGGCGCGGGCATCACCAACAAGTCACCGGTGACGATCGAGCACGTCCAGCCCGTGGCGCGGCTGACGGAGGAGGCGGGCGTTATCGTCGTGCCGGCAAGCTCGGAGGTGCGCGACTGGGCCGCGCTTGCGGCGAAGCTCCGGGCGAACCCGGGTTCGGTTCCGGTCGGCGGCGGTTCCGCCGGCGGCACCGACCATATCGCTCTCGCGCTCATCCTGAAGGCGCTCGGGCGCAACCCGCGCGAGGCATCCTACGTCGCCTTCGCCGGCGGGGGGCCTGCCAATGCCGCGATCCTCGGCGGCCAGGTGGCGGCAGGAATCTCCGGCTACTCCGAGTTCGCCGAGCAGATCAAGGCCGGCCGGATGCGCGCGCTCGCCACCACCGGGGAGAGGCGCGTTCCCGGCACGGACATCCCGACGCTGAAGGAGCTCGGCCTCGATGTCGTCGCGACGAACTGGCGTGGCGTGTTCTGCCCGCCCGGTCTCTCCGCGCCCCAGCGGCAGGCACTGATCGACCTGATGACGGCGATCCACGCGACCCCGCAGTGGAAAGAGATCCTTGCCGCGCGCGCCTGGGCGGATGCGTTCCTCGCGGGCGATGCCTTCGCCGCCTTTCTCAAGCAGAACATCGCCGCGACCGAGGCCGTGCTGAAAGATCTCGGGCTTGCCTGAACGCCGCCCCGTCGCGGGCGAGGTGGGCGTTTCGATCGCGCTGATCCTGCTCGCGCTTGTGTCGCTGTGGGAGAGCGCGTCGATCCCGGTCTCGCCGATCTATGCCCGCGTCGGCCCGACCGTTTTCCCCTGGATCGCCTCCTCGGGCCTGCTTCTGATCGGCGTCCTCCTGCTCGCGCAGGCGCTGCGGGGCGGCTTCGGTGTCGAGCCGGCCCTTGCGGTGGACTGGCGCGCCACGGCTTGGGTCGCCGCCGGGCTTGCCGCCAACGCGGCTCTGATCGGGAGCCTCGGCTTCGTGTTCGCGGCCATCGCCTTATTCGTATGCGTCGCGCGCGGCTTCGGCTCGGCTGCGCCGCTGCGCGATGCGGCGATCGGCGCGGCACTCGCTCTCGCCTCCTATCTCGGCTTCGAGAAGCTGCTCGGCGTCAACATCGGCGCCGGTGTGCTCGAGGGCCTTCTCTAGGGCGATGGATACGCTCGCCGCGCTTGCCGGGGGGTTTGCGACGGCGCTGACGCCAACCAATCTGCTGTTCGCCTTCGCAGGCTGCTTCCTCGGCACGGCTGTGGGCGTGCTGCCCGGGATCGGCCCGGCACTCACCGTCGCCCTCTTGTTGCCGATCACCTTCCAGGTGCCGGCGACCTCGGCCTTCATCCTGTTCGCCGGCGTCTACTACGGCGCGATGTATGGCGGGTCGACCACCTCGATCCTTCTCAACACGCCCGGGGAGAGCGCGACCATCATCACCGCCCTCGAGGGGCACCGCATGGCGCGGGCCGGGCGCGCGGGCCCCGCACTTGCAACGGCCGCCATCGGCAGTTTCGTTGCCGGCACGATTGCCACGGCCGCCTTGACCTTCTTCGCGCCGGTCGTGGTCGAGCTCGCGCTGAAGCTGGGGCCCGCCGAGTATTTCAGCCTGATGGTGATCGCCTTCGTCGCCGTCTCCTCGGTGCTCGGGCACTCGGTCCTGCGCGGGCTTGCGTCGCTCTTCCTCGGCCTGATCCTTGGCGTCGTCGGCGTCGATCTGCAGACGGGCCAGCCGCGCTTCACGTTCGGGATGCTCGAGCTGCTCGACGGGATCGAGGTGACGATCGTCGCCGTCGGCCTGTTCGCGGTTGCCGAGACGCTCCATCTCGCCACGCGGCGGCGGCACGGCGAGGACGAGATCCTGCCGCTGCAGGGCAGCCTCTGGCTCTCGCGGGAAGACTGGGCGCGGTCGTGGAAGCCGTGGCTTCGAGGCGCCCTGATCGGCTTCCCCTTCGGCGCGATCCCGGCCGGCGGGTCGGAACTGCCGACCTTCCTCAGCTACTACATGGAGCGAAAGCTCGCGCGGAAGCCGGAGGAGTTCGGCCGCGGCGCGATCGAGGGCGTGGCGGGGCCTGAGGCGGCGAACAACGCCTCCGCCGCCGGCGTGCTGATGCCGATGCTCACGCTCGGCCTGCCGACCTCCGTCACCGCGGCGATCATGCTGTCGGCGTTCCAGAGCTACGGCATCCAGCCCGGCCCGATGCTGTTTCAGACCCAAGGCGAGCTCGTGTGGGGCCTGATCGCGAGCCTCTATGTCGGCAACGCGATACTGCTCGTTCTGAACCTGCCGCTCGTCGGGCTCTGGGTGAGGATCCTGAAGATCCCCGCACCGCATCTCTACGCCGGCATCCTGGTGTTCGCCACGATCGGCGCCTACGGCGTCTCGAACTCGGTGGTCGATCTGCTCGTGATGTACGCCGTCGGCATCGTCGGGCTGTTCATGAAGCGCTACGACTTCCCCGTGGCGCCGACGGTGATCGGCATGATCCTCGGCCCGCTCGCCGAGCAGGCCTTCCGCCAGGCGCTGACGATCAGCCAGGGCGACGTCACCACCTTCGTCACCCGCCCGATCAGCGCCACCTTCCTCGCGATCGCACTCCTGCTCGGGGTCGGGCCTTGGCTTTGGCGCGCGCTCAAGGCTTCGCGCGCCGCGCGCGCCTGAGAGGCGCCATCATCCGCCGCTAGACCACGCGCATGCTCGTCCTCCGACGCGCTGTCTGGCTCGCGCTCACGCTCGTCTTCGCGGCCCTGCCGCTCGTTCTCCTCGCGGCGGCCCTCGGCGAGGGCGGGTGGACGCCATGGGAAGCCATCGCCTTCGCGGCGCTCGCGGTCACGGCGCCGTGGGTCGGCACGATGGCGGCCTCGTCTGTGATCGGTGCGGTGCTGCTGCTCACCGCGCGCGACCCGCTCGCCGCCACTTGGCCCGGGGTCGCGCGCGGCGAGGGCCTGCCCAGGCTTAGGACCGCGCTTCTGCTCTGCCTCAGGAACGAGGACACGGCCGCAGCGCTCGGGCGGATCGCGCCTCTGCTCGACGGGCTCGCCGCCGCCGGGGCGGCGGATCGTTTCGCCCTGTTCGTTCTTTCCGACACGCCAGCGGGCGCGCATGCCGACGCGGAGGCGTGCGCCGTCGAGGCGTTCTGCGCCGCGCGTCCCGAGGCCCCCGCGATCCACTACCGAAGACGCGAGGTCAACACAGGGTTCAAGGCCGGCAATGTCATGGAATGGGTGAGGCATCGCTCGGCCGGGTTCGAGACGATGATCACGCTGGATGCCGACAGCGTGATGACGGCGGGGACGGTGCTCGAGCTTGCCCGCCTGATGGAGGCGAACCCGCATGCGGCGCTGATCCAGACACTGATCGTCGCCCGCCCGGCGCTCGTTCCGTTCCCGCGCCTGTTCCAGTTCGGCATGCGCCACGGCATGCGCGCCTATGCCGCCGGGATCGCCTGGTGGCAGGGGCCTGACGGGCCCTACTGGGGCCACAACGCGATCATCCGCGTCGCCCCCTTCGCGGCGCATGGAGACCTTCCCGCCCTGCCCAACGGAGAGGCGATCCTGAGCCATGACCAGGTGGAGGCGGCGCTGCTGCGCTCTGCTGGGCACGAGGTCCGGCTCGACCCACGCGAGACCGGCAGCTATGAGGCGAACCCGCCGTCGCTCCTGCCGTTCCTTGTGCGGGACATTCGCTGGATGGCGGGCAACCTGCAGTATCTCGCGCTCCTGCGCCTGCCCGGGTTCACCGTCGTCGGTCGGCTCAACCTTGTCTTCGCCATCCTCCTGTTCGCTGCCGCGCCGCTTGCGGTGGTCGCGTCGGTGGCGCTGATGCTGAACGCTCTCTCGTCCGATCCGGCGTCCGCGGTCGATCGCCCGCTCGGGCTCGCCGCAACGCTCGCCTATCTCGGAGGCTACTTCTCGCACAAGCTCTGCGGCGCGCTTCAGGCGGCGGTCGATCGGCGCGCGCGTAGGTCATACGGCGGCGGGTGGAGGCTCGCGCTCGGTGCCGCGCTCGAGTTCTGCCACGGCCTCGTGCTCGAGGTGATCCGAGCGGTGAACCAGACGGGCGGGATGTTGGCGCTCGCGCTCGGGCGGAGGATCGGCTGGGCGCCTCAGCTGCGCGAGGAGCGCGGCGTGTCCTGGGCAGAGGCGGCGCGCGGCCTCTGGTGGCACAGTCTCCTGGGCGTTGCGGGGCTTGCGGGGTTCGCCGCCGCCGGGCCGGTGGCGTTCCTCTGGGCCCTGCCGTTCCTCGGCGGACTTGTGCTCGCCATCCCGTTCTGCGTGGTGACGTCCGACCCCGCCCTCGGCCGGCGCCTCGTTCGGGCTGGGATCGCCGCGATCCCGGAGGAGAACGATCCGCGCTCGCCCTTCCCGCCGCTTGGGTGACCCTCGTCGCAGCGCTCTACGGGAATGTGCAGACGCGGGCAAGATGCGCGCGCTGCCGCGCTCACCTAGGTGGGCGGCGCGCTTACCAGCACGAACGTTCGCGGCCAAGCAAAGCGACATTGCGCCGTGGCGGGATCGCACTTGGGGGGCAGAACCTGGAAGGCGGCGTCTTGTTGGCGCGTGCGGTCCCGGCAACGTGGATCAGACATTGAAGCGGAACAGCATCACGTCGCCGTCGCGCACCACATAGTCCTTGCCCTCGATCCGCATCCTGCCCGCCTCCTTCGCCCCCTGCTCGCCGCCGAAGGCCACATAGTCCTCATACGAGATCGTTTCGGCTGCGATGAAGCCGCGCTCGAAATCGCCATGGATCACGCCTGCCGCCTGGGGCGCCTTCGTGCCCTGGACGATCGTCCAGGCGCGCGCCTCCTTCGGCCCTGCCGTGAAGAAGGTGATCAGGCCTAAGAGCGCGTAACCTGCGCGGATCACCCGATCGAGGCCGCTGTCGGCGAGGCCGAGCCCCTCGAGGAAGGCGGGCTTGTCCGCCTCCGGCAGCTGGCTGATCTCTGCCTCGATCGCCGCCGAGACAACGACATGCCCCGCCCCCTTCGCCCGCGCCATCTCCGCGACCCGGGCGGAGTGCGCGTTGCCGGACGCGGCCGACGCCTCCTCCACGTTGCACACGTAGAGAACGGGCTTGGTGGTCATGAGGCCGAGCGTGCGCGCGACCGCCTCCTCCCCGGGGCCGATCGCCGCCCGTGCGGGCCTTCCCTCCTGCAGCGCTGCGATCATCCGCTCGACGAGCGCGAGCAGGGCGGCACTCTCGCGGTCGCCGCCGCGCGCCCGTTTCGTGAGCGTGCCGAGGCGACGCTCGAGGCTCTCTAGGTCGGCGAGCATCAGTTCGGTCTCGACCGTCTCGGCATCGCGAACCGGGTCGACCGACCCTTCCACATGCGTCACGTCGGGATCGTCGAAGCAGCGCAGCACGTGGATGATCGCGTCCACCTCGCGGATATGGGCGAGGAACTGGTTGCCGAGCCCCTCGCCCTTGGAGGCACCGCGCACGAGCCCCGCGATGTCGACGAACTCGAGGCTGGTCGGCACGATCCGCGCGCTCCGGGCAAGCCGCGCGAGCGTCTCGAGCCGCCTGTCCGGAACCGCCACCCGGCCGAGATTCGGCTCGATCGTGCAGAATGGGTAGTTCGCCGCCTGCGCCGCGACCGTCGCCGTCAGCGCGTTGAAGAGGGTCGACTTGCCGACATTCGGCAGGCCGACGATGCCGCAGGTGAACCCCATCGCCTCTCCTCGCTTCGGGCGGTCTCCCCAAGCCCGGACACCGCTCCACCTTCAGCTGCTCCGCGTCGTCGCGCCCAAGGCCGATGACCGGTTACGCGGACGATGCGCCCTAGGGCCCCGGCTGGGTCAGGGCCGCTACCCGGTTCATGAACGCCTCCGCCCGCCCTTCCGCGAGCAGCGGCGCGGCTTCGGCCACCGCCTCGAGCAGGCGCTCGAGCCAGGCGCGGTCCTCCTTCGCGAAGTCGCCAAGCACATGGCCGGTCACCCGCTCCTTCTGCCCCGGATGGCCGATGCCGAGCCGCACCCGCCAGTAGTCCTGCGCGCCGAGAGCGCGGTCGATCGAGCGCAGACCGTTGTGGCCAGCCGCCCCGCCTCCTTTCTTGACGCGCACCTTGCCCGGCGGAAGGTCAAGCTCGTCATGGAACACGCAGATCGACTCCGGCGGGAGCCGGTGGAAATGCGCTGCCTGCTGCACCGAGGCGCCGCTGTCGTTCATCCAGGTCTCGGGCTTGAGGGCGAGGATCCTCTCCCCCGCGATCGTTCCGTCGGCGACCTGGCCGCGGAAGCGGGACCGCCACGGCGAGAAATGGTGCCGCGCGGCGATCGCGTCGAGCGCCATGAAGCCGATGTTGTGCCGCTGGCGCGCGTGCAGAGGCCCCGGATTGCCGAGGCCGACCCAGAGCTTCATCGCACCCCCGCCCGCCCCGGAACCGGGGCGTGGCCGCTACTTCTTCGCAGGCTTGGCGGCCGGCGCGGCCTTGGCCCCGCCGCCCGAAGCGGCCTTGCCGCCGGCGGCAGGTGCCGCACCCTTCGCCGGCGCCGCCGAGGACGCCGCCTCGGCCGACGCCGCCGTCTCGACCTGCTTGGTGGGTGGCGCGATCGTCGCGATGGTGAAATCGCGGTCGGCGATCACCGGCCTGATCCCGGGCGGAGCCTTCACCGCACTCCAGTGGATCGTATCCCCGATCGTGAGGCCGGTGAGGTCGATCTCGAACTTCTCGGGAACCGTCTCGGGCGTGCAATAGACCTCGACCTCGTGGCGCACGACGTTCAGCACCCCGCCCGCCTTCAGCCCGGGCGAGGCGGCCTCGTTGAGGAACACCACCTCGACGCCGACGCGGATCTCCTGCCCGGCGGCGAGGCGCTGGAAATCGACGTGCTGCGGCCGGTCCGTCACCGGGTGGAACTGGACGTCGCGCAGGAGCGCACGCTCGGTCACCTCGCCCACCTTCACATCATAGAGGCGCGACCGCCAGCCCGGCCGATGCAGCTCCTTAAGCACCACCCGCGGATCGACCGAGAGGAGGCGCGGCGGCTGCTTCGCCCCGTAGATCACCCCGGGCACCTGGCCCGCACGCCGTGTCGCCCGCGCCGCCCCCTTGCCGGCCCGCTCGCGCGCCACGGCCTCGATCGTCACGACCTCGACCATCGTCGGCTCCTTCGCGAAAGAGAAGCGCCGGCCTCCAGGGGTGCCGGCGCGGCGAGGCCTTTAGGGGAAACCGCCGAGAAAGGCAAGTCAGGCCGGAGGATGGACCTCGAGCGTCCAGGCCCCGGCCCGATCGGCGGGCGGGCGGACGAACAGAGGGGTGGCGTTCGGCGTCCGCACATTCACCTCGAGCCCGAGGGCAGAGCGTATGGCACGCCAGAACGCCCCGTGGCCGACGAGAAGCACCACGGGCGGCTCGCCGAGCGCTCGGTTGACCGCGGCGACGGCGCGGGTGCGGAGATCGGCGAAGCGCTCCCCGCCGGGCGGGGTGTAGCGTTCCGCCACCCACTCGGCGAACCACGCGCCCATCGGCTGGCCTTCGTGCGTGCCGAAGGCGCTCTCGCGGAGGTCCTCGTCCTCGGCGAGCGGCAGGCCGAGCTCGGCGGCGACGATCTCGGCGGTGCGCCGCGCCCGCGCAAGCGGGGAGTGGATGATCGTGGTTATGCCCCTCCCGCGGAGCGCCTTCGCCGCCGCTTCTGCCTGGGCCACGCCGCGGGCGTTCAGGGGAATATCGGTGCTGCCCTGGCTGAGCGACCGCGCGTTCCACTCCGTCTCGCCATGGCGCAGGAACCAGAAGGCGACGGGGGTGATCACCATCAGCCGAAGCCGTCCGCGCGGCGGGCCGCGTCGGCC
>Ga0068706_1000081_pt1 | contig 44609 bp, 29 predicted proteins | sample YNPMSBMetaG_FD_65632 | JGI IMG/M metagenome (GOLD analysis project Ga0068706, IMG submission 65632) | Anoxygenic and chlorotrophic microbial mat microbial communities from Yellowstone National Park, USA - YNP MS-B MetaG | ecosystem: Environmental > Aquatic > Thermal springs > Hot (42-90C) >...
AATTTATTAGCCACATCGGCAGCTAACTTTGCTTCAGGCATAGTAACGACAATCTTTAAAATTTTTGTAGACTTCTCAACTTCTGTCAATAAAATATTTTGCAAAAATGAGCTTTTGAATATAACGTATCTTGCTCTTTCGCTAAGTTCTTCGGGAAAATTTTTTGGCTTATCTATTTTAAAATAATCAAGCAAGTTTAATGAATCTTGATATTTTTGAGAATAAAATTTAGCATAAACAACCTTTTGCAATACATAATCAGACTTCAACATCCTTTCATATATTTCAGTCGACCCCCCTTCGCTCTGCAAACCGGAAATAGCCGCAAGAGTTCCTAAATTTGACAAGGCTGTTTTTTGAGTTTCTGGCAGCACGCTTATTGATGCTTCATATTTTTCTTCAGCTAAAAAAAATAAATAGCCCGCCGCCAACTGAGATATTATGCTTACGCCGATAATAATTTTTATTTTATTGTCATATGCTTTTCTAATAAAAACAATTAATTTTTTAACGATTTCCCTTAAATCAATTTCATCTTCGACAGCAACAATATCTTGTCGGTCTTTAGTCGATTCTTTTAGATCGCTCATTTTCAAATCCTATTTAATTTGTTTTGCCAAAACAATAATAGTAACAGCGCTTGATACGATGGCAAAAATATCTCTTATTAAATTAAAATAATCAGCCGTAGTTTCTTCAGTTTTTGGCGGCTTTTTAATAACTTCAATTTTAGCCCCGTCAAAAACTTCTGGATCAGAACTAAACCATCCAAAATTTATTCTTCTTGACTCGCCGTTTGCTTGCGTTAAAATTGCATAATCAGCTTCGTTTGTTAAACCTCCCGCATTATTAATATAATCCATAACCGTCCAACCTGGGATGAACTTAAATAAGCCTTTTGTATTTACTTCTCCTAAAACAACAACAAAATTGGGTTTTTTAGGGATATAAATATAATCGCCATTTTGCAGTTGAATGTTAAATTTATCTTTTTTCTTTAAATAAGCTTCTTCTAAATTAGCCGATACTCTTATCCCTTGTCTTTCAAAAACGGCGCCAAATAAATAACACTCATCTGTAGGCCCCCCAGCTCTTTCAAGCAACTCTAGAATAGTCTCATTTTTCTTTTCCAATACATATATTCCAGGATACTTAACTTCGCCTTCTAATCTAACCAATCTTTGCGGCTCATATTTTGGATTTTTTCTTATTACAACTATATCTTTATCCTTTAAAAGAAAATTTGATTTTACTTTGGAATTTAAATTAGAAGCTAAAGGAACTTCATATCTTTCTGATATAACGTTTCCAGGATAACCATATTTATCTACTCTGCTTACATATGCAAAAGAACGCTGAGCCAATTCAGTAAATCCCTCGGCTTGCAAGATTAAGTCCTCGGGGGTCATATTCTTGCTAAGCGAATACTTGCCTGGTTTTTTTACTTCGCCAAAGATAAAAACATATTCTTCTAAATTTTCTATTACATCCCTTTTATACAGAATAATTTTATCGCCAGCTTTTAATATTTCATTGTTTTTTCTTTCTATTATATCTTTGAGAGAAAACGAATATATATAAGTCTTTGTTCTATCCTCATCATAACGAATTATGTCAAATCTATCCAGAAACGCTTTTGATACATAATCGGAGTCGAGATATTTTCCAGTTTTGAATACCAAATCATACACTGTTAAACTATCGGCATATTCAATAATTAATGGCTCTTTTACATAACCGACAATAGAAATATATTTTTTATCGGTAAAATCATACTTAGAATAAATAATAACCGTATCTCTATTTTGCAAACGCAAATTATGCGGATAAATATTTTTAATAGCCTTTCCTAAATCGATCGTCGCAAAAGATCGAGTCATATCGTCCCGCGTTCTTAATACATCAGCCTTCTCAAGATATGCCTCTGGCAATAATCCTCCAGCAGCTTCTACAGCTTCGCTTATTGTCCATCCGCTTTTAAGTTCGTATCTTCCTGGATTTTTCACGCTCCCTGTAATTACAATATAATTTTTTAAATCATAAAAAATTGGATAAAAAATAATTTTATCTTGATCAAATAATTCTATATCTTTCTTATCGATTAATATTTTTGATAGGTCGACATCTACTACAATTTTATCTTCTATTTCATTATTTCTTTGAGAAAAAGGCTTAATTCTTTCGATATGAGCTCTTGAAATTGACGCGGTCGCTTTTAACCCTCCGCAATATGCAAGCAAGCTTTGAAAGTTTTCATTCTCTTTTAATTCATATATCATAGGTCTTAATACTTCGCCTACAACTTCTACAGATTTTACTCTTGGAGGAACAAAAACTACATCGTTATTCTGAAGCCTCACGTCGCCTATTAACTGACCTTTTAGAAGATAATCATAAAGATCTACTTCCGCTATAACTTTATTGTTGCGAATTACTCTTATATTTCTTAGCGATCCGGTAATCTTTGGTCCTTCTACGGCATATAAGGCGTTAAAGACTGTCGCATAACTTGATATCGAATATCCTCCGGGTTTTTCTACTTCGCCTAAAATAAAGATTTTGATAGGCCTAACTCGAGCTATAGAAACATCAAGAAACACAGTAGGAGGATTAGAAACTAAGCCTGCGTGAAATTTTGACAAAAAGTTTTTCAACTTGTTCAGCAAATCTTCATATTTAGTTCCAGCTACAAATATTAATCCAGCGGTTGGAATAAAAATATTGCCTTGTTGATCGACCTGCAATTCGTATTGAAATTCAACATCCCCCCATATATAAATTCTTAAAACGTCTCCAGGAGCGATAACATATCCAGGATCGATTGGTCCCGTCTCTTTAGGATTGAAATCTGAAGATTTATCCTTAAAAATTTCATAACCAAAATATTTTTTACTTAATTTTTCTTTTTCCATATTTTCAAAATATTCTTTAATTCTTTTAGATATTTCAATTTGTCGAATTGTATCAATCTTAAAAATATCAAGCGAATCTTTTAGCTCTTTCGAGCTTAATTCTTTAATCTGCTTCAACGAAAGCAAATTATCTTGCGAAGTTTCTTTTAGCGTATCTTTAAAAGCTGCAAAAAAGCTATAGCTTCGTTTAAGCTTCGTTTCGTCATTAGCAAGAAAAGTATTTATAAAATTATCAAAATCCATTCCGTATTGTTTCGCCAAAGCTCTGGCTTGCTCTTCGGTAAGATTGTTTTTCTTTAATATCTCTTGCAATTGTTCCTTAGTTCTAATATTTTTCCTTCCTAATTCTTCCGCTACTTTTTTGTCCATCTGAGAAAACATCGCTATGTTAAAGAAACAAAGCCATATAATTAAAAAAAACTTCCAAAATTTTATCATATTTTTTTTCCTTTTATAGCTTTTAAATTTTTACTGAGATGTTCAAAATTCATTCGTCGCATAATCTGAATTTAAAAACCAATCGACAAATTTTTTTAAGCCGATATGCAAAGGTATAATTGGTTTGTAATTTATATCCTTTTCTAATTCTTCGCAATCCGCATAAGTTTGCTCAACGTCTCCAGGTTGCATAGGCAAAAATTTTATTTTTGCTTTTGCTTTTAAGTTTTTTTCTAACTCAAAAATAAATTCCATTACATTAATTGGAGAGTTGGCTCCTATGTTATATATTTTATATTTTGCGGAAGTTTCGTCGTCGTTAAAAGATATTTTCTCTAAATTATTTACAAGCCTCCAGATGCTTTCAATTATATCGTCAATATAGGTGAAATCCCTTTTCAACTTGCCATAATTATAAACTTCAATTTCCTCTCCTTTTAGAATTTTTTGAGCAAATTTAAAATATGCCATATCAGGCCTTCCCATAGGACCGTAAACAGTAAAAAATCTTAAGCCGATAGTTTTAATATCATATAAATAAGAATAAACGTGAGCCATTAGTTCGTTTGATTTTTTTGTAGCGGCGTAAAACGACGCTGGATAATCTACTTTATCTTTTACAGAAAAAGGGGTCTTTTTTGAATTGCCATATACGGAGCTTGAAGATGCAAAAATAAAATTTTTTATGCCCTTATTTTTCAAACACTCCAAAATATTAAAAAAACCAACTACGTTTGAATCAATATAAGCTTTAGGATTTTCTATTGAATAACGCACGCCAGCTTGAGCGGCAAGATGAATTACAATATCAAACGAAGACGATGAAAATATTTTCGCCAAATCATCGACGCTTCCTGAAATATCGAATTTTATAAATTTAAAATTTTGATAGCTTTTAGAGCTTATAAAAGCGTTATTCTCTATTTCTCCTTCAATTCCTAATTCCTTTAATCTATTTAACTTCAAATTTACGTCGTAATAATTATTTAAGCTGTCTAAACCCAATACCGCCCATCCATAGTCTAAAAATTTTTTCGCCAAAAAAAAACCAATAAAACCTGCGGCTCCAGTAATTAAAACTTTTTGCATATTTTTTATTAATTCAATGTAATATTATTACAATTAAAACATTTTTAATTTCGTATTTTTAATAATACGAAAAAAATTTAAAATTTCGTATCTTTTTCTAACAAACAATAAAAACAACTATGTATTTCTTTAACCCAATCGCTCTTTTTGCTTTGCTTGCCGCGGCTTTGCCAATTATAATACATTTTTTTAACTCTACAAAATTAAAAAAAGTCGAATTCAGCTCAATACGCTTTCTAAATGAAATACAAAAAAGCAAAATCAAAAAAATAAAAGTAAAAAATTTGCTGCTTCTTTTTTTAAGAGTAGCGATAATTTGCTTTATCGTTCTTTCATTTGCCCGACCAGCCTTAGAAAGTTCGAATTACGACAATTTTTTCTCCGCTTCAGCTTCAACTTCAGCATCCGTAATTTTAATAGATGACACATATCCAATGTCGCTTCTGACTCAAAATGGCTCAATTTTCAATCAAGCAAAAAAAGTAGCGTCAATAATAATAGCCTCTTCAGAAAAGAACGATTATTTATCTTTAGCTACATTTTCAAATCAAATAAAAGATTTGGAGTTTTACTCAGACAAAATTCTAATAGAAAGACAATTGGACAACATATCAGTTTCAAACTCTTTTACTCCAATTCATACGTCGCTTCAAAGAATCCTGAACGAACTTAAAAAAAGAAAAGAAATAAATAAAGAAATTTTTATCATCTCCAATTTTCAACAAAACAAATTCGAATTCAACAAAGATTATCTTAAAAATCTTAGCATAGAAGACAAATCGATTAACATTTATTTAATAAAAATTAACGCCGAAGCGAATCATAATTTAGCTGTCGAAAAATTTTCTTTAAATTCAAAAATCCTCTGGAAAAATAAAAAATTAAATTTCTACGCGGTTATTTCAAATAGAGGGAAATCGCAAGCCTCTTCGCAAGTTGAACTACTCGTCAATAACGTCCCAAAAGCTCAAAAATTCATTTCTTTGCTTCCAGAACAAAGCTCCGAAATTTCTTTTGAAACTGAAACTGAAAAAAATGGACATAATTTTGCAGAAATCAAAATTCAAGACAACGAATTGCTTGTAGATAATCATAGATATTTAAGTTTTTATATCCCTGAAAATTTAAAAGTTTTAATTTTAGGATCGGACGAAGAAAGCTTTGAATTTTTAAAATTTGCTATTTCCGCCTCAGATTCCAACGCTCAAATTATTCGAGCAAAAAATTACAACGAACTAATTAAATTATCGCCTAACGAATTAATTGAAAAAAAATATTTTTCTTCAATAATTTTAGTCGGCGCAAAAGATTTTCAACTAACCGAATTTTTTGCAAATGCTTTAAGATTAAAAAATGGATGCGTTTTTGTTCCTTCAATCGAAGACAATAGCGTCTCAATTTCAAATTTATTCAAAACTATAGGGTTAAATCAAACTATTGAAAAAGTAGAAATTCAATCGCAATATAAAGAAAACTTTGCATTTGAAAATATAAACTACAGCCATCCTATTTTTGAAGACTTGTTTAATAAAAAAAATCCTGAAATATCCTCGCCGAAATTTTCTTATTACTTTAAAACGGCTAAAAGTTCTAAAATTGATCCTATTATAACCCTCAACGACGGTTCGATGTTTTATGCGGAATTCAATTTAAAAGATTTCGGAAAACTTTTAGCTCTAATGACGCCATTAAATTTATCAGCGTCAAACTTTGCTTTAAAGCCAATATTCGCTCCTTTAATTTTCAAAAGCATTTTATACTCTCAAAATTATTCAGGAAAAAATTATAACGCCCTTATCGACGATGAAATCAATATTGAATTGCAACAGCCAATTTCTCAATTTCAAGTCATCGCTCCCGATAATACAATCGAAAATTTAATTTATAACCCTAATTGGAGCAATTCTATAAAATACTTCAATCTAAAACTGCCGGGAATTTATTCGATTAAAACAAACGAAAAAGTTATCGCTCTTATAAGCTCTAACATAAATCCAATCGGCTCCAATTTAAACCCAATAAATTTTAATATCATTAAAAAAGACTTTAAAGAAATCAAATGGATTAAGAACATTAAAATAATCAGCGATGAAAAAAATATTGCAGAAGATATCAAACGCGAAAGATTTGGCGCTGAATTATGGCTTCATTTCTTAATATTAGCGCTTATACTATTATTTATAGAAAATATACTAGCTCGGGGATCAAAATATGATTTTTTAGAAATTACTAAAACTAAATTGGCTAAATAGAAGGCGCAAATTTGGCATAAATTAATTAGCAAAATAAATTATTTTTATTTTTTTAGAGTTTACTAAACTTAAATAAATGTTTAATCTTATAATTTTGTTCTATTTTTTTACAAAATTGTTCTTTTTTTTAGACGCTTTCAATTTATTTTAAGATAAATCAAATTGAGGTATTAAGATGAAAAAAATTACTATTCTAACTTTCGTTTTCTTTTTTCTACTAATTTCTAAGCATTTTTTTGCTCAAAACAAATACGAGTTAAATGAAGGAATTAAAAAACTATCTAACGATTTAAATAATTATTTATCGACAACCAAAGTTAAAACAATCTACTTTGAGACATTTAAAGACGATCAAGGCAAAACCTTAAAATTATCGACATATATAAAGGAAGAATTAAAAAATCAATTTCAGCAAACTCAACTTTATCAAATAGTCGAAACAGCTGGTTTAGCTAATTCCAACGACGCTTTTTCCGCCAGCGGCGCTAATTCGCCCGACGCAAAAATCGAAGGTTCTTTTATTGAATTAGGCGAAAGCGTAAAAATTTCAGCAAAAGCCTTATCATTAAAAACAGGCAAAATTTTAGCTACGGCTTCCGTTGAAATTTTAAAGGACAACAATGTCGTTAGTTTGCTTGAACAAAGACAACCAATGCCTGATAAAAAGCCAACTGAAACGCCTGTAGGAGAACAAATTACGCAACAACCACAACAACAAAAACCGACAAATCAAAGCCCTATAAAAACATTTTTCCCTAAAAAGTTTACGCGAGGAGATTTAGAAATTACATTAACTTCCGCCAAACGAGAAGGTTTTGAAATAATTTTTACATTCATTATAAAAAACATTGTAAAAGACGAAGTTATATACTTTAATGAAGGAGTCACTAGGCTTATCGACAACGATGGAAATTCGCATAAACCGCATAAAAATTTTCCATATTATCTTAAGCTTGTCGAAAATATAAATCACAAAGTTGAAATAATCTTTAAATCTTCATCTTTTTCAAAAACCGACATAGCGCCATTATTAGAATTTGAAATTTATAATCAAGCAAAAATTCAAATAAGAGATATTCCTTTGCAAGTTGTTGATTAATTTTTAATTTATTTTTCTATGAAAAAAATAAAATATTTTTTCGTAATTACGCTGTTGTTGACTGCGTCTTTTTTTGCTCAACTCGGCAGAGATTTAGACGACGGAATTAAATTCGCCGCAAAGGATCTTATTTCAAATATGGCAATACGCTCAATAAAAAAAGTTGCTATTAAGGAAATTCTTAATTTAAAACTTAAACAAAGCGGGAAATTTGGATTATACGCTCAAAATATTATAAAAAACGAATTTAAGTTGTCTGGATTATTTGCCACAGTACAAGATTTTTCAGATTTGAAAGACCCCTACTCTATTGAAGCAATTGTCGAAGGATTCTACGAAGAACTCGATAAAACAATTAAACTTGAATTAAGAATGACAACTCTCGGCGGAAGATTGATTTCTTTATCTTCTGTCGAGATCAATAAAAATGAAAAGAGTAAAGCTTTATTAGAAATTGAATTTTCTAAGTTTGAATCTCAATCTAATAACGATAGCACAATTCTAACTCAACCCCCTCAATCAAAAAAGATTTTAGAAATTGAAAATATTTCAATAGAATTAGCCGAAGCAACTAAAGTCAACGACGATATCATATTCGTTTTTTATTTTTTCTCGAAGAAAAATACAATAATTGAAAATTATTACGATGGAGCAAGAATTATAGACGAGGAAAACAACGAGTATCTTCCTTATTCAAATTTGCCTCGCATTTTAGATTTGCCAGCTAATATTAGAATTAAAGCAGAGATGAAATTTAGAAATATAAAACTTAGAAATAAAACAAAAATATCAAGCATTGAATGGAATTCCTCGATTGGAAAAATTATTTTTTATAATATTGAAATAAAGATATAAAAAGCTATTGATTTTTTATAATAATTATATTATATTTGTAATCTAAAATTGCTGGTGTAACTCAGCTGGTAGAGTAGCTGACTTGTAATCAGCCTGTCGGGGGTTCGAGTCCCTCCACCAGCTCAAGTAAGCGCGAAGTATTATACTTTTGCGCTTTTTTTTTTATTAAATAAAGCTTTCTTTGTTATGAAAAAAGTACTAATAACAGGAGCAAACGGACAATTAGGCTCCGAAATTAAAAAAATTTCCTCTCAATATAAGCTAGATTTCATCTTTACAGATATAAATGAGCTTGATATAACTGATAAAATTAATTTAGAAAAATTTTTTTCATTTAGTCAAATTAATTATTTAGTAAATTGCGCCGCTTATACCGCAGTAGATAAAGCCGAAGGGGAAAAGGATAAAGCTCTTCTTATCAATTCAAAAGCTCCAAAGTATTTAGCCGAATATTCCAATCAATACGGTTTTAAATTAATACATATTTCGACCGATTATGTTTTTAACGGAGCAAAAAACACCCCATATTTAGAAACTGATTCAGTAGATCCTCTAAATCACTACGGAGTTACCAAATTAAAAGGGGAAATCGAAATACAAAATATTTGTCAAAAATATATAATTTTCAGAACATCCTGGCTTTATTCTTCGTTTGGAAATAATTTCGTAAAAACAATTCTTAAATTGGCTAAAGAAAAAGATTCTTTGCAAGTTGTCGTTGACCAAATTGGAACTCCAACTTACGCAAAAGATCTTGCGATCGCAATTTGCGAAATTATTCAGGACTATAATTTTGAGAAAATAAACGGACTTTTTCATTTTTCTAATTTGGGAGTTGCCAGCTGGTATGACTTTGCTCATTACATATTAAAAAAAGCTAGAATAAATAAAAAGATAATTCCTATACTTTCGCAAGATTATCAAACTAGAGCAAAAAGACCAATTTACAGCGTTTTATCAAAGACAAAGTTTGAAAAATATTTTAATATTGCCATAAGACATTGGTCTGACGCTTTGGACGAATGTTTAAATCTATTGATATAAATTTAATATCAACAATTTTTATTTTAAATAAACTGATTTTATTGTTTTAAAATATTTTTTCGAACTTTCCTTAGATTTAGCTTTAAGCGTGAAAATGTAAACTCCCGAACTTAAATTTTTGCTTAAGTTCCTCTCAAAATTAACCTTAAATGTATTGCGAGATTTTGCTAATTCGCCTTTATAGATTGTGAAAACTTTTTTCCCCATAATGTCAAATAATTCTATTTCTACCTCTGATCTTTCAGGAATATCTATTATAACGTTTGTTTCGCTATTAAACGGGTTTGGAAAGTTTTGACTTAAATTATAATCTTTTATTTCAAAATGATTGTAATTAAATGAAACAACAATGTTAACGAATTTCTTTGAAAAATTATCGCAACTGGCTAATATTTCCCCCGAATAAAATATATTTTCGTCAATACTTTGAGTTTTTACTTCAATCTCAAAAAGAAGATAATTATTATCCGCCTCAAAAATATTTTTTGATCCAAATATTATTATTGAAAGGTCTTTATCCTTTTCTCTATGATAAAAATTGAGGCCATCTTTTGGAATTTTATTCTCAACTTTGACAATCGTTTTATTTTCTATAAAATTTTTTAATAAAAATTGAACGCCTTTAATATCATCGTTTGCCAATAATAAAGCTTGAATCATAAAACTATTTTTTGTTTTTTCGGAAATTTCGAATACTATCGAACTTGTCAATTCCTCAAAATTAGTTTTAGGAATTTCAACGGCAGTTTTTTGTGAACCTGTCTTGAGAAATGCGGGCTTATTTTTTATTGCGTCGATCGCATAATTAGGCCAGACTCCAGTTAACAATCCATCCAATAGAACTGCAAGATCCATCTGATCAATAATATCGTCTCCTTCGCCATTCTGTTTAATAGTATCTAACAAACTCGTTCCAAATAAATCGACGCATCTTCTATCTGATCTATCTTGTAAAAAAATATCGTCGTAATTTATAGGATTTTCGCCAACAGGGAATTCAAAAAATTTTCGAGATCCATATAAAGGATCTGTCACATTTACAGAAGAATAGTTTTCTAAAATTACGTCTGCTAATGAAGTTAAGTCAGCAATGTTTATATATCCATCCCAATTTAAATCGCCATATTTTCTAAAAGCGAATGGATAGGCTTCAAAATAAGGCGTAAATATTGGGAAAATAGAATATGTGGTTATATTTAAGTTTGTTGTTCCATTATTTACGTTTTCATATGATAAAACGTATGGAGGCGCAACAGATCTTATTTGCGCGCTTGACGAATTTATCAAATTAATGCTAAAAGTTCCTAAGCTATCTGGCGTATTAAACCTTATTTCAAGAATATTGTATTGAGCTTCGTTAAATCCATTATCTATAAGCAAATCGTTTATATTGTTTCCTGTAATTGAAATGGAAGCTCCATTAAGTATAGGAGTTTTATTTAATGTAAAATTTGATTGCAAATAAGCAGGGAGCGTGATCTTTGAAGTATCAATTAAAATTGATGAACTTTGAATTGAAAAAGTAACTTTCCATACTCCTTGTTCTGGAGGAGAATTATCCAGCCACTTTAATCCAACATAAACTAATTGGTTTGCAGAATTTTTTGGAAGCGCTAAATCAGAAACCGTAAAACCTATTGTTAAATATTGTTGACTTACATTAGGCATGCTTATAGAAGCTAATCTGGTTAGCAGCGCATTTCCGCCAATTGAAGTGAAGCTGCCTCCTACAAATATTTTTTGATAAGACGGCGAAATTAATAAATATCTAACAGTATTATTTGCATTTGGATTAAAAGAAGCAATTACATTGCCGATTAAAGCGTCTATTGCTCCAATTCGATTATATGAAGATCCGGCTATTTGAGTAAATGTTCCTCCAACAAATATAATATTGTCAAAAAATTTTATATCATAACCAATATTATTTAAATCTGGATTCCAATCAGCAATTAAAGCTCCAGTATTAACATCCACTGCGGCAATGCCTCTTCTTGTAGTTCCGCTTACTTGCGTAAAATCTCCGCAAAAATACACTCTCGAAGCTCCGATTGTTATTCCATAAACATAAATTGCTGTCCCTCCGCTAAATTGCAGCCCGCCAACATTTGGATTCCACGAATCCAGATCTCGAGTAGTTAAATTTATTCTCGCAATTCTATTTCTAGTTATTCCGCCAATGTTGGTAAATCTTCCGCCAAGATATAAGTAATCTCCTTCAATTAACATTACTCTAAGTTCTTGATTTAGCCCAGGATTAAAAAGCGTAGGATTATTTGTTAATAAATTTATAGAAGCTATTCGATTTCTAGTATAGTTTATTGATCCAATAGTTATCGTAGTAAAAGCTCCGCCAATAAATAACTCGTCTTGCAAAACGATCATTGAATAAACAGTACCACTAACTCCATAAATTCTATTATTTAATTCTCCATTGTTGATATTAAAAGCCGCAAATCTATTTCGAGTTTGTCCTCCTACAGTCGTAAAGGCGCCTCCTATAAATAATTCATTATTATTGTATATCGCAATTGACCAAACTGCTCCGTTGCAATTTGGATTCCAGTTTGTGACTTCGCCATTATTTAGATTGATAGCAGCTAATCGATTTCTATAAACTCTATTAATGCCTGTAAACGCCCCTCCTATGGCTAATCGCTGATTGTCATAGAATTCAATACTGTAAACGCTTCCTGTTGGTTCAGGAGCAAAATTTCTTAAAGTATAATTTGAAGATGGAGGATTTATTTCGCAAATGAATCTTATGCTTTGAGAATTGTACATAGTAAAACCTCCCCCTATTAAAATAGTATTAGAGGAAGGCGCAATTTGAAAAGTATTTATTGCAGAATTTGGCGAAGGATTCCAAGTTGTAACCGTATTAGTTATTAAATTTACTGAAGCTAAATAATTTCTAGCGATTCCGCTTATTGATGTAAACGCTCCGCCTACAAATAAATATAATGAATCATTATCGGGATAAACTAATAGCTTATTAACAGTTGAATTAGCTCCGTTAGACAAACTCCAAACTAAATTTCCGTAAGTTCTATTCACTCCGCCCAATCTATTCACAGTAATACCATTAATTGTGGTAAAAGAACCTCCAAGATAAATCGTATTTCCATAAAAACTAATTGTCGATACAGTACCGCTCAAATTTGGAGCCCAAGACGTTAAGATATTCGGCAAAATAACTTTTGCGGCTCTATTTCGCGCAGCTCCTAAAACAGAAGTAAATCCCCCTACAATATATAATGTATCGCCGTCAAAAAGCAGATCATATACAGATCCATTTACGTTTAAATCCCAAGAATCCAGCGTATTGTTATTTAAATCAAATCTTGCCAAATAATTTCTATTGATTCCGTTAATTACAGTAAAATCGCCAGCTATATATAGATAATTATCTTTAATTGCTAATTTTCTTATTGAACTGTTTGCTCCCCAGGATAAAAATGTAGTGTCAATTAATCCTGAGTTTGTTATTTTTGCAATCCGATTGATATTATAAATTATATTTGACGTATCAATTAATTGAGTAAATGATCCGCCAATATAAAGATCTCCATTTGAATTATATGCAAGCGTGTTAACTTGATTATTATAAATAGAGGGATAATACAAATTCGCTTTCCCTTGTGGGTAACTAATTTCAGCAATTCGAGCTTTTGGTCTCTCAAGAGTTGTAAAGTTTCCGCCTATAATTAAGCTATCAGCATTTTGATGAAGAACGTATATATCATTGCCGCTTACCCAAAAAAAATTATCTATTTTTTGAGGCAAAAATGAATTGAAGTTTAAAATGTAAAAGCAAAATATATATATAATTTTTTTCATGGTAATGTAAAATAAAATTTTTTTTCAAAAAAACTTGTTGAATTATCGAAAGATATTATTTTTTTTTAAATTATATTAAATTTAGTCATTAAAACATTGTATCCTCTAACAGCCTTAGCTTTGTCGTACTTTTCGTCCTTAATTTTGTCGCGGATATCCTTAAATTTTCGCGGTTTTTGAAAACATTTCTAATATTTGCTATAACAGCTCGAAATTATTATTAGAAAATTTAACTTTTTTATGGAGAATAACAATGAAGCAATTTATATCTATAGCAGTTTTTTTTGTATTAATAGCGACTTTAAACTCGCAAAGTTTATATCATAATTTTGCCGTTAGTTCAATAACAATTGAAACAGGTTCGACAAATAATGTCGTAAATTTAAAAGTCCGCTGGAATGATGGTTCTGCAGGTCAGGTTTCTGGCATAAGCTCGCTACAGTTTGAAATAACAAGCGCTTTCGTTTCAATAAGCGACGTTCAATTACACCCATCTCTTACAAGCAACTTTTTTATGAGAAAATTCGCAATAACTAACGGTTATAGAGTTTTGATTTATGGTCAAAACTCGACTAAAATGTTAAAGGATAATGGAACAAACGAAGCCGCTTATTTAACCGCGCAAATAATTTTTAACGCTCCGGCAAGCGAAGGAAGCGGAACAATGACGCTAACGAATACGGACGCTGTTTCAAGAATTACAACTTCGCCGTATACTCCAAGTTCCCAAAATTTTTCAAACTCTAACGATGTATTAAATATTTCAGTATCTACCTCCATAAGCGACTTGGTTCCCGTATTCTCTCCAGGGGGCGGCTATGGCTCTGGCGTAAGAAAATATGGGGATATAAATTGGGACGGTTACATAGATATATCAGATATTACCGCGTTAGCTGACGTATTAAATGCTAATTATCAAAATGTAATTGTTTTAGACGCAGTTTATAATTTTGATCCGCCAGCAGGAGCGAACAATAGATATTTTTATCAATCGGCAAACGCTGAAAATCCAATAACGTATAACGCTTCAGAAGATCCAGACAAAGCCGACGCAGTGGCCGCAGACGTATATAGAAGTGGAAGCGATCCAGTTCCGCCAGCAAATGCTCCATTGTTAAATGGAATGGATTTGAATGTTTTAATGGACGCTGTATTAAATGGATATTGGCCTGCAATCTCAATACCAGCTCTCTCAAATAAGCCAGCCTATAAAACTAACGGCGATGGAGGCAATAATCTTTCAGTTATCGCATATGATCAAAATAGATATCTTGAGTATACAGAAAATACTTCAATTAAATATGAAATTTTTAACGAAGGAAAAATTAATTCTAAAATTAGATTATTGCTTACAAATAACTCTTCTACAGTAAAAGGAATACAAATTAATTTAAACTTAGACAAAGCCTTTATGCCTTTAAATTATAATATTTATAACTTAAGAAACGCGGAAGGTTTAAGGATTTATTGGACAAAAAAAATTGACAATTCATTTAACATAATTATACTGCCCGCAAATCAAAAATATTTAAAGCAAATGACTAATAATCCAATATTAACAATCGACATTCCATACTTTAAATCTGAATTTATTAATGACAATGTGTCATTTATATTAGTTAGCGAAAATAACTTAACGGCTAAAAGCAATTTCGAAGTAAAACAATCTAGTATTTTTAACTTGCCCGCTTATTTTGAATTGCATCAAAATTATCCAAATCCTTTTAACGCGTCGACAAGAATTTTAGTCGACATACCAGAATACTCAAAAGTCAGAATATCCATATACGATATGCTTGGCAGAGAAGTTGCTATTCTGGCGGATGAAATCTTCGATCCTGGCAGACATCATATTGATTGGAACGCTACAAATTTTTATGGAGATATAGTCAGTTCTGGAAATTATATAGTTTTATTCAAAGCGGCTTCTTTAGAAAATAATAAAAATTATACTATAACAAGAAAAATTGTGTTCCTTAAATAAATTAAAAGAATATGTCTTTATTTTATATAGCCGCCTTCAAGGCGGTTTTTTTATTTTAAATTTTTTTATTATATTATTATTTTATCATTGAGAGGCAAATAAAAATGAAAAAATTTTTTATATTTATTTTTTTACAACTATTTTTTTATCTAACAATCAATTCATTAACAAGCGGAGTTCAAAAGGTGTTCAAAGAAGTCGAAATGTTAAACAAAATTTTTAAAATTGAAAAATCATTAGACTCAATTTATTCAGACAAAGAATTGGGCGCTATTTGTACTGTAGAAAAAACTATTTTTAGAATTTTCGCTCCGAGAGCTTATATAGTAGAGCTTTATTTATTTAATCAGCCTGAAGAAAGCGAATATGTCGCATTTGAATTGACAAAAGACGAAGACGGAGTATGGGAAATTGAAATTAATGAAAATTTGAGCAAAAAGTTTTATGCATATAGAATTTTCAACTCCAAAAAAGAATATGACAATAAAAATAAAAAGCCATTTGTTGTCGATCCTTATGCTAAAGCTATTGCGACCAAAACAAGTTATATGAATCCAAGAAGAGGCATTATAGTAATGAAAGAAAATTACGATTGGGAAGGGACAGATTGGATAGCTTTAGATTGGCGAGATTTAATTATCTACGAAGCTCATGTTCGCGATTTAACAATCCATCCGTCTTCTGGAGTTAAAAATAGAGGTCAATATATTGGTCTTACAGAAAAAGGAAGAATTGGAGGATTAGACTATATAAAATCGCTTGGCGTAAACGCAGTCGAATTTTTGCCTTTGCAAGAGTTTGGCGTTATGGAAATTCCTTATAAAAAAGAATTCGCCGGCAGATTTAATACATGGAATCCTTACGAACGAAATCATTGGGGATATATGACCGCTGGTTTTTTCGCTCCGGCAGCTCTTTACTCGGAAGATATGATTGAATTTAAACGCGACGTTTGGATAGGCAAAAGCGGCAATCAAATAACACACTTTAAAGACATGGTTAAAGCCTTCCATAAAGAAAGAATAGCTGTTATAATGGATGTCGTTTACAATCATTTTTCTGAATATGAGTTAGGCGGCTTGAAAGAAATAGATTTTGAATATTATTTTCGGTTGGACGATAATGGAAACTTTAAAAGCGAAAGCGGTTGCGGCAACGATTTAAAAACTGAAAGACCTATGGTTCGCAGATTAATAATCGAAAGCTTAAAATATTGGATGACTGAATATAAAATCGATGGTTTTAGATTTGATTTAGGCAAATTAATCGATTGGGAAACTGTAGAGGCAATAACTTTAGAGTTGAAAAAAATTAATCCTAACGTAATAATTGTATGCGAGCCGTGGGGAGGCGGATATGATCCAGCTGGATTCTCATTAAGAGGTTGGGGAGCATGGAACGATCAAATTAGAAATGGAATAAAAGGCGAAAATCCTTTTAACGGGTTAGGCTGGATATTTGGCAATTGGTATTGGGGCAACGACTTTGATCGAATTATAAGCTACCTTCGGGGAACTTTAGTTCTGGATAAAGGAGGACTTTTTCAGAAAGCAGAGCATTCTGTTAATTATTTAGAATCACACGATGGTTATACATTAGGGGATTTCATTCGGATAGCTTCCAAAGAAATCGATCCGCAAAAAAGATTCAACAATTCCGACGAAATTATAAAGCTAACTCCGTTGCAATTGCAACTTCATAAATTGGCCGCAGCTTTTCTTTTTATTTCGAAAGGGATAATTATGATTCATTCGGGACAAGAATTTGCAAGAAGCAAAGTCATTCCATTGAAAAATACTTTCGATCCCGAAGCTGGTCATATTGATCATAATTCTTATAATAAAGACGACGAAACAAATTACATTAATTACGATCATGCCAAAATAAATTCGGATTTATTTGAATATTATCAAGGGCTTATTAAACTTAGAAAAACATACGAAGCTTTCAGAAGAGCGGAGTATAAAGATTATAAGTTTACAAAACTTGAAGCTAATGAATTTGCTATTAAAATTGAAATTAATTACAAAGGTCAACTTTTTATCGCTTTATTTAACTCGCATCCTTATCTTACCGCTGAATTTTCTTTGCCGGCAGGCTTATTTGATATCTTAGTTGATAATAATAGAGCGGGAATTTCAAGCTTAGGCGAACTTAAAACTAAAGCTTTTCTTCAATCAAGATCTGTTTTAATTTTGAAGAGAAGAATACCATAAGTTAGATTTTGGATAAAGAAATTTTTATTAAAGCTATACAAAAGAATTAATAAGATTAAATTTGAAGAGTTAAATTATAATTAAAAGAACAATGAAAAGAATTTTTTATACGATTTTATTTATTTTTGCGCTTATATCAAAAGAGGCATTTTCTCAGTTTAAACTCTCCGATTTGCCTGAAGACTTTGAACTGCAAAATTTGTTAAATAATTTTTGCGTTGAAAAAAATTTATTGAAAGAATTTGACGTTGGCAAAGACGGCAAAGAAGCCGTTTCAATAGCGATTATAAATTTAACATCAGGCAAACCGAAATATGCCGCAATAAATCCATACAATTTTATTTATCCTGCAAGTTTCTATAAAGTTTTTATCGTTATAGAAACTTTGAAACAAATAAGACAAAAGAAATTTTCGTTATACGATAAAATAGTTATAAAAGAGCATAATGTAGTTTCAAATTACATAGCGGTTTCGAATGATTGCAGAAAGCCGATTAAATCTAATGATACTTTAACCATCGATTATTTGTTGGACTTAACAATTACGCGAAGCGACAATAATGCCGCTAACGCTCTTATAGATTTAGTCGATCGCGAAAAAATAAACGAGACTATCAGATCTTATGGTTGGACTGGAAGCGAAGTAACAAAAAAATTTAGAGCTCGAAAAAGCGAATTAAATGAAAAATATAAAAATGCAAAAGGAGTAGAAACTTGCGCCGCTCATGCAGCCGAATTTTTTTTAAGACTTTATTATGATAATCTAATTGATTTTTGGACTTCGGTTCGTATGAAAAGATATTTATCGGGACAACTTGACAAAACAAAAATTGCGGCTAAACTTCCGGATTCTTGCATCGTATACTCTAAAAGTGGATGGTGGAGCTATTGGACAAACGATTCGGGAATAATCGACGATGGAAAAACAAAATTTATTTTATGCTGTTTTTTACCCATTGAGAGCGAAAAAGCTAACGAAATTATTTCAGAGCTTGCCGTAAAAGTTTATAATTTTATCGATAGAAATTTATAAATAGCTATAAATTGCGACAAAATAGCGCGCTTTTTTAATAATTTCATTTTTATTTCAAAAATATTAAATTACAAATAAAAAAACATTATGAAACGACAAATTTTATTTCAGATGACATCTATAATTTTATTTTATTTCTATTCCAACATAATTCCGCAAACCGTTGCTGCAAAATACTCTGGCGAATTTATGAGCATAGGCGTTGGCGCTCGAGCTTTAGGAATGGGCGGCGCTTATGCAGCCGTTGGAAATGATATTACTTCCTCATATTGGAATCCATCGTCGTTAACTCAAATAAATTATCCTCAATTAGCCTTTATGCATTCCGAACATCTTGGCAATTTGGCAAATTATAATTATGCCGCAATTGCTCTTCCCTTTAATGAAGATTATACTTTTTCGCTTTCAGTTATTAGATTAGCAATCGACGATATACCAGATACAAGAAACGCGTTAATTAATAGAGAAACTGGACAAGTTATTTATGATCTATTTGATCCATTAGCTCAATTCGATTATTCAAGAATTAAATATTTCAATTCCGACGAATACGCTTTTTATATAAGCGGAGCGAAAAAAATTAACGAAAAAATTTCTTTAGGAATTAACGCAAAAATAATTTATAAAAATATCGCCAATTACTCTGCGACTGGAATTGGTTTTGACGTAAGCGGATTATATTTTATTTACGACAATTTATTTTTAGCGGCAAATCTTCAAGATATAACAACAACTTTAGTCGCTTGGGAAACTGGAAGAAATGAATTAATAACTCCGACATTAAAAACAGGCGTCGCATATATAGCTTCTATACAATCATTTTATTTGTTGCCCGCAGTAGATTTAGATATAAGATTCGAAAATCGTCGTTCTTCGGCTCAATTTAATTGGGGCCCGATTAGCTACGATTTTCGAGCGGGATTGGAATTATCGTACAATAATCTTGTCGCATTAAGAATAGGATACAGCGACGTTAAACAAATAACTTTTGGAGCGGGAGTAAAATTGCCGAAATTAAATATCGATTATTCTTTTGCCGCTTTTACCGCTAAAAAATCCGAAAGCTTGCCTGATTCTCATAGATTATCTTTTATACTCACATTAGAGGAAAATAAATACAAAAGAAAATAAACTATAATTTTTTTTATTCGACTATGATTATTTAAGTTTATTTTTTTAGAATAAAATGAAAAAAATTGCAGTTCTAGGAACATTCTTTTTTCTCATAACTGCTGAAAGTTATAGAGCTCAAAATCAAAGCATAAGGTTTCAAAAATATAATCTTCTCGATGGCTTGCCAAATTTAGAAGTAATTTGCATAGCTCAAACGCCCGACGGTTTTATATGGATAGGAACATCAGATGGATTGGCAAAATTTGATGGATTTAATTTTACAACTTTTAGATATCAACACGATAATCCTTCCAGTATAGCTGATAATTGGATTATAAGACTTCACGTAGATAGAAAAGGGAATTTGTGGATAGGATCCTTAAATAATGGCATAAGTTTAATTGAATATGAAACAGGAAAGATCTATAGAAAATTTCGCGACAACCAAAATAATTCTTTAGTTGGAAATTATATAAGCGACATTTTAGAAGATTACGAAGGCAACATTTGGATAGCCTCGCAAGACGGCGGATTATCTAAATTCAACCCTCGAACTAACGAATTAAAAAATTATAGACATGATAAAAATATCAATTCAAGTTTGAATTCTGACTCAGTATCAAGATTATTTGAAGATTCAGAAAAAAGATTATGGATTGGCTTTGTAAATTCTGGCTTTGCTTTATATGATAGAACTAAAGATAATTTCGTGAGATATAGTTTGAGAAAAAATAAGAAAGAAGTCGCCGTCGATAGAATAGGAGCTTTTGCCGAGGATAACAAAGGCTTGTTGTATATTGGCTTATCAGGAGCAGGCATATATAAGTTCGATCCCATCAAGAAAAAATTCAAAAAACTCTTTACTCAGACCTTCGGAAGATATCATTATAGACTGACAAATAATGTGATAACTGATCTTCATGTTGATAATAACAATACTTTATGGATTGCGACTGAAGGAGGCGGACTAGCAAGATATTTGCCCGAAGATGACTCTTTATCCACATTCGAGCCAGACGAGAGGATAAGTTACGCAATTAGTTCGTCGGTAATTTGGGATATCTTTGAAGACGAATTTAACGTTATATGGCTTGCTACGACAAATGGAATAAGCAAATTTAACAATAATAAAAAAGAATTTAACTTCATTTATTATGATGCTAATCTGCCTAACGAAAGCTTAAGCTCTCCAACAGTTAGATCCGTAGCAAAAGATAGAGACGGAGACATATGGATTGGAACTTTAGGAGGAGGACTTAATAAATATGATAGAAAATTAAAAAAGTTCGAATATTTTTACAATAATCCTAAAAATCCAAATTCTATAAGCGGAAATAATATTTCATATATCTTTGAAGATTCTAAAAGAAGACTCTGGATAGCAACATGGGCTTTTGGACTAAACAGATTTGATAGAAAATCAAAAAAATTTCTAAGATATATTCCATCGCCAACAAAAAAAAATTCTATATCTCATCTTATTGTTCAAACTATCTATGAAGATAGCGAGGGGAATATATGGGTAGGAACTGAAAATGGTCTCAATCTTTACGACGAATCTTTAGACGGATTTTATTATTATCCATGCAATTTGCTTCCAGAAAAATTTACAATAATGAACAATATACAATCAAATTGCATAGTCGAAGACAATGAAGGATATTTATGGATTGGAGTATTCAATGGTTTGCTAAAATTTGATAAAAAAAATAAAAAATATATAGCGCATTTTTCTAACGATCCAAATAATATCGCTTCGCTAAGCGACAATCGAATAATATCAATGACAAAAGACGATAAAGGAAATCTCTGGATTGGAACTTACGGCGGAGGCTTAAATAAATTTGACATTAAAAATAATAGATTTACTAGATACGACGTTAAAACTGGACTTTCAAATAATATAATTTACGGCATTGTCTACGATAAAAAAGAAAACATTTGGTTATCCACAGCCGATGGCTTGAATAAATTAAATTTATCGACAGGAGAAATTAAACAATATTATGAAGTCGACGGATTGCAAAGCAACCAATTCTATTGGGGCGCCGCTCATATTGCATACGACGGCGAAATTTTCTTTGGCGGAATTAACGGGTTAAATTTCTTTTATCCTGAAAATATACAAGACGATACGCGCAAAATTAAAATAGCCATAACAAATATAAAAATTATGAATAACGAATATCCATTAACTGAAAAATTATGCTATAACAAAATAGATAAAATAGAATTTACAAGCGCTCAAAACTATTTTTCAGTTGAATTTGTCGGACTTGAATTTAAAAATCCCGCTAAAGTTAAATACGCTTATAAATTAGAAGGATATGACAAAGATTGGATTTCAACAAATTACAATAAAAGAAACGCATTTTATTCAAACTTAAACGCTGGAGTATACGCATTCAAAGTATTAGCCGCAAATTCAGATGGAATCTGGAATATTGAGCCAAAAATTTTAACTGTAATAGTCTCTCCTCCATTTTACCAAAGATTATGGTTTCAGGCTTTGACAATATTTGCTATCCTTTTACTTCCTTTTCTTTTTTATTATTATCGCGACTTAAAGGCCCAAGAAAAGCAAAAAGAATTAGAAAAAATTGTCGATGAAAGAACAAAAGATTTAAAAGAAAAAGAATTAAAACTATTGGAAGCAAATAGAAATAAAGATAAGTTATTTTCTATTATCGCTCACGATTTAAAAAATCCATTTTTTAATTTGCTTGGATTTTTAGAGTTATTGCATAAAGAATACGACAACTTAAGCGAAAAAGAAAGGAAAGAAATCATTTTAGAATCTAAAAATTCAGCTAAAAACACTTTGCAATTATTAGAAAATTTGCTTAATTGGGCGCTAACCCAAACAGGCAGAATAGAACTCGAACCAATGTATTATGATATAAAAAAAATCATCGATGAAACAATATCAGAAGTATTTTACTTTGCAAAAAGCAAACAAATCGATATTGAACTTCAAGTTAACGAAAATATTTTAGCCTATTTTGACAAAAATACTATAAAAACAGCTATTAGAAATATTTTATCCAATTCAATAAAATTCACAAATCCCGGCGGAAAAATTACCGTTTCCGCATTCGATGAAAATAAACATATAAAAATTATCTTTAAGGATAACGGAATTGGCATGTCAAAAGACAAAATTGAAAGCATATTAAGAGACGAAAATGTCAAATCTCAAGAAGGAACAAACAAAGAAAAAGGATTTGGGTTAGGACTTTATCTTTGTAAAGAATTTATCGCAAAAAACAAAGGAACATTGCAAATTTTCAGCGAACCTAAAGTTGGAACGACAATAGAAATTATATTGCCGCAATTTTCCCCTATGGACTTAAGAGAAGTTTAAGCGAATTTTCAAATCTTCTCTGCAAAATATTATATATAGCATTTAAGAGCTAAAGTTACAAATAGTTCAAGTCGCTTATTTTTTTTAATTTATCGATATAATTTTTTGCCATAAAAATAGCGCTAATGCTTTTGGAATCTTTAAGCTCGCCATTCAAAACTTTTTCGTTGATCTCGTCGAATCCATAAGCTTCTATTGTCATACCATATTCTCCCTCTTCGCGTTCTGTCGTTCCCGAAGTCAAATTTAAGGCAAGATAAATATGCAAAACTTCGGTACAAAAACCGGGCGTGGTTCTTATTTCTCCTAATTTAATTATTCTCTGAGCGACATAACCTGTTTCTTCTTTTAATTCTCGCCTTGCGCATTCTAAAGGATCTTCTCCCTTGGCTAATTTTCCTGCTGGAAGCTCTAACATAAAATCGTCAAATGGATAGCGATATTGTCTAACAAAAACTACTTTATCGTCGTCTAATATTGGAACCACAACCGCTCCTCCATTGTGAAGAGCAATTTCTCTTTTTGTTTTATTTCCGCTTTCGTACTCAATTTCGTCGACCTGTAAATCGAACACAATTCCGCGGTAAATTATATCGCTTTTTAACACTTTAAAGTTTTTCTTCATAATTTTTTGATTATTCATAGTAAGGAGTTAATTCTGCTCCTAAGAATTTCAATAAAGTAACTATCACGCCCAGATCGTCAAGATATCCGACAATAGGAGCTATATCAGGCATAGCGTCGAATGGAATAATAAAATAAATTAATCCTAATACGACAACGGCTTTTTTATAAATAGGCACTAAAGGATCTTTCATATACCTATATAAAGCTAACACGTCGCGAGCTAAGGTGAATTTTTCTCCAGTCTTAGCAAGCTTAAGCCAGATATTTTCGTCTACAAATTTTTCTTTTTCTTTAAATTCTTTTTCGTCAAACTCTGGATAATCGTTAGCTTCGTAAGACTCTATAGCTTCGTTGATGTCGGTTACAATTTTCATATCGTCGTACGATGTTTTTTTTTCTTCTTCCATAGTTCTTTAATATTTTTTTGTTAATAACAAATATATATAAAGTCAAAATATTTTAAAATTTAAATTAACTATTTTTTATTTTCTTCAAACCAATCAAACACAGTATTCCACCACAATCTTGAATTTTGCGGTTTTAGAACAAAATGCGACTCGTCTGGGAAATATAAAAATTTTGATTTAATTCCTCTTCTTTGCAAAGCGGTAAAAAATTGAAAAGCTTGATCTTCTGTAACCCTAAAGTCATAAGCTCCATGAATAATTAAAACAGGCGTTTTTACATTTTTAACGTATCTATGAGGCGAAAACTTTTCATATAATTCCGGATTATCCCAGGGCGTTCCGCCAAATTCCCATTCTACAAACCATAATTCCTCCGTAGTTCCATACATACTTTCAACGTTGTACAAACCAGCCATTGAAACAAGAGCGTTAAATCTATTAGTTTGCGTCGCTGTCCAGTTGATCATATAACCGCCATACGAAGCGCCTGCCGCAAAAAAATTTTTTTTATCGATAAAGGGAAATCTTTGCTCTACTTCCTCCCAGCATTTTTTAAAATCTACATATGCTTTTCCGCCCCAATCTTTCGAAACTTCGTCGGTAAATTTTTGACCATAGCCAACGCTGCCTCTAATATTAGGAGCTATGACTACGTAACCTTTAGAAGCAAAAAGTTGGAGATTCCATCTAAAGTGAAATTCGTCTTTCCATTGTCCTTGCGGTCCTCCATGAATTAAAAATATCGCGGGATATTTTTGTTTTTCATTGAAAAAAGGAGGTTTTACTAAAATATATTGAACCTCAGTGTTTTCAGCTCCTTGATAAAAGAAAGTTTGTATAGGATTCATTTCAATATCTTTTAGTAATTCAGAATTTATAAAAGTAATTTGTTTGGCGTCGCGGTCCGATTTTAAAGCTAAAAATATTTCCGTCGGCATTGAGCTTTTTTGTTTCTTAAAATAAATCGTTTCGCTATCTGGAGCGATTGAAATAATATTATTTGAATTTTCGGATATTACGAGCGCGAGCGTTTTATCATCCAAATTATACTTATAAATTCCAACCGTATGATTATTAGGACAATTCAAAAATATTTTTTTGTTGTCTTTTGAAACGACAAAATCTTCAATTGTTCTATCGAAATTTTGAATTACTTCAAATACTTTTTTTGAATTTTTATCATAAGCCATCAATCTATATTTATCAGCTTCAAAACCTTCGCGCTCCATAGATTTAAAATAAATATAATTGCCGCAAGAAGAATAAGTCGGTTGGTTATCGTTTCCTTTAGTTTGAGTTATTCTTTCAAAAGAATTTTTTTTCCCAGCGACAATATCTTCAACTTTCGTAATAAAGATATCGTTATTTATGCTAAGAGCTAGATTTTTATCAGTATTCATAACGAAAACTATTTCTTTTCCATCTGGCGAAAAAGCAAAATCTTTAGAACTTCCCAAAGCTAAAGGAGGAACTTCGTAATTTAAGCCTTCAAGAATGTCAATTGTTTTTTTACTTTGAGCGTCATAATAAAACAAATGACTTCTTTTTTCATCTCGCCAACTATTCCAATGTCTATACATCAGTTCTGTGATCAATCGGGCTTTGACTTTTGATTCTGATTTTTCTTTATCTTTTTTCTTAGCGCATTCTTCATTTAAGCAATCTGGATAAACGCGAGCTGCGAAAGCTAAATTATTTCCATCGGGCGACCAAATAAAATCTTCAATATCATAATAAAGACTTAAATATTCCGTTTCTTCGCTTCCATCCAAACTGCAAACAAACAATTTTCCTTCGTATAAATACGATATCTTATTTTTCTTTGGAACAAATTTAGGTTTTGAAAAACTTTTTATAGAAGATTTAATAACTTTTAAATCGCTTCCATCAATATTGCAAAGATATATATCAGTTTTTCCTTTATTTTCATCCATTGAATACGAGGTTAACTCGAAAACAATTTTATTGATTTCAAAATTAATGTCGACATTTCCTATTCTTTTTATTTTCCACAAATCATCAATTGTCAACGCTCTTTTATTTTGGGCGTAAGCGGATAAAGTCAAAATTAAACACAATAAGAATGCTTTTTTCATTTTCTCCCTCGTTTATTTTAAAGCTCAAAATAATAAAAAAGAATGTAAGAATAAAATTTAGTTTTCAGGATTAGTATTTTTTTTATTCATATCGATTAGTCTTATATTGTCTGCAACTTTTGTGTAATTGATTTTTCTAACGGCGTTAAATTCTTCTAAAATTTCAATAATATTTTTAACCGCTATTTCAATTTTTTCAGTCTTATCATAAATTGCTTCTTTATCGATAATGTCTTTAGTAAGTTCGCGTCTAATAGAACTTATAGAAAGATTTATTAAAGTTAAAGGCTGTTTAATTTTATGATTTGCAGTCATTACTGTGGCTTCAAAAGTTTTAAGCTTCTCGAGCTCCAAATTCAACAGTTGCATTTCGCGAAGTTTTAGAGCGCCATTTATACGAGCAAGCAAATCTATTTTATCGTAAGGCTTTTTAATAAAATCATGAGCTCCTGATTGCAACCCTTCTTGAATAGCTTCAGGATCAGTCCTTGCCGTTATGAGTATAATCGGAGTCCATTTTGTTTTTTCATTAGCCGATAGGTATCTGCAAACAGAAATGCCGTCAATATCCGGCATCATAATATCGAGCAAAATAAGATCGGGATTTTCCGCTAAAGCTAATTTTGTAGCGGTTTTGCCGTCGTAAGTTTTAACAATTTCAAAACCTTCTTTAACCAATATTTTTTCTAAAATAAGAAGATTTTCTATATTGTCGTCGACAATTAAAATTTTCTTCATAAAAAAATTCCCATCGATATGATGGGAATTTAACTTATCTTATCTTTATATGCAATTCTTTTAATTGTTCCTCGCTGACATAAGAAGGGCTATCGTCCATCAATGAAATTGCGGAAGAAGTTTTTGGAAAAGCAATAACGTCGCGAATTGAATTAGAGTTGCTGAACAACATAGCCAATCTATCAAAACCAAAAGCTATGCCGCCGTGAGGAGGAGCGCCGTATTGAAACGCATTCACTAAAAAACCGAACTTTGTTTCAATTTCTTCGGAAGTAAGACCTAAAACTTTAAACATTTTTTGTTGCAAATCTGATCTATGAATTCTTATGCTGCCTCCGGCAATTTCATTTCCATTTAAAACAAGATCATAAGCGCGAGCTTTTACTTCTAAAGGATTCTTATCCATTTTTTCAATATCTTCGATTTTTGGCGAAGTAAAAGGATGATGCATCGCATAATATCTTTGAGACTCTTCGTCCCATTCAAATAAAGGAAAATCGGTCACCCATAAAAGTTTTGGTTCGGCGGCATTTTTTATCAAGTCCAGTCTTCGAGCCATTTCAACTCGCAATCTTCCCATAATTTCAAGCGTTTTATATTTCTTTCCAGTTAGGATTAAGATCAAATCGCCTTGCTTAGCTCCTATCGTTTTTATAAGATTATTTTTTTCATCGTCGGAAAAAAATTTCATCGTAGGAGATTCAAGCCCTTCGTTTTTTACTCTAATCCAAATTAAGCCGCCAGCTCCGTTTTTCTTAGCGAAATCTGTAAGGACATCTAATTGATTTCTTGTATACTCGCCGCAATTAGGCGCAAGCAACCCCGTAATAATTCCGCCTGAATTCAAAGCGTCCTTAAAAACTTTAAACTCAGTATTTTTAAAGACTTCGTTCAACGTAGTTAATTGCAAATCGAATCTCAAATCTGGCTTATCGCTCCCATATTTTTCCATTGCTTCGTCGTAAGACATTCGCGGCAGCGGGGTTTTCAAATCGTAATTAAACAACTCTTTATAAAAAGTTTTCATTAAGCCTTCTACAATTTCAAAAATATCTTCAACATCAACGAAAGACATTTCTACGTCAATTTGAGTGAATTCAGGCTGTCTATCCGCTCTTAAATCCTCGTCTCTAAAACATTTTACTATTTGAAAATAACGATCGAATCCGCTGACCATTAATATTTGTTTGTAAGTCTGAGGGGATTGAGGCAGAGCATAAAATTTTCCTTTATGCAATCTGCTGGGCACCAAAAAATCGCGAGCTCCTTCTGGAGTGCTTTTCATTAATACGGGCGTTTCAATTTCCACAAAGTTATGCGAATCAAAATATCTTCGAGCAATTTGATACATCTTATGTCTAAGCAATAATTTTTTTTGCAATTCTGGTCTTCTCAAATCTAAATATCTATATTTCAACCTGATATCTTCGCTTGCGTCTATATTGTCAGCAATAGGAAATGGCGGCGTTTTTGCCTCGTTCAAAATAAGAATAGATTCTCCTACAACGTCGACTTCTCCTGTCGACAAATTAGGGTTTTCAGTTCCTTCGGGTCGTTTTCTAACAACGCCTTCGACTGAAATAACATATTCGCTTCTTACTGATTTTGCAATTTCATATGCTTCATCATTTTGACTCTCTTCAAAAACTACTTGAGATATGCCATATCGATCTCTTATATCGATAAAAATTACTCCTCCTAAATCTCTGACAACGTCTACCCAACCATTTAATACTACTTTTCTTCCAATATCAGCGGTCCTTATTTCGCCGCAAGTATGCGTTCTTTTTTTAAATTTCATTATATTGCTCCGACAAATTTTTGTAAATTTCTAAATAAAATTTAAAATTAGTTTTTTAATATAATAAAACTTATTCAATTTTTTTAATAATAATTGTAAAATCAGCGCATAATTATTCATCTTTATGAAAATTGCTATTGAAGATTCGGTTGAAAGAGGAGAAGAAATTTTTTCAATATTTGGAAAGACATATTTATTTAATTCTAAAACAATTGATTACGACGAACTAAAAACTTGCGATGCTCTTATCGTTCGTTCTACTACAAAAGTAAACGAAAGCCTGTTAAAAAATACCAAAATTAAATTTGTCGGAACAACCACTGCCGGATATGATCATATTGACGTTAAGTATTTAAATGAAAATAACATATTTTTTGCTAGCGCTCCTGGTTGCAATTCAAGAGCGGTAGCAGAATATGTTTTTTGTTCCATAATAGCTTTATTATACGACAAAGGCGCTAATCCAGATTCATTAAGGTGCGGAATCGTCGGTTACGGAAATATTGGAACTAAAGTAGATAAGCTTTTATCTGCTATCGGAATAAAAACTTTGATAAACGATCCGCCTCTTGAAATTATTTGTAATAACAAAAATTTTTTCAGCGACTTAAATATTTGCCTTTCCGCCGATATATTAACTTTTCACGTTCCTTTGATAAATTCGCATCCGTTTCCAACATTCAATTTGCTTAATTCGTCTTTAATATTAAATAATCTTAAATCGACAATTATTATCAATACCTCGCGCGGAGAGGTTATAGACGAAAATGAAATTCTTAATTACGCAAATAAAAATAGCAGCGTCGATATTATACTCGACGTTTGGAAAAACGAGCCTTATATAAATCTTTCTATGCTTGAAAGAGCAAGATTTGCCACTCCTCACATCGCAGGATATTCTTATTTAGGAAAATTTAATGGAACGATAATTATTGCAAAAAAACTCGCGAATTTCTTTGAATTTAAATATGATCAAAATTTCGAAAAAAATATTCAAGAACAAAAAGAGATTATTAAATTAAATTCAAATAGAGATTTTTTTGAAAAATTATACGAAGCAGCTCAATATGTTTTTAATCCTTACGAAGAAACAAAGAAATTCAAAGAACAAATTAAAAACTCTACGGATGTAGGAAAAGCATTTGACAATTACAGAAAATCATATAAATTAAGAAAGGAATTCTCTCAAATTCAAATTCAATGCGACAAACTAAACGATAAAGAAAAAACGTCGTTTGAAAAATTAGGATTTTATATTATATAAATTAAAATAAAAAATCATGAGGCCAATATGAATCAAATTTCTGTTCCAAAAATACAAGAAGCATTGAAAGAATTAAACATTAAAGCTTGGTTGCTTTATGATTTCAAAGGAATTAATAATTTAGCTCGCGATATTCTCTTATTGCCTCCCGACGCGCATATTACTCGCAGAATATTTTACTTAATTCCTTTGGAAGGCGAGCCCGTTAAAATCGTAAGCGCTATTGAATCTAAAGTATTAGAGCATTTGCCAGGCAAAACTTTAACTTATTCGGGCAGAGAATCGCTTGTAAAAGTTTTGTCTAAAACTTTAGAGTCTTACGACGAAATAGCAATGGAATATTCTCCTTTCAATAACATCCCTTATGTTTCTAAAGTTGACGCTGGAACTTATGAATTAATTCGATCGTTAAACAAAAAAATTATTTCCAGCGGAGACCTTATAGCCGCCATTAACGCTAGCTGGACCGAGGAACAATTTGAAGACAATAAAAGAACTGCAACATTATTATATGAAATAGTCGAAAGAAGTTTTAATTTCATCAAAGAAAAATTAGTCTCCGAAGGCAAAACTAACGAATACGAAATACAGCAATTTATATTGAATCAATTCCAAAAGGAAAAACTTATCACAGATCATCCGCCAATTGTGGGAGTAGAAGAAAACAGCGCTAATCCGCATTATTGTCCAACAAAAGAAAATTATAAAGAAATCTTTGAAAATCAATTAGTATTAATCGATTTGTGGGCAAAATCAGATAAACCCTTCGGAGTTTTTTCAGATATAACGTGGGTTTGCTTTACTGGAAATAGCGTCCCTGATAAATATAGCAAAATCGCTCAAATAGTTTTTGACGCTCGAGACGCCGCATTCAATCTATTAAAAACAAGATTGGGAAATAATCAAATTGTAAAAGGATATGAATTAGACGATGCCGCAAGAGAAATAATAGCTAAAGCCGGTTACGGCGAATATTTTATACATCGCTTAGGTCATAGCATAACTACAGAAACTCACGGAAGCGGAGCGCATCTCGACAATTTTGAAACAAAAGACGAACGAAGAATTTTACCGATGACTTCTTTTTCTATCGAACCTGGAATTTATTTAACTGGAAATTTTGGAATAAGAAGCGAAATTGACATATTTATAACGAAAAACAATATTCCAATTCAAACTGGCAAAGAAAAACAAAATAAAATAGTCGCTTTATTTTAAATCTTTAACAGTAAGTTAAACTATTTATTGCTTAATATGGTTATATTGTTAAAAATTAAAAACATTGGAGCAAATATGAAAAAAAATATAGGATCTATCGACAAATCTTTACGAATCTTATTAGGTTTAGCTATAATTATCATTGGAATATTTTATGAAAGCTGGTTAGGATTAGTTGGAATCATTCCTATATTAACCGCTTTTATTGGTTTTTGTCCGCTATACTCTTTAATTGGCCTTTCCACCTGTCAAATTAAAGATAAATAATATTTCGAAATCAAAATTTTTAATTTTATCAAACGATTTTAATTTTTTTCAAAAGATTGATTTTAAATCAAATATTTATTAAAATTGATAAACTAATTGAAAATTTATTCATTATTTTTAGATTAAGTTAACTATTTAGAAATTATCTCAATTCAAAAAAATCTTTAAAAAACAATTTTTTTTAAATCTTAAAATAAACTTTAAAATTAAAATTTAATTATTATTGAAAATTAAAGAGGCTGCGAGGATTTAATGAGCAAGAAACCTATATCAGAGGATTTAATCAACAACATCTTAAGGCTAAAAAAAATTGGGTTATCAAATTATGCAATTGCCCTCAAATATGGAATAAGCCCAATTACCGTAAAAAAATATTCAGAAAAATACCTCGACCAAAAATCAGAATTTATTATTTCGAATCGAATTTCAAATTCTTTGAATATAAAAACTAACGAAGAATATACAAATGGAAAACAAAAAACGTCGTCAACAAATAATAACTATCAAACTAATGAATTAAGAAAAATGGAAAATTCTTTACAGACAAATCCCGCTTCTCTCCTCATAAAAATACCAAATAAAGATATTAATCAATCACTTGACAGCAAAACCGAACTTTCAAGAGTTTCAAAACAACTTGATCCTATCGTAAAAGATATTTACGATCTTCTTTTCGGCGGATTTAAAAATTACCCTATGAAAACAGCTTATGAAATTTTAAAGAAGAAATATAAATTAACCGTTAGTTTGAATTCTTTCAAACTTTACGTTAAAAAAAATAAAGAAAAAATTATTAGTCAAAGCGCTTCATTTGTGGCTGATATGCCAAGAATACTAAAATAAATTTAAATTCCGAATTCTACGCCTATAGCTCGAGCGGTTAAAAACGCTTGATTATCTTCTTTGACTAATTTAAGTCGCGATATAGCTTCCTCTATATCAACCGCAATAATTTTATCTCCTTTCAGAGCGGCCATCTTGCCAAATTCTTTTTTCAACGTTAAATAAATAGCTTGATAGCCAAACTTAGTAGCTAAAATCCTATCAAAAGGAGTCGGACTTCCGCCTCTTTGCAAATGGCCCAAAACAGTAAACCTTGTTTCAAGTCCTGTTTCGCGAGCAATTTTTTTTGCGACTACTTCTCCTATGCCGCCAAGTTGAATTGGATCCGTTCTTCTTATGTCCACTTCTCGAGCTAATATTTCTCCGCCGTAAGGTTTCGCTCCTTCGGCGACGCAAACAATGCTAAAACGTTTGCCCTTTCGATTTCTTTCTATCGCTTTAGCAAAAATTTTTTCCCAATGAAAAGGAAACTCTGGCAACAATATTATATCAGCTCCGCCAGCTAAACCGCCATTTAATCCAATCCAACCGGCATATCTTCCCATTACTTCTACAATCATCACTCTGTGATGAGAGCTTGCAGTAGTATGCAATCTATCAATCGCTTCGGCAACTACAAAAACAGCCGAATCGTGTCCAAATGTAAGATCGGTCGCCTCTAAGTCATTATCTATTGTTTTCGGAGCGCCTACAATATTTAATCCCATCTTAATCAATTTATTGCTAATATTCATCGTCCCATCGCCGCCTATTGTTATTAAAGCGTCAAGTTTCCATTTTTCATAATTTGCTATTGCGTCTCTGCTTCTATCAACGATAACAATTTCCCCATTTCTTGTTTCAGGCCAATGAAATGGATCCCCTTTGTTGGAAGTTCCTAATATTGTTCCGCCTACTGTTAAAATTCCAGAAACGTCTTTATTAAACAATTGCCTTGCTCTGCCTTCGACAAGTCCCTCGAAACCGTCCTCAATTCCTATAACTTCTATGCCTTGATCATGAGCGCATTTAGCGACGCCTCTTATTACGGCATTTAAGCCGGGACAATCTCCCCCGCCAGTTAATATTCCGATTCTTTTAATTTGCATATTCATTTTTTTATATTTTTTATAATAGTTTAAAATAACTAAACGAATTTTATTAACAAATGTTTTTTAATGAAAGCATTTTAATTTGATATCTCATCTCAAATTATTTTAAATTTTTTCTTTAATTTTTAATTTTAACCTAAGGAATTCTAAAATCAAGGATAAATAATATGAAAAAATTTTTTTCTTTTTTCTTAGCCTTAAATTTTACTTTATCAGCCCAAACTCAAAATTTAGACTCTAAACTGTCGCAAATTTTCACAAGTAAAAGTTTAGTTGGAATGAGCGTAGTCGTATTCAAAGACACATCTATTGCATATATTAAACATATGGGCAAAAGAGATATTGCAAGAAATTTAAATGTCGACGATAACACATACTATCGCATAGCTTCCATCTCAAAAACTATAACGGCATTGGCAGTAATGATTTTAGCAGACGAAGGATATATTAACGTAAAATACGACGCTTCTCGCTATCTTGGTTTTACTTTGAGAAATCCAAATTTTCCAAACGACAGCATTACCGTTGAAGCTCTTTTAACTCATACTTCAAGCCTTAGAGACGGATCGTCTTACGATAGTTTTTTAAGCGCCACATACAACCAAAATCTTCCGCCAACTTTATCCAGCTTATTAGTCAATGGGGGAGCATATTATTCAACATCAAATTTTGCAAGCATTGGACCTAAATCTAAATATTTTACATACGCAAATATTAATTATGGAATTCTTGGAACTATTGTCGAAAAAGTTTCTAAAATTAGATTTGATATATTTTGCAGAAATAAAATTTTTATACCTCTTAACTTAGACGCAAGTTTTAATATACAAGACTTGTCTAATATTAATAATTTAGCGGTTCTTTATAGAAAAAACGGCTCATCATGGCAACCTCAAACTGACAATTATCAAGGTGTAAAACCTCCGGCAAGAGATTTATCGTCTTATCAAATTGGAACCAACGGCTTTATATTCGCGCCGCAAGGAGGATTAAGAATATCAGCTAAAGACTTGACAAAAATTTTTATTATGCTTTCAAACTACGGCTTTTATAATAACAAAAGAATAATTTCGTCGGCTAAAGTTCAGGAAATGTTTAATCAATTTTGGAATTACAATGGTTCTAATGGCGATAATTATTACGGAATATTTAATGCTTATGGTTATGCCATGTCAAAAACTCAAGTTTTACTTCAAACGCAAACATTATATGGTCATCCTGGCGAAGCTTACGGTTTAATAAGCGACGCTTATTTTTCTCTAAATCCTAAATATGGAATTATATTTATTACAAACGGAGGCTCCTGGGGCAATGGAAAATATAGCGGTTGGTACGACGTAGAAGAAGAAGTTTATACGGCGATTTATTCCGAGATTAACAATATTACTACTGTCGAAAAAAATATAAATGTAAATTCAAATTTTGAAATTCTTTCAATTTATCCTAACCCATTTAATCCTTCCGCTACGATTTTATTTCAAGCTACAAATTCGAATAATTTAACGGCAAACGTTTACGATATTAGGGGAGTCAAATTATTTTCTCAACAAATTGAAAACAACAATAACAACGCGCAAAGCATAACTATAAATTTAAATTCTTTCTCAAGCGGTAATTACATAATAGAAATAACGAATGGAATTAAATCCTCTAGAAAAATTGCGACATTAATTAAATAATTTTATTCTAGTTTAATTCTTGCCGTTGAAAATCTCAACGGCAATTTTTTTATTTGAACGCTGTTAGATTCTAATAACAACGAGTTTTCACGTTAAATTACAATTTTAAACAAGTTAAAGCATTTTCAGCTTTTTAACTTAGTAATGAGAGAACTTTGTTGATTTTTTATTAAATATAAAATACTTTTTTTTGTTGCATAATATTCATATATTTAAATGTTATTTATACTTTCAAATTAAATGAGCGTTTTTAAGGCGGCAATATTTCTTGAAAATACTGAAAGAGCAAATAGTATAGCTCAAATATTACATCGCAATAACTGCGAAGTTCTATTAGCCCAAAGCTTAAGCGAATTGTCATCTTTAATTAAAAAAGAAATAATCGACGTCGCCGTAATAAAATTCGAAAACGATAAAAAAATTCTTGGCAATAATATTAGAATACTCAAAGATTCTCTTTTTAGCGTTTCAACGCAGATTTTATTCGACGTAGAAGACAGAAACTCAATTAAAGCAAACGATATAATTTTTTTTGGCAAAGATTCGCTGGTTTTCAACTTAGACGAAACTGAAATTTTATCTAAGCTTTTCAATTTATCTCAAAAATCCAAAAAAATAAGGAATAAAATTCAGGAAATAGAAGAAGCTTATTCCGAATCAAAAAACAAAAAAATTTTAATTATCGACAACGACAATAACTTTATAACAAACTTATATTATATTTTACAAGCTAAAAGTTTCGATATTGCCGTGGCGAAAGATTTTGACGCGGCTAAATTAGAAATCGCCAACTCTAAATTTAAAATAATTTTTTCAGCCTATAACGTTAATCAAAAAAATGCTTTAGATTTTTGGAGAGAAATTATAAAAAGCGATTATAAAATAAAAAAAATCCCGCTCGTTCTTATATTCAACGAAGGCGAAGAACATGAAATAATTTTTGGCTACGATTTAAACATTCAAGATTATATAATAAAAAACTATGCTACAGAATCAATAAAAGCAAAAATTGAAAATATCATTCAAAAAAATTTTGACGAAAGAAAAAAAATTTTAGCAACAGCTTACGAGAATTATTTAAATAATGTCGCCACTTACAATCAAAATCTATCGTCAAAAATTTTTGATTTAAAAATTATCAATAAAATTTACTCGCCATTGCCAGGCGGCGAATTTTTTTTAACAAAAATTATAGACGATAATCTTGTCTTTATTTTAGCCGACATAATGGGAAAAAAATGGAGCTCTTGGCATAACGCTAAGTTTTACGCCGACTATTTTTATAGAATTATATATTCAATGTTAGAAATTAAAAAATTTGACTCGACAGGAATCCTTACGGAAGAAATAAATAAATTTATTTGCGAAGACGCAAAAATTAGCGAAGTATTTCCTTCATGCTTAATATCTTTCTTTAATTTCAAAAATAAAAAAATGCAATTATCAATAGCTGGAGATTTTACAGCAATCATAGTCGACAAGCAGAAAGAAATAGATATGCCTTCTGATAAAGGACTCCTTTTAGGCTTAACTGAAGAAACTTCGTACGAAACTTATGAATCTAAAATCTTAAGCGGCAATTCTTATTTTTTCTTATCAGACGGTTGTCTTGAAGCTCGAAATCTGCAAGGCAATTCGATAAATTTAACTAAAATTTTAACAATAGTCGCATCCAACCAAAACAACGACGAACTTTTGAATAATTTAACTAAATTATACGAATCTTTTTCTTCGCAATACCTCGAAGACGATATTACAATAGCAAATTTATTTATCAATAATTTATAACCAACAAAAGGATATTTTATGAAAAACTATCTTATTTTATTAACAGTCGCTCTTTTATTTTCAAGCTGCCAAAAAAACTACGAAAAAGAATTAAAGAAATCTGATCTAAAAGACTTCAAAGCCAAATATAGCTATATGATTGGAATTGATATAGGAAGAAATTTAAAAGAACAAAACGTTGAAATAGATTTAGACGCTTTTATTCAAGGATTGAAAGACGCTAACAAAGCTGATTCTTTAGCTCTTTTAAACAACCAGGAATTATATGAGGTAGCAATGCAATTAAATACGGAAATGCAAAAACAAATAATGGAAAAAAACAAAGAGCTTGCTGAAAGAAATTTAAAAGAGCAACAAGAATTTTTCGAACAAAACAAGAAAAAGCCCGGCATAAAAACTACTGCAAGCGGATTGCAATATGAAGTTTTAACCGCCGGCAAAGGAAAATCCCCTAAAGCTACCGATAAAGTAAAAGTAAATTATCGAGGATATTTTATTAGCGGCGATGAGTTTGACAGTTCTTATAAACGCGGCGAGCCAGCATCCTTCCAGGTCGATAAAGTAATCAAAGGATGGACTGAAATTTTGCAATTAATGAAAGTTGGCGACAAATTTCGAGTTTACATTCCAAGCGAATTAGCTTACGGCGAAGAAGGAAGACAAGGAATTGAGCCAAATAAAGCATTAATATTTGAAATTGAATTATTAGATATCGAATAAAATATTTTAGTCGGGATATTTCCATGCTGGAATATATCCCGCTTCTTTTATTATTTTTTGACCTTTAGGACCTAAGACCCAATTTATAAATTTTTTTATTTCACCTTCTGGTTCTTTCGAAACAATTAAATATAATCTTCGAACTAAAAAATACTTTTCATTCATAATGTTTTCTTCCGAAGGAAAAACTCCATTTAATTTCAAAATAATTTCTTTTTCATTTTTTATAGAATTGAACGTCGTAAACCCAATCGCATTTTGATTTTTCTTTACAAACTCATTTATCTCTTCGTTAGATAAAAATATTTTTCCATTTTCAGTAAAATCTTCATTTTCTAAAATAAAATTCTTGAAATAATATCTAGTGCCTGAATTTGGATTTCTTAAAGCGACAAAAATTTTTCCCGTATCATCGCCTAAACTTTCCCAACGAGAAACTTTCCCAGAAAATATTTCTCTTGTTTGCTCTATAGTCAAATTGTCAATTTTTAAATTTGGACTTTTAATCAATAATATTGCGTCGCGCGCGACTAAATAAAACATACCTATCGCTTTCTTTTTTTTAACCAACTCGTAAATTTCATTAGAATTTAAATTTCTTGAAGCTGCGCAAATATCTGCTTCTCCATTTATTAATTTTTCTATGCCGACATTGCTCCCCTCGCTTTCAATTACTATTGCCGAATTATGATTTTCATTCATATATTCGGCTGCTAAAGAATTCAATGCGTTTTTCATAGTCGCAGAGCCAGATATTTTTACTTCAAATGAATTTTTCGACGCTGAGCATCCTACAATCATAATTGACACAAAAAAAGCAATCGAAAGCTTTTTTATTTTCATTTTTTTATTAAACTATTTTTTCTTTGTTTCGAGTAAAATTGCGAATCTTTCTTAAAGTTAATTATTTTTTTCGAAGCGATTTCATTTATAAAATTTATCGCGACATTATAATATTGATAAGCAGCATCTAAATTTATTTCTTGATTCAAATCGTCAAAAGGAGAATGATATTTTTCCAAAATCCACTCAAAATACCTTTGGGCCCCTTCTTCTACGCTTGAGTATTTATAATCAAATCCTTCGATAATCATAAATGATGGTATTCCAAAATTCTGAAAAGAAAAGTGATCGCTAAGAGAGAAATATCTCCCATCCATAATTTTTTTCATATATTCTGCATAATTCAAATTCATTTTTTTTAGCGCATTAAAAAATATATCGACCTCTTCAATTTCTTCCAAGCCGACACAAAAAAAAGAATTTGTTTCTTCAAACAAAGCTGCGGCATCTATATTTACCATTGCCAATATTTTGTTCAAAGGTATAGAAATATTATCGCAAAAAAAAGTCGATCCCAATAATCCTTGTTCTTCTCCGTCAAAAAAAATAAAACCTAAATTTACTTCATTTAAAGGATTAATAGAAAAATATCTTGCGATTTCCAAAGTCATAGCGACTCCAGAAGCATTGTCGAACGCTCCGTTATATATTGAATCTCCAGACATTGGAGGACCAATTCCAAAACCGTCGTAATGAGCTCCTATTATTATGTATTTATCCGATTTTTTTTTTGATTTGACTATTCCGCCGATATTTTGTCCTAAAAAAAAATTTTCTTTAAACTTTGGTTTAAATGAAATTTTAGACATTAATTTGAAACTTGATAAATTATTTCTTTCTTCCTTATTTAAAACTTCTTCAAATGAATATGGAGATCCTTCAAATAGAATATTTGCCTTTTCAGGATTTAACATAATCGCAAAATTTTCGCTTAATGAATAAGCTAAGATGATTTTATCAAATTGATATTGGAAAAGTCTATATTTCCAAAAATCTTTTGAAATTTTTTTTGGGTTTGGAATTAAAATGCAACCTTTAGCCCCATGAGCCATTGCATTTTTTATTTTATAATTAATATCGTCATAGGTTAATTGATTATTCGTAAAAAAAACATTATTTGGAGATCCGCTTAAAAAAACCGCCACCTTATCTATTACATCTATGCCTAAATAATCGTCGTAATCATTTTCGTAAGAGGAAATACCATAACCGACAAAAACTAAATCGGAATAATTAGCAATAATCGCTTCGAGACTATAATGCAATAAAACATAATCTTGATTTAAGACTAAGCTTTTTTCTAAAAAGTCGTTTTTAACTATTAAGTTAGTTTCGCTTTTAGGAGATAGCGAAACTAATGGTATCGATTGAAAATACGAGCTATCCCAAAAAGGCAGAGTCTTTATTTCCTTTAAATTTTTTACAATATAATTCGCTGCAATTTTTGATCCTTTAGTCCCAGGAAACCTGCCTTCAGTGGAATCAGACGCTATAAATTCTAAATGTTTGTAAAAATTATAATTAAAATTTTGCGAACGAAATGTTAAAGTTAGAATTAAAAAGAAAAATATAATTTTTTTAACGCTCATATGAAACGAGATTTTTTAAATTTATTACGATAATTTTCAATATTAAAACATTTTTTATCATATGCATATTGTTCTTTTTTCTGCAAAAGATAATTAATTTCTCATATATCAACTATCGAAAAAATTAAATTATTTTATTAATTCAAGCTGCTTCAAAATTTTAAACTCTTATAAAATTTAATAGCCGTCATTTTTAATACAAACTTTTAAATAATACTAAAATTTGAAAATTGTTTCCAAATCATTCAACTAAGATATTTAGAATAAAGTGATAAAATAAATAAAATAAACTTTATAGCTTCGCCTTTTATTTCTCAAAAATTCCTTTAAAAAGTAAAAAAAAGAAAAAATAAATTTTTGAACTTTTTCAATACAATATCAGTTTAATGAATAAAATTTCAATTTTTGAGAATGCTTATTCCTAAGTTTGATAATTTTTTTGATATATAAAAAAAAAACAAATATATATTGTGAAATTTTTCATATTTTTTTATTGTGAAATTTGGCGCATTATTAGTATTTATGGGACTATAAATTTATCAAGAGTTTAAAATGAAAAAGAAACTTTTAATTAGGGACGTTACTTTAAGAGACGGTCAGCAATCACTATTTGCCACAAGAATGAGCCAACAACAGATAGATAGATTATTGCCATTATACAAACAGGCAAATTTTTACGCAATTGAAGTCTGGGGAGGAGCAATACCAGATTCTGTAATGAGATATTTAAATGAAAATCCTTGGACAAGACTTGAAAAAATAAAGTCTGAAATTGGAAATGTTTCTTTGCTTACAGCGTTATCAAGAGGAAGAAATTTATTTGGATACAGCCCATACCCTGACGAAGTATTAGCTGGTTTTTATAAACATTCAATCGAAAGCGGCTTAAATATAATGAGAATTTTTGACGCATTAAACGATATCGACAACATGATATCGTCCATAAATTATGTAAAAAAATATGGCGGACTTGCCGATTGCGCCGTTTGCTATACTGTAGACCCAAAGTTTACAAAATTTTACAAAATTAAAGCTAAACTAACTGGAAAAAAATTGCCTGAGAATTTGTTTACAATAAATTATTTTATAAAAAAAGCCAGAGAATTGGAAAAATTAGGAGCTGATATAATAACGATAAAAGATATGGCTGGATTAATAGATCCTCATCATGCTGGTCCAATCATTAAAGAATTAAAAAAGACGATTAAAGTTCCAGTAAATTTACATACCCATTGTACTCCAGGATACGGAATAGCGTCCTTGTTGGTTGGAATTGTAAACGGAGTTGATATAGTCGACACTGCGATTTTGCCATTTGCCGGCGGACCAGCAAATCCTCCATTTGAAATTATTCAAATATTTGCCGATAAGCTCGGTTTTGAAACCAACGTTAATCTTGAAGCAATAGATAAAATTTCTATTCTACTTAGAGATATAAGAAAAGAATTAAAAGAATATGACGAATTAAAAAAGTATCCAATTGAATTTTCGATTTCAAAATACGAACTTGATAAAAAAATAAACTTAAAATTCGACAAAGCGATAAATGCGGCTATTGTTGATAATTACGACGAAGTATTAAAATATTGTCAACAAATTGAAAAATATTTTAATCTGCCAGAACCTGACGAAGACGTTAAAGAAGCTCAAATACCCGGCGGTATGTATACCAATATGTTAGCTCAACTTAAAGCTCTAAAAATGGAACATCTATTCCCTAGAGTATTAAAAAGAGTACAAAAAGTTAGATTAGATTGCGGCATACCTCCATTAGTTACTCCTACAAGCCAAATAGTCGGCGTTCAAGCAGTCAACTATGTAATAGACGAAATTAAAGGCAACGAGCCATATACAACTAAATCAAATCAATTCGTAAGCCTTGTCAAAGGAGAATATGGAAAGACCCCTTATCAAATAGCTCCTTCTTTTAGAGAGAAAATTTGCGGGCATAAAGAAGAGGTTCCATACGACACAAAAAATTATAAAAAACAACCTAATCCTATATTAGAAGAATATGGCAACGTAAAGTTAGCTGAAAATGAAAAAGAAGAATTATTATTAGAGCTTTTCCCGCAAGTCGCTTATAATTTCTTAAAAAAACATAAAGAAATGAGATTTTTGCAAATGAAATTGGAAGAACAAAAAAGAAAAGAGATAGAATTTATTGCCGCTAAAGAAGCTTATGAAAAATTGCCAGATGAAGAAAAAAGAAAAATATTATTAAAAGGACTTTACGAAAAGTGGTAATGCATAGAGCCTCCATAAAGCCCTCTTAAGGCGACTTTAATAGTCGCCTTTGCTTAATTTTAACTCCCTCTCCTAACCCCAACGCGGGAACGGTCTTCCCCCCGCCGTTCCCTTTATTTTTAATAGTAAATAATGTTTTTTTGTAATTAAGTATTCTTGTTATCTTCAAAATGTAATCAACTCATATTGAAAAAGAATAATGGAAACAAAATTTAATAATAGGCAAATAATTTTCAAATAAATTTATTTTAGAAATAATGTACTAAACTCTATGCTTTTTTACTTATTAATCAAGATTTTTTTCTATCGACTTCCTTCTAATATAATTGCTTATCAACAATCAATCCATCGACGATATTTAATAAACAAAAATCTAAAATACTTCAAACGTAAAATTAGCGCATAATTGCAATTTTATGCGCTCTAAATTTTTCTTGAAATTTATATTACAAATTATGTCTACAAGATTTCAATTTCCTTTATAATTTGCAAAAAATAAATAACAACCAAGTTTAAAGTCTTCTTAAAAAAATTTATTCCCTTGATAATCAATACTATATAAACTTAATTTTTCTTTTTTATTCATTTAAAAATATTTGGTTAACGCAAATATTTTTTATATTTTTTAATAACAAACTTAACAAACATTCATAAAAGAGGTGTTTATGTCCGATTATATTCAAAAAGTTATTGAAATGGTAAAACAAAAGAATCCCGCCGAACCAGAATTTCATCAGGCGGTAACGGAAGTTTTAGAAACATTAGAACCTGTATTCGAACGCCATCCAGAATATCGAACTTACAAAATACTTGAAAGAATTGTTGAACCAGAAAGAGTAATTTCATTTAGAGTTGTCTGGACTGACGATCGAGGAGAAATTCATGTTAATCGCGGTTATAGAGTTCAAATGAACAGCGCCATTGGCCCCTACAAAGGAGGATTGAGATTTCACCCATCTGTAACTTTAGGAATATTAAAGTTCTTGGCTTTTGAACAGATATTTAAAAATAGCTTGACTACCTTGCCGATGGGAGGAGGAAAAGGAGGAAGCGATTTCGATCCTAAAGGAAAAAGCGATATGGAAATTATGCGTTTCTGCCAAAGCTTTATGAACGAATTATTTAGACATATCGGACCTGATACTGACGTGCCAGCTGGAGATATCGGAGTAGGAACAAGAGAAATTGGCTACCTGTTCGGACAATATAAAAAATTAGCAAACGAATTCACAGGCGTTTTAACTGGAAAAGGTATTAATTGGGGCGGCTCGTTAATACGTCCAGAAGCGACAGGTTTCGGCGTTGTTTATTTTGCTAATGAAATGTTAAAAACTATTAACACAGATTTTCAGGGTAAAATAGTCGCTGTTTCTGGTTTTGGAAACGTTGCTTGGGGAGCAGTTCAAAAAGTTAATGAATTAGGCGGCAAAGTCGTAACATTAAGCGGACCTGACGGGTTTATCTATGACCCAGACGGAATAAAAGGAGAAAAGATCGACTTTATGTTAAAAATGAGAGCAAGCAATAGAGATAAAGTTGAAGATTACGCAAAAGAATTTAAAGTACAATTTTATCCCGGCAAACGACCATGGGGAATTAAAGTCGACGTCGCTTTGCCTTGCGCAACTCAGAATGAATTGTTGCTTGAAGACGCTAAGGAATTGGTAAAAAACGGATGCAAAGTTGTTTGCGAAGGAGCAAATATGCCGACTACTTTAGAAGCCATCAAATATTTACAAGAAAACAAAGTTTTATTTGCTCCCGGAAAAGCTGCCAACGCTGGAGGAGTCGCTACTAGCGGACTTGAAATGTCTCAAAATTCAATGAGATTGCCATGGTCCAGAGACGAAGTCGATAGAAGATTACGCGAAATTATGATCAGAATTCACGATACTTGCTTAAATACTGCTAAAGAATATAATATGCCCGGAAATTATTTAGCTGGAGCAAATATAGCTGGTTTCTTGAAAGTAGCCAATGCAATGATGGATCAAGGCTTAGTATGATTTAAAATCATTAATTTTGTCGCTAAAAAGTCCGGTTCAAAGCCGGACTTTTTTTATACTTCAAATTTTTTAATCATACTATTTAATTTAACGGCTAATTGAGCTAATTGATTAGAAGCTTTAGATATTTCAGTAATTACTTTAGC
>Ga0068706_1000094_pt1 | contig 41584 bp, 40 predicted proteins | sample YNPMSBMetaG_FD_65632 | JGI IMG/M metagenome (GOLD analysis project Ga0068706, IMG submission 65632) | Anoxygenic and chlorotrophic microbial mat microbial communities from Yellowstone National Park, USA - YNP MS-B MetaG | ecosystem: Environmental > Aquatic > Thermal springs > Hot (42-90C) >...
CTATAATTTTATTTCTCAAATAACTTATTGGCGCGAGTTAAAAAACTTTAGTTTTGAATCTATTTTCAATAATAATCTCGATAACTAAATCGCTCTCCGCTAAGAAAGTTAAATAGTAAGTAAAGAAAACAATTATTTTTTGAAAAAAACAAATAAAGCGTAATTATTATTTAATAATAGAATTAAATCAATTTTTCAATTTTATGATTTGCATAAGAGGAAAATTATTTTTTAAAAATTAATTTTTCTCTTAGTTCGCTTTTAATCGAATTTAACGAGCGAGAGGAAAAGTTTAAAATAATTTTAGAAACTAAATTATTTAATGAGAAATTATAAAAGAAACTTTGATTCGTTAAATTTGATTCTGTTATGATTAGCGAGCTAAATTTATCAAATTCTAAAAAAACGTCAATATATTGTTTTATCGATATAGCTTCGTCAGAGCCGAAGTGAAAAATTCCAGTTTTGTTTAAATTAATAATTTTTAATAGCGGAAAAAGCATATCGTAAAAGAAAAGAAATGAGAATAAAGATTTTTCCCATTCAATGTTTTCATAAAGTAATTTAGATTCAAACAAATCAAAACAATCTTTTAAATCATAAGAAAAAATTAAAGTAGGCAATCTTAAAATTGAATAGGCGGCTCCGCCTATGCGAAGAGAATTTTCTGTGGCGAGTTTAATTCTGCCGTAATATGAACGAGGATTTGCGATAGATTTTTCTTCGTAATAGCCTTTTGCGCCGTCAAAAATTGAGTCGTCGCTAAAATGAATTATAAAAGCGTCGACAATTCGGGCTACTTCGCAAAGTTTGTCTACAAGCTTTGCATTTAATATCCACAAGTTGTCTTTTTTTGCTGAAAATTTTGAGGAATAAAACGATGCGAGGTTTATTATTACGTCGGGATAAAAATTTAAAATATTTTTTTTTAACTCATTTAAATTAAAGAGATCAATTGTTTCAAATTCAAGAAAATCTAAAAAATTTGACAAAATATTTTCGCAACGATTATGAGAGAATATTTTAAGAGAGTAACTGTCTTCAAATATTAAAGCCTTAGCGATAAAAAAAGACAATTCTTCGCCAAAAGTCAAAAGAGCTATTCTTTTTTTATTATAATTTTGTTTCAACATAATTTTTTAGTTTGTTGAAATCTTTTAAATCGTATCCTTGAGCGAGGGCCGAAGAGAAAATCACTCCGGCGTTTAGAGCTATTGCTATCGAGCCATATTTTAAATAATAATAAAAAAAAGCGGAGCCAAAACCGTCTCCAAGCCCGACGTGATTTTTTGCTTCAACTTTTTCTGCTGGAAGATTAAGAGATCGTAATTGATCGTTATCGTAAAAATAACAGGAAGCTCCTTTTTCGCCTTTTGTGATTATCAAACAACTCAATCCAGAGTTTAATGATTTTTTTGCTATTTCGGATTCTTTTAAATCGCCGAATAATGTCTTCGATTCGATTTCATTGCATTGAAGCAGATCAATTGATTCGATCCATTTGTTTACTTCCTTAACTTCAATATATTTTCTTTTTTTTCCATCCCATCTCATTCTAGAAAGCGAATGCAAATCAAAATATATTGGACCTGAGTATTTGTTTCGGATCATTTTTAAATCGTTATGATCGATTTCGAAACCTGTTATCATATTTATTAATATTCCGTCAAATTCGTTAAAATCGATTTCAGGAATTTTCAACTTATCTGGATGAAAATTAAAACATTCGATTCTATCGCCGTTGTCTTCTACTTTCAAATATACTTCTTTTGGTTTATCGATTTGCGTAGAATAGTTTGTATTAATTTTTTCGTAAAAGAAATTCAGATAATCGCAATTGTCGTTGGGAATTTCGGAAATTAAATATAATTCGTCGTCATTTTCTTTTAAGCTTAAAAGAGATGCGATAGTATAAAAAATTCCGCCTGGTTTTTTTTGAATTGTTCCTTTAAAATCAATTGAATCAAGGAGCGTTTGGCCTAAAGCTAATATTTTCATAATAATTTTGTTTGTTTAATTTTAAAAAACTATTTTTCAAAATTATAAGTTAAAGAACATTAAAAAGCAAATAAATTGCGAATGAAAATAGGAATTAATTGTTATCCGACTTATGGCGGAAGCGGAGTAGTCGCTGTTGAGCTTGGCAAAGCCTTGGCTGAGCGTGGTCATCAGATACATTTTATATCTTATGCCATGCCGAAAAGGTTGGAGCATTTTTATGAAAATATTTATTTTCACGAAGTTGAGTTTAGCGCTTATCCTCTTTTTGAGTTTCCGCTTTATACGATTTCCCTTGCAAGCAAAATTGTCGATGTTTACGAATACGAACAATTAGATGTTTTTCACTCTCATTATGCTATACCGCATGCAGTAAGCTCTTATTTGGCAAAACAAATTTTATTAAAAAAAGGAAAAAAAATAAGCTGTGTAACTACGCTTCATGGAACTGATATTACATTAGTTGGATTAGAGCCATCTTTTTTGCCGATGATGAAATTTTCAATAGAAGAAAGTTGCGGCGTAACCGCAGTTTCAAATTATTTAAAGAATAAAACGATTGACAATTTCAAAGTTGAAAAAGAAATAAAAGTTATTAATAACTTTGTGGATACAAACGTATTTTATCCAAAACCAAATTACGATTTGCGAAAAAAATTAGCTCCAAATGGAGAAAAGCTGTTAATTCACATTTCAAATTTTAGACCTGTAAAAAGGACTCAAGATTGCGTTTTAATTTTAAGCAAAATCGCAAAAGAAATTTCCGTTAAATTAATTTTTGTAGGCGACGGTCCGGAAAGACAAAATTGCGAAAGATTAGTTCGCGATTTAGATCTGGCGAAAAGCGTATTTTTTCTTGGCAAGCAAGACGCGTTGCCTGAAATACTAAACGCATGCGATATATTTTTAATGCCTTCTCAATCCGAGAGCTTTGGTTTGTCGGCGCTTGAGGCTATGGCTTGCGGCTTGCCTGTAATATGTTCTAATGTTGGCGGATTGCCCGAGTTAGTAATTGATCAAAAAACTGGATATATTTGCGAAGTCGGCGATATTGAAACAATGTCAAAACGAGCTATTGAATTATTGACTGATGTAAAAAAATATGCTTCGTTTTCGGAAGAGTCGTTAAAAAGAGCCGTTTTGGAGTTTAATAAAAATAAAATAGTCGATCAATATGAAAAGTATTATCTAGAAATAATTTCGAAAAGAGACGAATGTTTTTCAAGAATTTAAATTCGAAAAAGATTAATTATCATAAAATTTGGATTATCGCTAAAAGAGAAGTTGTAGAAAAAACAGCGACAAGATATTTTTATATTTTTTCACTTATCTTTCCATTGATAATTGTTTTGCTAGGATTATTTTTTTCCGACGCTAAAGTAATAGATAAAAGAAAAATCTCAATCGCTTTATTTATTCAAAAAAATATAGCATTTAAAAATCAAATTTATCTTCAAAAGAATATAAAAGATATTGAAGATGTCTTGAATGTGGAATTTGAAATTATAGAAGAAACTAACTCTTATTGGTCTTCAAATTTAATTAATTTGCTTGAAAAAGATTTCTTAGATGGTGCTATAAACATCGATAAAAGAGAAAATAAATATTTAGTGGACGTTTTTTATAAAAATGAAAAAACGAAAAGTCCGATTATGGCTGCGGGAGAATTTTTGGCTTTGAAGATGCTGCATATTAAAGATTTGGAAGTTAAAGAAACTAAAATCAAAATCAATTCAAATGAAAAAAACATACCGTCTCCAAAATTTAGCTTTGAATTTGTATCGGCATATTTCTTTGCGATTTTTTTTACGACATTGGTATTATCCGCAGGCTCGATGATTGCCAGAACATTTCTTTATGAGAAAAATTACAAAATAATTGAGTTATTTAACTCTTCTTGCAATATTGACGAAATAATTTTGGGAAAAATTGCCGGGAATTTTCTGATAGGATTGCTAAATACGTCAATTATGACAATGTTAATTGTTTCTGTCTTTTTTTTAATTGGAGAAAAAATATCTTACCTAACGCTTATTTTACAGTTAATTTTTTTTCTGTTGGGATATTTATTTTACGCGTCGATGTTTGTCGCAGCTTCGGTTGCTATAGATTCAGATCAAGGAGCGTATCAATTTTCCGCGCTTTCAGCTTTAATTTTAATAATAACCTTTTCTCTGATGGAATTTTTGTCTAAAAGCTCATTTGGCAAAATATTTTTAATTGTATTTCCCTCGGCAAACGCTTTATATGTTATTATGATGACCGGTTTTGGAGCGATTCGACAGTCTGAAGCCTTTGCCGCATTTTTGTCTCTCGCATATTGGTCATTATTTTGCGTTTGGATAGCAAAAAGAATTTATCGATTAAAGATTACAGGCGGCTTAGAAAAAATAACTTTGAGGCAGATTTTATTTTCAAAATTTTTATAGTATCATGAGTCCGATAGTTTTAAACTTGCTCACCCCGGCAATTTTGCTTTTATATTCGATTAAAAAATTTATGGAACTAAACAGTTCAAGAACGCTATTGACGATTTTTATAATTTCGATAATTTTTCCTCCATTTTTAAGTTTTATTTTTCAAGCGGCATTAATTGAATTCTTGTTAAAATCTAAAGGAAATGAAATTATTTTTATTGCTTTTGCTGCCGCTATCGAAGAAACTTTAAAGGCGGCAGTTCTTATAGTCGCAATTTTTAAGTTCAAAATAAATAATTTAATTTTGTTGCTTTTATCAGCGGCAATAGTTGGATCAAATTTTTCATCAATTGAAAATTTTGGAATTATTTTTAAGGATGAAACGATGAAAGATATTTCGCTTTTAGAAAGGCTTTTGATTTCTAATTTAATTCATATTTTAAGTCAGCTCATATATGTTTTAATTTTTTATTTTTCTAAATTTAAAAATAAAATAAGAATCACAATTGGATTATTATTGGCAATTGCGATTCACATATCTTATAATATATCAGCTTATTTTTTAGAATAAAGTTATAATTTTAAGAATAGGTTTAGAAAAGCTGTAAATTGCAATATAAGGATTTTGTAAAATTATACTCGTTAAGATATAATAATTAAAGTTTTAAGATGAAAGAACAACCAATTATTTATTTTGATGAAATTTTAGTTAGATAAAAAGATAAAAGGTTTAAAGTTGAAATATTTTGAGAAAATAATTAAAAGCAAGTTCGTAAAACTTTTATTATATTGCAAAATTAATTAAATTAGAGAGTTAATTATAAAGAAAAATGTTTAAAAAATTATTAAATCTTTTCAAGTTTTCTGCGTTAATTGTTCCAATGATTCCTGGAAGGGAAACAGAAACTATAAAAATGAGCTTAGGAAAAATAATATTTTATTTGTTCGTATATACTGTTTTTATAATATTATCAGCAGCAGTTGTAGTAACTGTTACGCCATTAAAGAAATTCCTTTACGTTTATGAAAGCGAAGAAACAAAAATGCTTAGATATGAGATCGGCGAATTAAACAAAAAAGTTTTAATTCTAACTAAAGAAATTGACAAGATAGCTCGAATAAATAAAAATTTAAAGATGGCATTAATGTTAGCAGATAGTTCTTTATTTTTAACAGATAGCATCTCAAACTCGCAAGTATTATTAGATACGTTAGAAACTAAAAAAGAAGTTAATAAAACAAAGTTGAATGTAATTTATTATGCGTTAAAAGATATTTTAATGCCAGATAGGCTGAAAAATAATTTGGTTCAAGATGAAAATCTTTTTTTTATACTTCCAGCGAAAGGATATATATCGCGCGAATATAATCCGCTGATTGGCCATTTCGGTATTGATATAGCTCTAAAGAGAAATACTCCAATTTATGCCGCGGCGACAGGATATGTCGTTTATGCGGGCTATTCAATAGAAGATGGAAATATATTAATAATATCACATAGCAAAAATTATATAACGATTTATAAACATTGTGGAACATTGTTAAAAAAACAAAGAGAAAACGTAATTCAAGGCGAGCCCATAGCCTTAAGCGGAAATACTGGAGCAAATACGACGGGTCCGCATTTGCATTTTGAATTATGGATAAACGGGAAGCCAATAAATCCTTTGGAATATATTTTACAAAACTAAATAGAGGAAAATAATGAAGCCAGAAGTCGTTGAAGAAGTAACAATCATCAGCAAAGGCGTCGCTATAGACGGCAAAATAATAAGCAATGGAAATATGCGCCTAGATGGAAAAATTAAAGGGGATTTAATAATAAGCGGCGATTTGACCTGCGGCGATTCGTCAGAAATAGTAGGAACAGTAAAAGCTGAAAATTTAGCATTAAATGGCAAAGTTGAAGGAATAATAACTGCAAAAAACAAGCTTATATTAAAATCAAAAGCGAATGTTCAAGGCGACATATTTGCAAAAATACTTGTTATTGAGGAAGGAGCAAAGTTTGAAGGAAAAAGTCAGATGAGCAATTATAATTTTGACGTTCCAAAATCAACGAATATTCAAAACGATATTAATGCAAAAAAATGATAATTTAAATCCTTTAAGACAAATAGCCCCTTATATGGGGCTTGGTTTTCAAATAGCCGCGACAGTAATTTTAATGTTTTTTATTGGTTATTGGCTTGACGATGAATTTCAAATCAAACCAATATTGACTATAATTTTTTCTCTATTTGGCTCTTTTGCCGCAATTTATAATTTTATAAAGACGACCTTAGAGTTAGAAAAGAAAAAAAAGGACGAAGATATTGAAAAAAGGAAATAAAATTTTATTGTGGATTTTAATCATTGGAACAATTATCGCTATTTTTTTGGATGCAAGCGACAAAGTAGAAAGGGAATTAAGTTTTAGTTTCTTGACGTCACTATACATTAATGTTTTAAATACATTTTTTGCTTTCTTTTTATTTGATAAAGCGAAAGAAAAAGAAAACGAAAAATTTTTAAAGTTAGTTTTCGGAGGAATGGCAATTAGAATTTTAATTATATTAAGCGTTTTTGTTGCTATGTTTCTGCTATTGAATATTTCTAAAATTATGTTTATTTTATCTTTTTTTATAATATACTTTATATTTTTGTTCTGGGAAATTGTTTACTATAAACAAAGTTTAGAGAAAAATAAATAAAATTATGAATCATACAAATAACATAGCAGTCGATACATTGCAAGCTACACATTCAAACGATGCGGGATGGATTTTAGAACATATTTTAGACGGCGATATTCTAGAATTCCCCCCTTTTGGAGAAATTCATTTGCCAAAGTTGCATTTGTTTGGGTTGGATATTTCGATAACGAGACATGTAATTTTTATGTGGATTGCAGCAATCTTGTTGTTAATTCTTTTTGCCGCTATAAAAAGAAGTTATAATAAATCAAAAGTTCCTACAAGATTAGCAAATTTTATTGAAGTTTTTATAATTTTTATTAGAGACGAAATAGCGAAACCAACAATAGGCAAAGGATATGAAAAGTTTCTGCCTTATTTATTAACGGTATTCTTTTTTATTCTAACTTGTAATTTCCTAGGCTTATTGCCTTATGGAGCAACAGCGACTTCAAATATTTCTGTTACGGCTACTTTGGCTACAATATCTTTTTTGGTAATTCAAATAGGCGGGATAATTCATAATGGATTTTTGAGATATTTTGCAAATTTAGTTCCGCATGGAGTTCCGTGGTGGTTAACTCCTGTTATGTTTGTTGTCGAGTTGTTAGGTTTATTTACTAAACCTTTTGCTTTAGCTGTAAGATTGTTTGCTAATATGACAGCTGGACATATCGTAATCTTAGCTTTATTAGGAATCATTTTTATATTAAAAACTCCAATTGTTGCTCCAATTTCAATAGCATTTGCATTATTTATATATTTGCTGGAAATATTCGTCGCATTGCTGCAAGCTTATATCTTTACTATGTTGTCAGCTTTGTTTATTGGGATGGCCGTCCATCAAGAACATTAATTTTGATACAGTTGAAATATAAATGAGAAAAAAAATTAAAGTAAAAAACAAATTATCTTAAACTTAGGAGGAATTATAATGGAAGTAAAGGCAATAGCTTATTTGACTGCAGGATTTAGCGCCGCTTTAACGGTTATAGGCGGAGCTTTTGGCATTGGAAAATTGTCGAGCAGCGCTATGGAAGCAAGCGGAAGACAACCTGAAGCGGCTAAGGAAATAAGAACTTCAATGGTTATAGCAGCGGCTTTGATTGAAGGCATTTCATTGTTTTCTTTGGTTATCTGTATAGTTTTAGCATTTAAATAATCAAGTTAGACTTTGCGGCGATAAAAAGTCGCAAAGTTCTTTAAAAAATTAAGGATAAAAGATATGAACAGCTTTTTTCTATTTCTATTAAGCGGAGCAAAAGGCGGTTTGCTTGACGTTAATCCAGGTTTAATTTTTTGGACTATAGTTACTTTTATAATTCTTTTAGTTTTATTAAAAAAAGTAGCTTGGAAACCGATTATTGAAGCCTTAGAAGAAAGAGAAAAATTTATAAAAGAATCGCTGGAAAAAGCTGAAAAAGCTCAAAAAGAAGCGGAAAGATTATCCGAGGAAAATAAAAAATTGGCTATGAAAGCCGAAGAAGAGGCCCGAAAGATAAGAGAAGAGAACATAAAAGAGTTAAAGATGTTAGTTGAAAAGAAATTAGCTGAAGCTGAAGAAAAAGCTAACCAAAAGATAAAAAATGCCGAAGCTGAAATTGAGAGAAAATATCAAGAAGCTTTTCTTCAGTTGAAAAACGAAGTTGCCGATTTGGCAATAGCTATAGCTGAAAAAATATTAAAAGAAAATCTGGATAAAGAAAAAAATAAAAAAATAGCTCAAGAATATTTGGAAAAAATAACCTCTAAAACATATGAATCTTAAATTAATAGCTGTAAGATACGCTAAAGCTTTGAGAAAATATGAAAATGAAAATCCAGGCAAGCCCATTCAAAGCGATATGGCAATTATATTAAATACGATTCAAATTTCAAAAGATTTAAAAGTATTTTTGAAAAATCCATCGATAAATAACCAAAAGAAATTTGAATTATTGAAAATTTTGTTCCAAAATAAAGTATGCGAAGAATCGCTTTTTTATTTGAAATTAATTGTAGATAAAAATAGAGAATATGCTTTAGAAAAAATATTAAAAACTTATTTTGAAATGATTGATGAAGAAAATGGAATTATTAATGCGACGATAATTACAGCTTACGAGTTGGACGAGCAAATTATTGAAAAAATAAGAAAAAAAATAAAAATATTTACTGGCAAAGATCCAAGATTTCAAATAGTCGTCAATTCAAAAGTTGTAGGGGGTTTATTGATACAAATTGACGATAAAGTAATAGATTTAACTTTGAAAAGACAATTAGAAAAAATAAAATATACATTTACTGAAAATTAAAAAGAAATTAATAATTAAGGTATAAATATGATTGGAATAAAACCTGAAGAAATATCGGCAATATTAAGAAAACAAATTAGCGGTTATGAGAGCGAAACTGATATTTATGATGTTGGAATTGTTTTACAAGTAGGCGATGGAATAGCGAGAGTTTATGGTTTGAATAAAATAATGGCAAGCGAGCTAGTCGAATTTCCAAATAATGTTATTGGAATGGCTCTTAATTTAGAAGAAGATAATGTTGGATGCGTCTTGTTTGGAGATTCGACGCTTGTCAAAGAAGGGGATACGGTTAAGAGAACAAAAAGAGTAGCTTCATTTCCAGTTGGCGATGAAATGTTAGGCAGAGTGGTTAATCCTTTAGGGATTCCAATTGATGGAAAAGGTCCAATTAATGCGTCAAAATATAATCCAATAGAAAGAAAAGCTCGAGGAGTAATCGAAAGACAACCAGTTAAACAGCCATTACAAACTGGAATTGTAGCAATTGACGCAATGATTCCAATCGGAAGAGGACAGAGAGAGTTAATTATAGGTGATAGACAAACTGGAAAAACAGCGATCGCGATAGACACAATAATCAATCAAAAATATACTCATACAAAAGAAGCTCAGGAACTTGGCATTAAACCAGTTTATTGTATTTATGTGGCGGTAGGCCAAAAAAGCTCTACAGTCGCTCAAATTGTAAGCAAGCTTGAAGAATATGGAGCTATGGATTACACGACAGTAATAGTCGCTTCGGCTTATGAGCCGGCGCCATTGCAATTTATAGCTCCATATGCTGGAGCGGCTCTTGGCGAATATTTTAGAGACAATGGCAAAGATGCTCTTGTGGTGTATGATGATTTAACAAAGCAAGCTCAAGCGTATCGCGAAATGTCGTTGTTGCTAAGAAGACCTCCGGGTAGAGAAGCTTATCCGGGCGACGTTTTTTACTTGCATTCAAGATTGCTTGAAAGAGCGGCTAAATTAAGCGATAGTTTGGGCGGCGGAAGCTTAACTGCTTTGCCAATTATTGAAACTCAACAAGGAGACGTTTCAGCTTATATTCCTACAAATGTTATTTCGATAACTGACGGTCAAATTTATTTGGAACCTAATTTATTTAACGCTGGCGTCAGACCTGCTATTAATGTCGGCATTTCTGTTTCTAGAGTTGGAGGTTCAGCTCAAATCAAAGCAATGCGAAAAGTAGCCGGAACGTTGAAAATTGATCTTGCTCAGTACAGAGAATTGGAAGCTTTTGCTAAGTTTGGATCCGACTTAGATAAAGCGACTCAAAGAACTCTTGCCAAAGGAATTAGACTTGTCGAATTGTTAAAACAAAATCAATATGAAACGATGCCTGTTGAAAGACAAGTCGTTTCTCTTTATGCTGGCACTAAAGGTTATCTTGACGAGTTGGAAGTTGGCGAAATCAAATTATTTGAAAAAGAGCTCTTAAATCACGTTGAAATAAAATATCCGTCAATTTTTGATTCAATTAAAAAACATAAAGACATTTTGCCGAAAATAGAAGAACAATTAAATTTCGCGATAAAGGAAGTATTAGAACGATTTAAAGTTAAAATTGGACAAGAATAAAAATGGCTACTCTAAGAGATATTAGAAATAGAATAAAAGCAGTAAAAAATACTCAAAAAATAACGCGCGCTATGAAAATGGTTGCCGCTGCTAGATTGCGAAAAGCGCAAGAAAATATTTTAAATGCCAGGCCATATGCTGATAATATAGAGTCGTTGTTAAGCAGAGCGCTTAAAGAAACAAAAGTAGATATTTCGCCATTGCTTATAAAGAAAGAAAAAGTTTCAAATGTTTTAATTGTAATCTTTAGTTCAGATAAAGGGTTATGCGGCAGTTTTAATCTAAATATAACAAAAAAAGCTATTTCATTTAGCGAAGAGCTGCAAAAGAAAGGAGTTGCTCATATAGAATTTTGTCCGATTGGAAAAAAGTCAAAGGATTATTTAAAATTTAGACATTTCGATGTTTTGGAATACAACAATGGGATGTTTGTAAAAATAAATCCCGTCCAGTCCGAAGCTTTTGCAAAATTTTTAATCGATACATATATAAAAGGGGAGTTTGACGAAATTTACCTAGCTTATAATAAATTTAAAACTGTGATGACGCAAGTTGCAACAATTGAAAAATTTTTGCCATTAGAATTTGAGGAAGAAAAAGATCAGAAGAAAGCGGATATTAATTATATATTCGAACCTGATATAGATTCGATAGTCGTAAAGATAATAGAAAAATATACAAAGAATAAAATTTGGAAAGCGCTGTTGGAATCTTTCGCATCGGAAATGGGAGCAAGAATGACGGCAATGGATATGGCCACTGAAAATGCAAAAGAGCTTCTTAGATTATTGCAAATTAAATTCAATAAAGAAAGACAAGCGGCGATTACTAAAGAAATTTTGGAAGTTGTTTCTGGAGCAAATGCTTTGAAAGAAAAATAATAATTTGTTTTTTGAAGTAATTATTGCTATTTTTAAAGTCTATAATTTTTTTTAAAAGAATATGTTTGAAGAGTTAACGCAAAAAATTGACGGAGTTTTAAGAAAGCTTATAGGGAAAAAAAAGCTTAGCGAAAACGACGTAAAGGAAGCTCTCGCGATCGTAAAAAAAACGTTGATCGAAGCCGACGTTAATTATAATGTCGTACAATCGTTTATTGATAAAGTTACAAAGAAAGCTTTAGATCGAGAGATTGTAAAGTCGTTAGCTCCAGGACAATTTGTATTAAAAATATTTTATGACGAATTAAAGCGACTTTTAGGCGAAGAAAAATCCGAAATAAAAGTCAATGCGAATGGCGTTAGCTCTTATTTAATTATCGGCTTGCAGGGAAGCGGCAAAACAACATTTAGCGCTAAATTCGCAAAAAGATTAAAAGAAAGAGATCTAAATCCATTGTTAGTCGCAGCCGATATTTATAGACCCGCAGCAATTGATCAGTTGATTGCTTTAGGCGAAAAAATAGGCGTCAAAGTATTTCATAAAAGGGATGTGAAGGATGCGGTTTCAATTGCTGAAGAAGCATTAAGTTACGCTAAAGAAAATGGTTTTAAGAGCGTAATTATAGATACTGCTGGACGTCTACATGTTGACGATGATATGATGAAAGAAGCTGCAAATATAAAAGCTTCTATTAAGCCTACAGAAACGCTTTTTGTTGTCGATTCAATGACGGGTCAAGACGCTGTAAATTCAGCAAAAGCTTTTAACGATCAGGTTGGATTTGATGGAATCATATTAAGCAAGCTCGACGGCGATACTCGCGGCGGTTGCGCGCTTTCGATAAGGGCGGTTACAGAGAAACCGATAAAGTTTATATCTATTGGCGAAAAAATTGAAGATATTGATTATTTTTATCCTGACAGAATTGCAAATAGAATAGTTGGGCAGGGAGACTTAATATCTTTAATTGAAAAAGCTGAAAAAGCAATAGAAGAGCAAGAAGCTTTAGAATTAGAAGAAAAATTTAAGAAAAACGAATTCGATTTTAACGATTTCTTAAAGCAGATAAATATGATCCGAAAAATGGGATCGTTAAAATCGCTGGTTGGAATGCTTCCAGGAATAGGTTCTCAACTTGCAAATGCAAAATTTGACGAAAGACAATTGATTAAAACAGCTGCGATGATTCAATCGATGACTAAAGAAGAGAGGAAAAATCCGCAAATTTTGAACGCTTCAAGAAAAAATAGAATAGCAAAGGGAAGCGGCTGCAGCGTTCAGGAAGTGAATAACTTGATAGTTCAATATAATAACATGTTAATGATGATGAGAAATTTGAATAAAACAATAAATAAAAAAGAACAGCCAAGTTTTTTGCAAAAATTAAAAAAATATAAATAGGAGGTTATTAAATTTGGCAGTACGTATTAGATTAAAAAGAATGGGTAAAAAAAAGCAGCCAATTTATAAAATAGTAGCTGCTGATTCAAGGTCTCCAAGAGATGGAAAGTATATTGAAGCTATTGGATATTATAATCCTAAAAAAGAACCGCCAATTGTGAATATTAAAGAAGAAATAGCTTTAAAATGGCTTAGGATCGGAGCTCAACCTACAGAGACTGTTAGATCATTATTTAGCAAACAAGGAATTATGATGAAGTTTGCATTAGAGAAAGATAAGGTTGAAGAAGAAAAAAAGAATCTAATAATTGAAAATTGGAAAAAATTGAAAGCGGAACTTGAGGCGAAGAAAGCTGAAAAGAAGAAGAAAAAAAATATGAAGAAAAAAGAAGGAGCCTCTTAAAAGCTTTTTTAATTTATTAAGGATCTAATTTATGAAAGAGTTTGTTGAATTTATCGCTAAAAAGTTGGTTGACAATCCAAAAGATGTGGTTGTCACAATAAAAACAAACGAAGAAAAGAAAATTGTCGTAAGTTTAAAGGTTAATGAAAAGGACGTAGGAAAAGTTATCGGAAAAAAAGGAAGAACGGCTAAAGCTTTAAGGACATTAGTTATGGCTGTAGCCGCAAAGGAAGGCAAAGCTGGAATTCTTGAGATTGAAGATCAGAAGTGAAAAATTTGTATCTCATTGCAGAGATAACAAGTTTCGATAATAAAGGTTTTGCTAAGTTAAAATTATTTGTCCGCGATATTGAAAGGTTTGATAAAATAAAAGAATTATATATAGAAATTAGCGGCAATTATAAAAAATTAAAGGTAGAAGAAGTTAAATTTAAAAGTGAAAGCGCATATTTAAAATTTTTAGGATTCGATGATAAGGATGATTTCGAAGTTCTTTTAAATCGAAAATTATATTTAGATAAAAAAAGTTTAAGACAGCTTGTTAAGAGGGAATTTTTTGCTCAAGATTTAATGTATTGTGATGTTGTTTACAAAGGGAAAGTAATTGGATATATAAGCGATGTATTATGCTTAAAAGCAAACGATGTGTTAACGATAAGAAATAACGATGGAAAAGAATATATGATTCCTTTTGTGAGCGACTTTGTAAAAGAAGTTGATTTGAAGAAAAAAGAAGTTATTTTAACCGATAGAGACTTAGAATTTTATGATGAGGATTGACGTAATCTCGGCTGTTCCGGAATTATTAATGAGCGCAATAAGTTATAGTATCGTTAAGAGAGCAAGAGAAAAAAAAATAGTAGAAATTAATTTGCATAATTTAAGAGATTACGCCAAAGATAAACATAAAACGATAGACGATAAGCCTTTTGGCGGCGGAGCTGGAATGACGCTGAAACCAGAACCGTTCTTTGAATGTATTGAAAAATTGAAAGGAGAAAGGAATTACGATAGAGTAATATTCCCTTCTCCCCGCGGAAGAATATTAAATCAAAAATATTTTAACGATTTGTCGCTTTGCAAAAATATTATGATTGTCTGCGGTCATTATAAAGGCATAGACGAAAGAGTAATAGAAGAGTTTGCAAGCGAAGAAGTTTCGATTGGAAATTTTGTTTTAAGCGGAGGAGAATTGCCAGCGGCGATAATTATTGACGCGGTTGTTAGATTGCTTCCAGGCGCGTTGCATGACAGTCAATCGGCGCTGGAGGATTCGTTTCAATCTGGCGATATAATTGGGCCGCCGACATATACGAGACCTGCTGTTTATAAAGGTAAAAAAGCGCCAGAAGTTCTTTTAAGCGGAAACCATAAAATGATTGAAAAATGGAAAGAAGAACGCTCAAAAGAATTGACTGAAAAGTGGAAAAAAATTAATACAATGGAGTAAAAATGGATAAAATAACTAGTTTATTTAAGGATCAATTAAGAACTGACTTGCCGCCGTTTAAACCGGGCGATAGAATCAGAGTTTATGTAAAAGTTATCGAAGGCGATAAAGAAAGATTGCAAGCTTTTGAAGGCGATGTTATAAGCATTAGAGGAGTTGGTTTGAGCAAAACATTTATCGTGAGAAAAATTTCAAATGGAGTTGGAGTGGAAAGAATCTTTCCTTATAATTCGCCTAAAATAGATAAGATCGAGGTTGTAAAAGAAGGCAAAGTTAGAAGAGCTAAATTGTACTATTTGAGAAATCTTGTAGGAAAGGCGGCAAAGATTAAAGCTAAAATGAAATCTAAAGAAGAAATAGCCAATGCTCAGATTGATAATCAACCTGACAGCGTTCAATAAACTACAACTGAAAAATAATAACAAATATTTTTGCCGCTTGTTTAAGCGGCTTTTTTAATTTTAATGTCGCATATGTTAAAGATAGGACTGCCTAACAATTTTTTTGGGAAATTGCTTTTCTTTTCATTTCCAGAAACATTAAGAAAATCAGTTAACTTTTATGAAACATATCTTTTGGCAAATTTGTTGGACAAAAAAGAATTAGATGTAGCTTTAATACAATCTCTTGATTATGGAAAAAGAGAAAATTTATATATATCTAAAAAAGCCGCTTTGTCATTTGACGCTGAAGTTAGTTTAAGCTATTTTTATTTTCAAGAAAATTTATATACCGCTAAACAAGCTACGTTATATGGCGAAGTAGGAACAAACGACGCAATTTTGACTAAGATTTTATTTGCCGAAAAATATAATTTGAATATTGATTTAGAATTATTTTCCGGTTCTGAATTTCCAAAAAATAGAGAAATAGTATTAGTTAGAGGCGATGCAAATTATCAAAATGATTTATTTATGAATGGATTAAGTTTTGCCGATGAGATTTCAGATTTATTAATGTTGCCTTATGTAGATTATGTATTTGCGTCTTACGATAAAGAAAACTTGCTATATATAAATAAAACAATTAACAGTATAGAAGAAGTAATGGAAAAAAATTTGAGCAAATATTTAGATAAGTTTGAAAATTACGAGTCATTTAAAGTTTTTTTTAAAGAAAGATTTAATCAGGTTTATTTCGAGTTGACTGATAATGAAGTTGAGGGGTTGAAAGAGCTGATTAAATTGCCTTTTTATTTTGGACTTTTCGAAGAGATATTTGAAATAAAGCTTGTTGAATAATAATTTAAGATTATATTCTTTGAAATAAAATAAAAGCGGCGTTTGTTTATAGCCGCTTTTATGTAGAAATTAAATCTGAACGAAAGAAACGCTGAGTATGTTTGGCATAAGTTTAATCTGTTCGATTATATTGTGAGAGAGATCTTTTTTGAATTTCATTGAACAGCATGCTACAAGACCGCCATCGAAAACTTGATTTTCTAAATCTTCTATATTAACGTCTTCTTCTCTTAAAATATTAAACACAGCGGATAATACTCCCGGTCGATCGTTATATTTGAATGTTAATTGATATTTAGTTTCAGGAATAGTCCCTCTATTTACCCAGTTGGCGATAAGTCCGCTTTGTAGAAATGTTTTTACAATATTGTATGTTTCTTCGGCTACTGCAAGTTGAGCCTGCTCGGTTGATGCTCCGATATGATGAGTTACATAAACATTAGGCAAACCTTGCAGTTTAGATTTAAATTCGCATTTTTTTGCCTCCGGCTCTTCAGAGATTACATCTAAACCTACTTTTAAGTTTTTAGTTTTTATCGCCTCGATAAGAGCGTCTTCTTCTACTATTTCTGCTCTTGATGTGTTTATAAAAATTGCTCCAGGCTTTACACAATCGAACATTTGTTTATTAAACAGACCGCGAGTTTGAGGAGTTAGAGGCAGATGGATACTTATAACGTCGGCTATTGGCAAAACTTTATCCATTTCGCTAAAATCTTTAATTGGAACGCCTTCGATTCTAGAAATATCTTTGCCAAAAACATTCATTCCTAAAGCTAAAGCTCTTTTAGCTACTTCTTTTCCTATATTTCCAACGCCAATAAGAGCAAGATTTCTACCAAATAATCCATTTGCTTTAGAATATTCTTCCTTATTCCAAATTCCTTTATGAAAATCAGCAACATTATCAGGAATTCTTCGGTCAAGAGATAACATTAAACCGATGGTTAATTCGGCCACAGCAATAGAATTTTTCCCTGGACAATTTGCTACATAAATGCCTTTTTTATTTGCGGCTTGAATATCAATATTGTCAACTCCCGCTCCAGCTCTAATAATTAAATTTAGGTTTGTCGAATTTTCAATAGCTTTAGCGTTTACTTTTGTAGAACGTACGATAATGATATTAAAATCTTTAGAATTATTTGCTATATCTTCTTCTCCCATTTTGGGATTATAAACGACATCTAAACCAAGTTCTTGCAATTTTTTTAAATATAAATCAGGAAATTTGTCGGCTATTAAAACTTTCATAATTTTACTCCCCTAAGTTGTTATTAATTTTTTAATGACGGCATTTTAATGTTAAATAATTTTGCATTATTAATCGCTTTAGAATAACCTGCGTCGGCATGGCGAACAATTCCCATCGCTGGATCATAATTTAAAACTCTAAGCAGTTTTTCTTCTGATTGCTTTGTTCCATCGGCAACTATTACCATGCCAGCATGAATTGAGTTTCCTATGCCAACTCCGCCGCCGTGATGAACTGAAACCCAGGTTGCTCCTCCAATTGTATTTAACAATGCGTTTAGAATTGGCCAATCGGCTATAGCGTCGCTTCCGTCCAACATTTTTTCAGTTTCTCTAAAAGGGGAAGCTACAGACCCGCAATCCAAATGATCGCGACCTATAACTATGGGGGCTTTTACTTTGCATTGAGCGACAAGATCGTTAAAAATTTTTCCCGCCTTGGCTCTTTCTCCGTATCCTAACCAACAAATTCGAGCGGGCAAACCTTGAAATTTAATTTTCTTTTGAGCCATTTCAATCCATCTAATGAGCGATTGATTTTCAGGAAAAGCATTGGCAATTGCTTCATCAGTAATCTTTAAATCAGCAGGATCGCCAGAAAGAGCAACCCATCTAAAAGGACCTTTTCCATCGCAAAAAAGCGGACGAATATATTCTGGCACGAAACCGGGAATATCGAAAGCATTTTCAACTCCATTTTCTTTAGCTTCGGTTCTTATGTTATTGCCGTAATCGAAAGCGACAGCTCCTCTTTTTTGAAATTCTAGTATAGCTTTAACATGCTCAACTATGGTTTGTTTAGCTAGATAGATATATTTTTGAGGATCTTTTTTGCGCAATTCTAAAGCTTCTTCGTAACTTACTTGCATTGGGATATAACCGTTAAGAGTATCGTGCGCGGAGGTTTGATCTGTTATAATATCGACAGGATAATTTCTTTCAAGTAATTTTGGCAAAATTTCGCCGGCGTTTCCAAGCAAACCGACAGAGAGCGGGACTTTTTTTTCTTTCGCTTCTAATGTCCATGCAATAGCTTCGTCAAGAGATTCAGTATACTTATCAAGATAACCGGTTTCGATTCGTTTTAGAATTCGAGTTTTGTCGACTTCAATTCCTAAAAAAGACGCTCCGTTCATTGTTGCAGCCAGAGGTTGAGCTCCTCCCATTCCTCCTAAACCGGCTGTAAGCAATATTTTTCCATTTAATGAACCGTTAAAATGCTTTCGCGAGCACTCTGCGAATGTTTCATAGGTTCCCTGAACAATTCCCTGACTTCCAATATAGATCCAACTTCCAGCCGTCATTTGACCATACATAATCAAGCCAAGCTCGTCAAGTTTTCTAAAATAATCCCACGTGGCGAATTTAGGAACCAGCATACTATTTGATAAAATAACTCTTGGAGCTATCTCGTGAGTTTTAAAAATTGCGACAGGTTTGCCCGATTGAATCAGCAATGTTTCGTCGTTATCTAATTCTTTTAAAGAGGCGACAATATTTTCAAACGCTTCCCAATTGCGAGCGGCTTTTCCATATCCGCCGTAAACGATAAGCTCGTCGGGATTTTCAGCGACTTCAGGATCGAGATTATTCATCAACATTCTTAGCGCGGCTTCTTGAAGCCAACCTTTAGAGTTAAGCAGAGAGCCGCGCGGAGCTCTGATAATTCTTTTTTCTTTTTTCATAGTTAATCGTTAAAATGTTTATTGATTATGATTTCATATTGTTTTATTACCGATTTATAAAGCCAACGAGTAAGAAATGAGGATTTATTATGTTTTTCTTTTAAATACGATAAATTTTTTTTAATATTAGATTCTAGAAGAGTTCGTTCTTCTTTTGTCAACTTTATTTTTTCTTCAGACGTGTTTAATTTATTGACAATCGATGCAAATGCGTTATAAGCTTTAGCATATTGAGGCGAACTTGAAAGCTTATTGATCATTTGTTTTGCGAAAGTTGATAAAAGTTTTCTTTCGGTTTTGTCAAATTCAAAAACGTAATTTTTAAATAAATTTTTCATAATTTTATGTTTAAATTTTTAATGACATTAATTTTTCTCTAATACGTTGATAACCAGGTTTTATTACATCGTAAATGTATTTTAATCTTTCATTATATGGCAGAAAAGCCGATTTCATTGCGTTAATGTTTAGCTTTTCAATATCGTCTAAATTTATTTTAAAAAGATCTTGAGCGATAAGATATTCTTTAGTCAAAGTTGTATCGCTCATTAATCTGTCGTCGGTATTTAAGAAAACTCTGAATTTGTTTTTAAATAAAATTACAAAAGGATGATTTTCGAGTTTGTCTATTGCTCCAGTATGCAAGTTGCTTGATAAACATATTTCGATAGGAATTCTTTTATCTAAAATGTATTGAGCTAATTCGCCAAGGCCGATTACTTCGCCGTCGGAAGAAAGAGCAATATCTTCGATTATTCTAGTTCCATGTCCAATGCGATGAGCTCCGCACCATTGTATCGCTTGCCAGATTGATTCTTTTCCAAAAGCTTCGCCAGCGTGAATAGTTATATTAAAATTAGCTCTTTGAATAAACTGAAATGCTTCGATATGTTTTTTAGGAGGATAACCCCCTTCTTCGCCGGCAAGATCGAATCCGACCACTCCTTTTTTTCTAAAGTTGACGGCAAGTTCTGCGATTTCTAAAGTATTCTTCATATTTCTCATACCGCAAAGAATCAAGCCGTAGCCGACGCCAAAATTCTTTTTGCCTTCTTCAAGACCTTCTAAAACAGATTCGACTATTTCATCCATGTGAAGTCCTTTATTCGTATGAAATACGGGGGCGAACCTAGTTTCAACATAAACAACTCCATCGTTTTTCATATCTTCAATCATTTCATATGCGACTCGTTTTAAAGCTTCTCTTGTTTGCATTACGGCGCAAGTATGCTCAAAACCTTCTAAAAATTCTTTTAAATTTCCTTTATATGCTCCTCGATGAAACCATTCTGCTAATTCTTTTGGGTTCTTTGTGGGTAGTTTTTTATACCCGATTTCATCGGCAAGTTCAATTATTGTTTGCGCTCTTAGACCTCCGTCTAAATGATCATGCAATAAAACTTTTGGAGCTTCGCGAATAATTTCTTCTCGATTCACTTTTTAATTTTCTTTCTTTTTAAATTATGCAATAAATAACTAAAAAACAATTATAATAAAATTTATATACTTTCAATTATGCATAATAAAAAAGCTCCTTAAAGGCGCTTTTATCTTAACTATTTAAGTTCTGTTAAATGATTTTGTACTATTTCGGCAGTATCTAAAGCGATAACTAATTCTTCGTTAGTTGGGATTCTAAAAATTCGAACTTTTGAATCTTGAGAGGAAATATCCGCTTCGCCAAGCGGTTTTAAATTTTTCTCAAGATCTAATTTAATCCCTAAAAATTCCATATTTTCACAAACATACTTTCGAACTAAGTCTGAATTTTCCCCAATTCCGCCTGTAAAAACAAGCGCGTCTAGGCCGCCCATTACAGCGGCGTAAGCTCCAACGTATTTCTTTACGCGATAGCAAAAAATTTCAAAAGCAATTTCAGCTCTTTTATTGCCAGATTGCAAAGCGGATTCGATTTCTCTCATATCGCTTGATTCGCCGCTTAGACCTATTAGTCCGCTATGTTTATTTAATAAAGTATTTGCGTCGCTTAAAGACAATTCTTCTTTAGCCATAATATACAAAATAATTGATGGATCCATATCGCCAGCGCGAGTTCCCATTAATAAGCCCTCTAAAGGCGTAAATCCCATCGTCGTATCTATGGAAATTCCTCTGTCGATTGCGGCCATAGAGCAGCCATTTCCTAAATGAGCTGTGATTATTTTACATTCATTGTATGGCCTATTTAACAATGCCGCCGCTCTTTGAGAAACATAGCGATGAGAAGTTCCATGAAATCCGTAACGTCGTATCTTATATTTTTTATAAAGTTCGTATGGTATGCCGTACAAATATGCTTTAGGAGGCATATGAGAATGAAAAGCGGTATCGAAAACGCCGCATTGAGGAATATCGGGCAATAATTCTTTAACCGCTTCAATGCCCTTTATATTTGGCGGATTATGCAAAGGAGCTAGCTCAATATTGTCTTTTAGAGCTTTCAAAACTTGATCTGTAATCAATACGCTTCCAGAAAAGGTTTCGCCTCCATGAACAACTCTATGACCTACAGCTTCTATTTCGCTTTTATCTTGGATAACTCCGTGATTTTTGCTCATCAAAACTGCGAGAACATATTTAATCGCTATAGTATGATCTAATATTTCTCCAACTATTCTAATTTTATCTTTATCTGGTCTTTGATGAGTAAGGACTGCCGAACTCATTCCGATTCTTTCAACTATGCCTTTTGCCAACCAATTTTTTGTGTTTGTATCAATGAATTGATATTTTATAGAAGAGCTTCCGCAATTTAATACTAATACTTTCATTTTATTCCTCAATTAATAATTTTTCCTTCGGCGTTATATTTATGAAATCCTTCGCCAGTTTTTTTTCCTAATTTTTTTTCTCTAACTAATTTTCTTAATATAGGGCAAGGTCTGTAACGAGCTTCCCCTAATGATTTCCATAAAGAATCCATCCAAGATAAGACTTCGTCTAATCCCATTGTGTCAGCCATTTCAAGCGGGCCCATTGGAAGATTATAACCTAATTTCATAGCGGCGTCAATATCTTTCGCTGTGGCTAATCCTTCCATTAAAACATGAGCGGCTTCGTTAAGCAATGGTATTATACATCGAGTTGTTATAAAGCCCGGAAACTCATAAACTTCTACGGCTGTTTTGCCAATTTTTTCGGCAAATTTTTTTGCTATTCTTAAAGTTTGTTCGCTTGTTTCTATTGCTCTTACAAGCTCTACTAACGGTATTTTAGGAACGGGATTAAGAAAATGCATTCCAATTATTTTGTCAGGGCGATTTGTATTTGACGCAAGATCTGATAAACTTAATGAAGAAGTATTTGATACGATAATAGCGGACGGCTTTAAAATTGAGTCAAGCTTTTGGAATATAGAAAGTTTTAATTCTAATATTTCATCTACAGCTTCTATAACTATATCGCAATCTTTTAATTGTTCAATATTTGTCGTATAAGCTATTCGACTTAATATTGATTTTTTTTCGCTTTTAGTCATTGCCCATTTTTGAATTTCTCTATCCATTGCGTCGGAAAGAGCTTGTTGAGAACGAGCCATTGTTTCTTCATTTTTTTCAACTAAAATAATTTCAAAACCGGCGGAAGAGATAGTTTGCGCTATTCCTCGACCCATTATGCCTCCGCCGACAATGCCTATTAAATTAATCTTTTCTTGCGATTGATTATTATTCGCGTTTGCGGAGAGCAAGTTCTCTAATTTTAATTTTTCTTCGCTCATAAATTTTATCCAAATTTTTATTGAGTTATGTCTTGGAACGATTGATTAAAGAAACAAAATTAAATATAAAAAAATTAAAAATGAATATAAAGCTTAATTATATTAATTTTAACAATTAAGAAGATAGCGGAAAATGTTTATATCCTAAAGTCATACTTTTTTGCTTTGCATATTCTTACATTTGATTGAATACTTGAAAGTCTTATTTTTTTATATTAACAAAATTTTATTAAATAATAAAAGCTTAAACATATATCATAAATTATTTAAGAAAAAAACTTATTATTTAAATAAATTAATATATAAACAAATAATTATTTTTTAATTTGATTTTGATAAATATTACGTTTAATTTAAAGTTATAAGGATAAAGTCAAAATTTAATAATAATTCAAATATAATTATTATTGTAAAAACAATTTAATTATAATGTCTATTAAAAAAACATTTTTATTAAAATTAATTTTTATTATATTATTTATAAATTTTAACTATATAAAAAGGTAACTTCAAATGATAAAAAAGAAAGGGTGCATCAATGAAAAAAATCAAATTTATATTTATTTATTTCATTTTTGCTTTTGCGGCTTTATCCTTTTTAGCTTTATATTTTTTTAGCGATAACCGCCGCGAAGCGACAAACGAAGATTTTTTAAATTATCGAATAGAAAAGAAGAAAAATAAAAAACCATCCTATGGAATGCCAGATAAAGCTACTCTTTGGTATTATCAACAGAGAGCTTATCCGTTAGGTTACATCCCTGAAAATTGGAGAGTAGAAGCTTACGAGCATATCAAAAAAAATAACGAACCTATTCGTTTGGAAAAAAATAATAATGCTTTGCAATGGACACAATTAGGACCAGGAAATATCGGCGGAAGAATAAGAGCCATCGTTGTTCATCCGCAAAATTCTAATATAATTTTTATTGGAGCAGTTTCGGGCGGAGTTTGGAAAACAACAAACGGCGGAACAAGCTGGTTCCCTTGCGACGATTATATGGACAATATTGCGGTTTGCGCTTTAGCAATCGATCCCGATAATCCAAATATCATATATGCCGGAACTGGAGAAGGCTTTTTTAACTTAGACGCTATAAGAGGAGAGGGAATATTCAAATCTACCGATCAAGGAGCAACCTGGTCGAGATTATCATCGACTTTGAACGATAAATTTTATTTTGTCAATAAATTAGAATTTGACAAGCAAACAAAAAGATTGTGGGCTGCCACAAGAAAAGGATTGTTTTATTCGACTAACGGAGGCTCATCGTGGACGACAGCTTTAGCTAATTCAAATAATTATGATGTTCATTGCGTTGATGTTGAAATTGCATATACTTCTCCATCGACTACTGTTTATGCGGCTTTTGGAATATTTGGAAATGGAACAGTTTATAGAAGTACCGACGGCGGCAATACTTTCGATATTTCTTCTCCAAAAATTCAAGGTTCTAGCTATGGAAGAATTGAAGTTGCAGTTTCAAATACAAATCCTCAAATTGCATTTGTGTCAATAATGTCTGCTTCTAACTATGAAACCGCTTCATTGAAAAAAACAACAGATGGCGGTAATACTTGGACGGATATTACTGTTCCAGGTCCTTCGGCAAGCGGAGCTCAAACTTATACGGGACAACAAGCGTGGTATAACAATATTCTTTATATCGATCCTTCTAATAGCAATATTTTTTATGCGGGCGGAATTGATTTTTGGAAATCTACAAATGGAGGAATAAATTGGACGCAAAAAAGCAATTGGTATCCATTGAGCGGTTATCAATACATCCATGCCGATCACCACGCTATTGCATTTGATCCCCAAAATCTAAACGTAATGTATATCGGAACTGACGGAGGAATTTTTAAGTCTACAAATAAAGGCGAAACCTGGGCGAGTTTAAACAATAACTTATTTATAACTCAATTTTATTATGGCGCCGTTGATCCATCTCAAAGCAAATATTATGGCGGCACGCAGGATAATGGCACTTTGAAATCTACTGGATCCACAAGCTGGATAGAAATTCTAGGAGGCGATGGCGGCGCGACCGAAGTCGATTTTGTAAATCCAAACACGATTTATATGGAATATGTAAATCTGGCCATATTTAAAACTACAAACGGCGGCAGTTCATACTTTAAAGCTATGAATGGAATACCAACGGGTTCGAATTATTGGGATGGAACAACAGATAGAGTTTTATTTATCGCTCCATTTGTAATGGATCCGAATAATTCGCAAACGCTTTATGCAGGCACTTATAGGATTTTTAAAACAACAAACGGAGCTGCAAATTGGACTGCAGTTAGCGGCGATTTAACAAATTCTTCAGATCAACATATATCTACAATTGCAGTCGCAAAAGGAAATTCTAACGTTGTATATGTTGGAACCACAAACGGACGTGTATTAGTTTCTACGAATGCTGGAGCTAATTGGACGCTTGTTAATTCCGGATTGCCTAACTTATACGTTACAAGAGTGGCAATTTATAAACAAAATCCTTCAATTGCCGTCGCGACATTTTCGGGTTATTCCATCGGAGCTAAAGTTTACAAAACTACTAACTCAGGACAAAGTTGGACAAATATAAGCGGCAATTTGCCAAATATTCCAGCTAATTGCGCTTTTATTAATCCAGAAAATCACAATAACATTGTTATTGGGATGGATTTAGGCGTTTTTGTTACGACTAATAATGGAACTTCATGGGAGCGACAAGTTCAAGGCATGGCTAATGTTGCTGTCTTAGATTTAGTTTTTAGAGAAAGCGATTCAAAACTTTTTGCCTTCACGCATGGAAGAGGAGCATTTGTTGCATCCTTTGGCTCAAGCGGCGGCGGCGGTCCAACAGTTGAAGAATTAGCCTACGACGATGGAAACCCAACGGGAGGTTATTATTGGAATAATGATAATCAAGGTTCTGCCGTAAGATTTACTCCTACAATTCAAAATGCTAAAGTTATTAGCGGTTTAATATATATAACTGGAGTTAATGCTGGAAGTCCTATTTATAAACCGATAATACTCTCTAAAAATGCGAATAATGCTCCTGGAAGTTCGCTTGCAAATATTCCTAATAGAACGGCAAGTACTACTAATGGATGGGACGAAGTAGATCTAAGCTCCTTTAATATCATTGTAAATAACGAATTTTTCTACGGTTATTTGAATACTGGAGGAAATAGAATAACTTTTGGATATTCGCAAACAAACAACGGAAGAGCTTGGGATTACGATGGAACTAATTGGTCTCCATGGAACGAAACATATTATATGAGAGTCAAAATACAATCTACGGCTACTGAAGCTGAAATTGAAAATATTATTCCTGAAGATTATGCATTGGAGCAAAATTATCCAAATCCATTCAATCCGGAAACTACAATAACATTTAAATTGCCTAGGGCAGAAAAAACTAAACTTATAGTATATTCCTCGACTGGACAAAAGATTGCAACGTTAGTCGATAACGAATTAAATCCAGGCATTTATAGAATTAAGTGGAATGGAAAAGACGATTTTGGAAAAATTGTCGCCAGCGGAGTTTACATTTACAAGTTAGAAGCCGGAAAATTTACAAAGTCACTGAAAATGAATTTTGTAAAATAATTGAAATTTTGAATTTTTGAAAAAGCTCCAGTTTAGTTTCTGGAGCTTTTTTTTTATCAAGAGAGTTAGCTTAGAGTCTTTTTAATTAAATCTAAGGGCTCGGGTTTTTCTTTTTTTATTTGAATTGAATTCATTAATTTTTTTTCAGTCGTTTCTATAACTTTTTTGTTATCTGTTCTTAGTTCGGCTATACAATCGCCTTTTTTAATTTTGTCCCCAATTTTATAATTAAATATTATACCAGCCTTAGGGTTGATTTTATCTTCTTTAGTTTTTCTACCGGCTCCAAGCTCTAAAGAACACATCCCTAATTCATAGCAATCTATTGAATAAAGATAGCCGTCGCGCGGCGCGTAAATTTTATGAGCGTATTTTGCTTTTGGACATTTATCAGGATCGTTTATATATGTTATATCTCCGCCTTGAGCTTTGATTATTTCTTTAAATTTTTCAAACGCGCTTCCATCTTCAATTTTTTTATTTGCGATTTCAATTCCTTCTTCAATAGTTCTTGCCTTCTCGCCTAAATAAATCATCGAGCCTGCTAAAATAACAGATAATTCTTTCAAATCGTTATGAGATAAATTTTGTAAAACTAAAATAGATTCGTAAACTTCCAGCCAGTTTCCTATGTAATTTCCTAAAGGTTGATTCATATCCGTTATGTAAGCGATTACTTTTTTATCGAAGCTTTTTGCCGTATCGATTAAAGATTGCGCTAATTTTTCGGAATCTTCAATATTTCGCATAAATGCTCCGCTTCCTGTTTTTACGTCTAATACTAAAGCGTCGATCCCTTCAGCTAATTTTTTGCTCATTATGCTGGCAGTTATTAGCGGAATGGATTCTACAGTCGCAGTAACGTCTCTCAACGCATATATTAATTTATCGGCGGGAGCGATTTCTTTTGTTTGTCCTATAAGAACGGCGTTTGTTTTTTTTAAAGCTGATTTATATTGCGAAAGAGATAAATCAGTTCTAAAGCCGGGTATCGATTCTAATTTATCCAAAGTTCCGCCCGTATGTCCTAATCCTCTTCCCGAGATCATTGGCACGGGAACTCCAGCGGCAGCGCAAATCGGAGCTAAAATGAGCGAAGTTTTATCTCCCACTCCGCCAGTAGAATGTTTGTCAACTTTAATTCCAGGAATAGAGCTTAGATCTACAACTTTTCCGCTGTAAAGCATTTCCTTTGTCAAATAACTTGTTTCTTGAGCGTCCATTCCTTGAAAATAAACCGCCATTAAAAAAGCTGAAAATTGATAATCGGGGATCTTGCCTTTAACATAAGAGCCGACTAAAAAAGATATTTCTTCGGCGCAAAGTTTTTCGCCGTTCCTTTTTTTTCTGATAATTTCAACTGGATTCATTGTTTTAATAATTTTTTTTTGTTAAAATCAATTTAATAAAAATTTGTTTTTAATTAAAAATCGAGATTAAAATGCGAAAATATTATCTTATAATTCTTGTCTTTTTATTTGCCTTCAGCTGTTCAAAAAAAAATAAAGAATTTGAAATATCATATGTCGACTTTTTTTCTTATAATTATGACGACGAAATCGAGCTGAATGCAAATTTGAAATTAAAAAATTTTAGCTCTGAAAAACAGAATGATTATGATAATTTGAAAGCTAATGTTAAAGTAATAATAAATCTTTACAAAATTATTAGTTCTAACGATTCTGTTTTAATAGATTCTAAAGAGCAAACCGAAATATTTTTTTTATATGACCAAGATGAAGAAATCAATCTAGAAGCGCAGTTTATTTTGCCTAATTTGGATTCAATCGAATTGGCTGCTTCGATTAAAGCGATTGATTTATTATCAAATAAAGTTGCGACAAAAAATAAAAGAATTCGTTTATAACAAAGTTCGTAAAATATTTAGTTCTCAATTTTTTTAGTAATAATTTTCATTTAAATTTAAGAGGGGAAAATGCATAAAGGCCATGTTTCAATAATCGCATTTCTAATAATTTCAAATATAATTTCAGCTCAAACAAATCAGAATATCGAGCCTTTGTATTTAAAGAATTCAAACTATAAAAGAATGATTGAAATGTGGGGAATATGCGAGTTAAAAAAAACTAATATTGTGATGTTGGGAAATTCTATAACTTATGGGATAAATTGGAATGAAGCGTTGAATAGAATTGATATAGCAAATCGAGGAATTAGCGGCGACAATACCGAGGGTATATTAAATAGAATGGAGTATGTTTATAATTTAAATCCGAAAGCTGTTTTTATAATGGCTGGAATTAACGACATATATGCGGATATTCCACTCGATTCTATAATTGCGAATTATGAAAAAATAATCGATATATTGATTGAAAAAAAAGTCATCCCAATTATTCAATCTACTTTGTATGTATCAAAAAAATGGAAGAAAGCCGAAGAAAAAAATTTAATCGTAGAGAAATTAAATAATTATTTGAAAAATATCGCTTCTCAAAAAAGAGTTAAGTATGTAGATTTAAATGCAAAGCTTTCGGAAAACGGTTTTTTAAAAGACGATATGACTTACGATGGATTACATCTGACCGCTAAAGCTTATAAAATTTGGATTGAAGAAATTAAAAAAATATTAGCTTCAATGAAATTATAAATGGCGTTTAATAAATAGAAAATTTTTGAGATATTAATTCTAATAAAAATTAGTTTAACTTAATTTTTTTCTATTTAATTGAAGACAAACTATTGCGGAAGGGAGATTAAGTATTTAAAGCAAAAAAAATTTTTATATCGTTTTTTTGGGAAATGGTTAAAATGAAATAATTTTATATCTTCGATTAATTGTCGAATAATTTATATTGTAAAATAATTGATATAGGTCTATTTTATTGCAATTAAAAATAAATTTAAAAAATTTAAATGTTCTTTCTGCTTAGAAATTGACATTATTTCATCAATATCATTTTTTTATATTGAGTATGTTTTTCCGTTTTAATTACATAATAATAAATGCCTGAAGTTAGATTGTTTCCATTAAAAATTGCCGAATATTTTTTTCCGTCTTCGCAATACCCCTTCATTAAACAAGATATCTCTTCGCCTAAGGCGTTAAAAACTTTTAGTTCTGCATATCCATTCTCTGGCAAAACAAATTCTATCGTAGTTGATGGATTAAAAGGATTTGGATAATTTTGACTTAAAATAAAAGCTTTAGAGTTTTTAACATCAATTTCGACTATATGGGAATATTTATAGTTTCCGTCAAAATCGATTTGCTTTAATCTATAAATTCTTTTTCCAGAAAATATTTCTTTGTCTTCAAATTTGTAAATATTAATGACTGAAGAATTCCCCGCGCCTCTAACAAATCCAATCGTTTTCCAGCCGTTATTTTTATTTTCATCGCTTGCTGATCTTTCAATTTCAAAACCATAGTTATTAATTTCTGAAGCTGTGGACCATTTAAGCAAAATACAATTATTTTCTATCTTTGCATTAAATGAGATTAACTCTACTGGGACAGGATCGACGCCAAGTTTATATTCAAAGCATCCCATATCTATAACTCCCGCCGCTGCAGAGTTTTTATCAAGTTTTCGCTCATAACCAAATCCTCTCAAGTCGTATTGATCCGAACTGTATGAATTATTGCCTACGTCGACGCAAGGAGATACTCCGACTATTTTAAAATCATTGGCATTTGTGTCTGCAAAAATCGGATAAGAAAAAATTGTATTGACGTCGTTTGTAATTGAGCCGCTGTTTATTAATAAATCGCCGCTTTGATTAGAATAACAAGAATAATAAGCATTTATGTTTGGCGATGGAACTCCGTCGTTATAAAATTGTCTTCCGGCTTGAGTCGCTTTATTTAACCATACTATGCTGTTCTTTAAATTTAACGTCGAGCCATTTCTTATTCCTCCTCCTTTTCCCGAGATGTTTTTTGCTATCGTAGAATTTATAATATCGCAATTAGAATAAGAACTGCTATAAATCGCGCCTCCTTCGTTTGTCGATGAATTGCCGATAAATAAAGAATTTGATATAGTTCCGATTGTTTGAGAAAAGAAAACGCCGCCTGCGTGTTGATTAGCTTGATTTGAATTAAATAAACAGGAATTAATTGTGATTGAAGATTGAGAACTATAAATGCCGCCTCCAAAAGAGTAAGCTAAATTTTGGTTGAAAACGCAATTCTTTATTGCAATCGTAGAAGAATTATTTGAATAATTGTAAATAGCTCCTCCCTGGAAACTTTGATTATTAATGAAATAGCAATTGTAAATTTTTGGATAGGAATTATTTTTATTAGCGATTGCTCCTCCATAGTAGCCTCTGTTGGAGATAAAATAACAGTTTACAATTTTTGGGGAGCAAGATTCATTGAAAATGCCGCCGCCATAATTATGATCTTCTGGAGCAGTATGGCTATTTCCGTTCATTATAGTAAATCCATCTAAAATAGCTGTGGTATCGAGAGCTAGGATGAAGGATGATAAAAAATATGATAACAATCGTCTGAGAAATTGCCTGGCGTTCCTATATCTCCGCTTAGAATTGTTTCGTTTTCTAATCCATAATTATAATTTGTTCTTTGGTTAAAAGAAGTTTCGTTGCCTGAAAATCCTCCATAAATTGCTACTCCATTTTTCATTTGAAAAGATAAATTTCTATCGTCAGATCCTCCAAATTTTTGAGTTGGGAAATATGTTCCTTTAGCGACCCAAATTTGATCGCCGTATGCTGCAATATTTAACCCTTGTTGAAGTCCTTCGCAAGCGTTATTCCAACTGGTTCCATCTTTTATCCCATTTGCAGTTGGAGTTACATAAATGGTTTTTTGAGGATAAAGTTGTCCTATTATTTATAATAACAAAAGGTAAAAAATTTTGGTTTTCATTTTCTAATTCCTTTTTTTGACAAAAAACTTATCGTGGGCAATTTAAGCGCCATATAAAAAACGGAAAATTGTTAATTTTTAATTATTTATCATTTAAGTTAAAAAAAGTGTTATATTACTTATTATTGTTGTCTATTATACTCTACAAAGATAATTTTCTGAATAAAGATAAATTTACGATTAATATTTTTGTTTTATTTATGTGTTCCATAAAAATAAAAAAGGTCGACGTTATAATGTCGACCTTATTAAATATTAATCTGAAAGTTGCAATTAATTTTTCACAAGGCAGCTATCTAAAAAGCTTTTAAATTTTTCTTTATGAAGTTTTTTGCCAATAAAAATGATTTTAGAAATCTTTTCTTCTTCATTTTGCCAGGCTGGTCCTTCTTCTAAAACTAAAGAGCCGCCGGCTGATTGTAAAATTAATTTTTTTTCGTTTGTTGTAGCATAAAGAATTCCTTTAATTCTATAAAAAGCTTTAGAATTGAAAGATACTATCGCTAACAATCTCATAGCCAATAATTCAACGTCGATAGGATCGTAAGCTACATAAGCGTAACTTTCGATATCGCTATGCTTATGAGTATGGCTATGATGTTCGTCTTCTTTATGCGAATCATGTTCGTATTTGTCTGAGCGAATGTTGCTGTGATCATGATTTTCAGATTGTTCTTGACGATGAATATTTGATTTTTCAAGCGTTAAGATTTTGCTGCCGATGGAGTTTTTATCTAATTTATGATTCTCGTCGATTTTTCCTTTTAATATATCGATATCTTTTTCTCTTTCATAAGAAAAAATTTCATCGATAGGTTTGTTGTTTTTGTCTGCCGTAATAATTTTTGCAAGGGGATTGATATCCTTTAAAATTACTTCTAATTTTTTGACATATTCCGATTGGACAAGATCAATTTTATTGATAACGATTAAATCAGCGACGGCAATCTGCTTTAAAGCCTCTTCAGATTCTTTTATTCTTTCTTCGACAAACTCAGCGTCGGCAATACAGACAATTCTTTTTAATTCAAAAACGTTGCCATATTGATTTTCGTCAATAAAAGGCAAAGCGACTGAAGATGGATCGGCTATTCCAGTTGTTTCAATCAATAACTCGTCGAAATCATTAATTCTTTTGTAAAGCGATAAAAGGGTTTGATATAAATCGTCGTTCAATGAGCAGCAGATGCAACCGTTTGACATTTCGAAAATATTGTCTTCAGTTTTTATTATTAGGTCTTGATCGATTCCAATTTCGCCAAATTCATTTTCAATGATTGCAAATTTTTTATTTTTATTATCATTTATAATTGCGTTAAGAAAAGTTGTTTTTCCAGATCCCAAAAACCCGCTAATTATTGTCGTCGGTATTTTTTTCATATTAGAAGTCCTTTTTTTAATTAACAAATATACGAAAATTTTCTTCGGTCATTTCTTCAAAAGCTGGAAAATTTACGGGCAAAAAATTGGGTCTTCTATAGTTTTGAAAAATTATTTTTCCTTCGGTAATTTTCTTTGCGAATTCAATATCTTTTTTTTCAATTAAGCCTTTAACCACAGTCATTCTAAAAGCTTTTTCGATTTTTGATTTTTGTAAAATTTCTATGCTCGTTAATATATTTTCTGGATTGGTTTTCGTTCCGCAAACTTTATCGTAATTTTCTGGCGAAGCTTTAATATCGATGGCGATGCAATCGGCTAAATTTGATTCGATAATTTGTCGAGTTAGTTCTGGAAATGATCCGTTAGTGTCTATTTTTATTTTAATAGCAAATTTTCGTCTAATCTCTTTTAAGAAATTTAAAATATTTTTTGAAAATAGAGGTTCGCCGCCAGATATAACAACTCCAGTTAGTTTGTTTTTATTTTTTTCGATGTATTCGAAAATATTGTCTATATCTATTGGGCTTGAAAAATATTCGGGAATAACTAGATGAATGTTATGGCAATATAAACATCTAAAATTGCACGATTGACAAAAAACTTCGCAAGCAAGCTCGCCTGGATAATCTATTAAAGTAAGTTTCAAAAAATTTCCAATCGCTATCATAATTATTATTATTGTAATTTAAAGGTTTTTCTTAGTTTAAATTCTTCTTGCTTTCCGTCGTTCCAATTTTGCAAAGGTCTAATATAACCGACGATTCTAGAATATATTTCCATTTCGTTTTCACAAACTTTGCATTTTTGTATTTCGCCTGGAAAATATCCGCAATTAGGGCAGATGCTGAACGTAGGCGTTATAGAAATATATGGCAATTTGTAATTTTGAAAGACAGTTTTGATAAATTTTTTTAGCGAAAAAATGTTTTCAATTTTTTCTCCGATGTAAATATGTTGAACTGTTCCTCCCGTATACTCCGCTTGCAAATCATCTTGATTGTCAAGCAAGGAAAAAATGTCGTCGTAAAAATCAACGGGAGCTTGAGAGCTATTTGTGTAAAAAGGAACGCCTGTTTCAATAAAATTTTTCTCGTTTGAGCAAATAATAGCGGGAAATTTCTTTTTATCGATCAAAGCTAACCTGAAAGAGGTTCCTTCGGCTGGTGTCGCTTCTAAGTTGTAAAGATTTCCAGTTTCTTCTTGAAATGACAGTAATTTTGATTTGATATATTTCAAAGTTTTTAAGGCGAATTCTTTTCCTTCTTGTTCCGCTATAGAAACGCCTTTAAAGTTAAGCAAAGCTTCGTTCATTCCAATTATTCCAATCGTTGAAAAATGATTTTTCCAATAAAAGCCAAATCTTTTTTTAACGTCTTTAAGATAAAATTTAGAATAAGGATAAAGGTCTTGTTCAGTAAGTTTTTCTATAATTTTTCTTTTAATTTCAAGACTGTTTTTAGCCAATGTTAATAATCTATCCAATCTAGCGAAAAAGTTATCTTCGCTTTTAGACAAATATCCAATTCTCGGCAAGTTAATCGTTACGACTCCTATTGATCCCGTAAGAGGAGAAGAACCGAACAATCCGCCCCCTTTCTTAATAATTTCTCGATTGTCGATTCTCAATCGGCAACACATGCTGCGAGCATCTTCGGGGGACATATCGGAATTGATATAATTTGCAAAATATGGAATGCCATATTTTGCCGCGGCTTCCCACATTGGTTTTAAATTTTCGTTATCCCAATCAAAATCTTTTGTGATATTATATGTTGGAATTGGAAATGAAAAAACTCTTTTTTTTGCGTCTCCTTCAAGATAACATTCCATTAAAGCTTTATTGAAAATGTTCATTTCTTCTTGAAATTCGCCGTAAGATTTGTCTTGAGCTTTTCCTCCAATAATTACAGGTTGATTTTTAAAGTATGATGGCGCTGTCAAATCTAATGTGATATTTGTAAATGGAGTTTGAAAACCGACTCTTGTCGGCACGTTCATATTAAAAAGAAATGATTGCAAATTTTGTTTGACTTCTTCATAAGTTAAATTATCGTAATAAATAAAAGGAGCTAATAACGTGTCAAAGTTTGAAAATGCCTGGGCTCCTGCGGCTTCGCCTTGCAATGTGTAAAAAAAGTTTACGATTTGTCCTAAAGCCGAACTGAAATGTTTGGCAGGAGTCGATTCAATTTTGCCGCTTGCTCCTTTAAAGCCTTTTAATAAAAGATCGTATAAGTCCCAGCCGACGCAATAAACGCTTAAGAAACCTAAGTCATGAATATGAAAATCGCCTTCAATATGAGCTTCTCTTATTTCGTTAGGATATATTTGATACAGCCAATATTGTTTGCTTAGTTCAGATGCAAGATAGTGATTTAATCCTTGAAATGAAAAAGTCATATTGCCGTTTTCTCGAACTTGCCAATCTGTTTTATTTATGTATGCTTCGATTAAGTCGTTGTTTTTACTAGATAGCAATTCTCTAATTTGTTTATGTTGTTCTCGATAAAGTATGTAAGCTTTTGCCGTTTTTTTGAATTTTGATTCTAAAAGCTCGTCTTCTACAATATCTTGTATTTCTTCGACTGTTGGAATTCTTTTAGATAATTCGCATGTCGCTTTTTCTAAAACTTTTTTTGTAATTTCTAAAGCTTCGCTTTCTCCAAATTCCTGTGTGGCTTGAGCGGCTTTTAAAATCGCTTGAAAAATCTTCTCAGGCTGAAAGGGTTCTAAAGCCCCATTTCTTTTTTGAATGAATTTAAATTTTGTTTTAATCATTTTGAACCTCTAATTTTAATTTAAATTTATAATTAGAGGTTTCGGAACTAAAGACTAAGTTTTTAGGCTTTTGGTCCCGAAAGCCTCGTGTTTGTATGTTATCGGCAGGTCTCCTGACTTGTTTCAAGCTTTCGCGCCTTCCCAGTCATTCTTAAACCAGTGGCTTATTGCGAAAACTTATCGAAACTCACAGTTGCGGGCACAGTCTCGGATTTTCACCGAGTTCCCTTTTAATCTCTTTCGAGAACCGATAACTTTAAAAATTATTATAACGAAAAAAAATATTGAAAAAAACTTTTTTTTTTGTTTAAAAATTTTATATTAAAACTAAAAGTCCCTTAAATCTTGCTTCTTTATTAAAGATTGCTTCTGTTTAAAGTTTAAAATAATAAAAGATTATTTCTATATATAAATTTTTTAGCTATATCAAACAAAAAATGGTTTGGTAAAAACGCATATAAACCTAAAGCGAATATTTTTTGTCGAAATTAAATTGTTGATTTTAAAATTAATGGCAATAATAGTTAGATTTATAAAGATTATTTTAACGGCTAAGAATCGAATTATTGATAATTCATTTATTTATATTTAAAAGGTTACTTATTCAGATTCTTACAGAATTGTTCAATTTATAGTCGGAGGAGAAGAAAATTTTTATTATATTTAAATATAGTTGTGAAAAATTATGTTTATTAAAATGAATATTAAAATTAAAATATTTATAATTTTTATATTTGCGACAACAATTTTTTATTCTCAAACTTTTGAGCTAAGACCGCAAGTTGGACATTCGGGAAGAATCACTGATTTTTCGATTTCAAAAGATTCGAAATTTTTGCTTACCTCAGCAGAAGATTTAACTTTAAAAATTTGGGATTTAGAAACTGGAAGACTTATAAAAACATTTTATAATCACGCTAATATTCCAATTTCGGCGCTTTTTTCATATGACAATTCATATTTTTATTCGTTGGGATTAGACCGTTTAATTGTAAAATATGAAATCATAACTTTGAGCGAATTGTTAAAAAAAACTAAAGATTTTTCAGTCGCTTATTCTCTTTATCAAACGAAGGATAATAAAATCTTTTTATCTTTCAAAAATTGGAATAATGAATTGGAAATACTTAACGTGGAAGATGAAAACGAAAAATATATCATTAGCGAAGATATCTTTAAGTTTTCGATATCTTTTGATGGAAGAAAAATTGTTTATATAAATCAAGATGGCAAATTATACTTTAACAATTTGAACGAAGACGAAAAATTCGAGCTAGCTCTAACTTCGAATTTTAGAGAATTCAATTTAAATTTTTCTCAAATGTCTGATAAAATATTATTATGGAAAGATAGAAAATGCGTTGTTATGGATATAAATAATAAAAACGAATTAGGTTCTATAACAATCGACAATTCTAAAATTAAAAAAGCAGAGTTTGTTGGCGAAGATAAATTTATAATTTTATTGATGGAAAACGGAGAGGCCGCAATATATAAATTCCCATCGCTTGCCGTTTCAAGAAAATTTTCTTCTAAAGAGGCTGCATACATAGATTTTAAGGCAAGTCCAAATCAAAAATATTTGCTGCTTTTAAATTCTAATAACATTATAGACCAATATGATTTTACCTCGGGGCAGTATTATCTATCATTTAAAGGGTATTTTGAAAAATTTAAAAAAATTAAAATAAGCAAAAATAAAAAATATATTGGCATACTTGGCGAAAATTACGGAGCTGTTTGGGATTTTAAGCGCGGAAGGGATATTTATTTTATTCCTTTTCCGGATAAAAATAAATTTAACGATTTTGCATTAAACGAAAATGGAGAATTTTTTATTGCCGCATGTTCAGATTATAGCGTCAAAGTATTTAATTCAGACAATGCGAAATTATTGAAAGATATTCATTTTCATTCTTCCCAAGTAAAAAAGATAAGTTTGTCTCCGTTGGGAAATATTGGGATTTCTTCTGATGAAAATAATGTTATGATTTTGTTCGATGCTATGAAGACTGCTCAATTAAATAACTTAAATCCACATATCAGCGAGATTGTCGCTCTTTCATTTGCAAACAATGGAATGTCTGTTTTTTCTTGCTCAAAAGACGGCGAATATAAAATTTATGACAACTTTAAAGCGAATTTGCTTTTTCAAGGCAAAATTGAAGATGAAATTATAGATGCTTATATTCCAAATTCGCTTCCAATAGCTTTAATTTTTTCTTCAAACAATAAAGTTTATGCGATTAATTTAATCAACGGAGCTGTAATTAAAACTTTTTACGGCTTCGAAAATAAAATAACATCTATAGCTATAAGCGAAAAAGGAATTATTTTAGCTATTGCGGACGATAAATTCGCTTTAAAGATTGTAGATTTTAACAGCGGAGCCGTTTTGAAAAATATAAAGGCTCACGAAGGAAGAATAAATTCAATTGAATTTTACGACGACGAATTTATTGTTTTTACCGCTTCCTCAGATGGTTTAATTAAATTATGGAACTATAATACCGGCGATTATCTTGTCGCATTAGCTTTAATGAGCGACGCAAAAAATTTTGCTCTTGTAGCTTCGGATAAACGATTTGAAGCTTCTAGCGAAGCGGCTTCTCGTTTGCATTATGTTTCAGGTTTTAAAGCGCTAAGTCTTGAGTCTAATAGAGGTCAATATTTTACTCCAAATTTAATGAGAAAAATATTAAAATGAATCAAGTCTTTGCTTTGTTTAATCTAAATTCTAATGCTTCTAAAAATATAACATTTTTAAGATTGAAAAAAAATCGAAGTTGATCGAGTTAAGTATTCAAATATCAAAAAAATTATTTTTGCAAATTTTGAAAGTTTTTTAGCTGTTCAAATCTGCCAATCGTTTTTTTCTTATCTAAATTTCTTCTGCGATTTAATTTTAGCAAATTTCTAATTCTTTTCGAGATTTTCTAAAACATAGTTCTAAAGTTTTGATTTAAGCGACAACATTCATCTTATTAGTCGTAGATATTAATATTAAGCAGTTTGTTTTAATATTTTCAAGATTTTATCTTAAAATGAGACGGGGCGAGTATAAAAATGAAAAAAAACGAATTGAATTGTAAGTAGCAGTATGGCTTGTTTTTTGAAAACTAATCAGAAAACATAGCTAAATATTTATGAAAGATAAACCTTTAATTACAATTGGCATTCCAGTATATAATGGAGAAGATTTTATAAGGGATTGTCTCAATTCAATTTGCAATCAAACTTATGAAAATTTAGAGATAATTATAAGCGATAATGCTTCTGATGATCATACTTCTGAAATATGCGAAGAATTTGCAGCTAAAGATTTAAGAATAAAATATTTTCGGAATAAGAAAAATCTGGGCGCCGCTCCTAATTATAATAAAGTTTTTGAATTATCTTCGGGCGAGTTTTTCAAATAGCAAGCCCATGACGATATGATTGAAAAAGATTTTATTGAAAAATGCGCGAATGTTTTATTGCAATATAAAGATGTTTCTCTTGTATACGCAAAACGCTCCGTAATCGACAAGTTAGGAAAAAAAATTAAAGATGTTGACGACAAACTTTTCTTTTTTGACGATTTGCCTTCAAAAAGATTTGGACAATTTATGAAACGATTTGCCAAATCGACCGAGTATTGCGATCCAATTTTTGGTCTAATAAGAACTTCGTCATTAAAGCAAACTAGACTTTTTGGTTCATTCCACACATCCGATATGATTTTATTAGCCGAATTGCTTTTGAATGGAAAATTCTTTGAAATTGACGAGAGATTATTTTTGCGTCGCATACATGAAAAAATATCCACAAACTCCTACCCCGATCCAAAAAGCAGAGCTTTATGGTTTAATACAAATAATAAAATAAAATTTTCTTTCCATTATTTTAAATGGCTTTTAGAATTCATAAAAACTATATCTCGCTCTAATATAAATATTGAAGAGAAATTAATCTGCTTCTATCATTTATTTGTATGGTCTTTATAATTATGGAAAGGATTTGGCGTTAACATTAGAGATGCGGCGATAGATTCAGCTCCAATGTTATTGTCTTTTTTCAAAAAGAAAATTAATTCAAAAGAAATAAAGCAAATTAAATATTTGGCAATAAAGAATGGAGAAAATATATGAAGGTTGCAATATTAGCCGGCGGAGCGGGGATGCGTCTTGCCGAAGAAACAGAAATCAAACCAAAACCGATGGTAGAAATAGGCGGCAAGCCAATTTTATGGCATATTATGCGTCATTATTATCATTATGGGTATAAAGATTTTATTCTTGCGATAGGATATAAAGGAGAATATATTAAAAAATATTTTGCCGATTATGCTTCTTTAAATGGAAATTTAAAAATTTCTTTTAAAGATGGAAAAGTTGAAACAGAAGGCGGATTTCGTCCAGATTGGACTGTGGAAATAGTTGAGACTGGATTGCAGACTTTAACTGGAGGAAGAATAAAAAGATTAAAACCTTATGTTGGTAACTCCACTTTTATGCTTACGTGGGGAGATGGCGTATCTGACGTTAATTTACACGATTTGTTAAGATTTCACAAATCTCATGGCAAATTAGCGACTTTAACCGCAGTAAGACCTCCGGCTCGTTACGGTCATTTAAAAATAAAAAATGGCGGTATTGTCGACGAATTTTCTGAAAAACCGCAAGCTGCTGAAGGATGGATTAACGGAGCTTTTTTTGTTCTTGAGCCAGGCGTTTTTGATTATATCGAAGGAGACAACACCTAATGGGAAAAAGAGCCATTAGAAAATTTAGCGAAAGATGGTCAATTGATGGCTTATATGCATACTTCATATTGGCAATGCATGGACACTTTACGAGATAAATATTTGCTGGAACAACAATGGAACAGCGGCAATCCAAAATGGAAAATATGGGAGGACTAAAATGAGAATTTTAATAACAGGTCATAAAGGCTATATAGGAACAATTTTAACAAAGTTGGCTTTGGAAGAAGGTTACGAAGTTGTAGGTTTCGATTGCGACTTATATGAAAGATGCGATTTTATAGGAGGAAAAGTAAAAGTTCCTGAAATTATTAAAGACATTAGAGACGTTGAATTAAAAGATTTGAACGGATTTAACGCAGTTTTGCATTTAGCTGGATTATCTAACAATCCGCTTAGAGATTTAATCCTGATATTACTTACGAAATAAATTATCAAGCTTCTGTAAAACTTGCATTTCTTGCTAAAAAAGCTGGCGTAAAAAGATTTATTTTTTCTTCATCTTGCAGTAATTACGGAGCCGCAGGCGATAATTGGTTAACTGAAGAATCGGAATTTAATCCTGTTACTCCTTATGGTAAAAGCAAAGTTCTCGTCGAACAAGAAATTTCTAATCTGGCAGACGATAATTTCTCTCCGATATTTTTGCGAAATGCAACCGCTTATGGAGTATCCCCTCGTTTAAGATTTGATCTTGTATTAAATAATTTAACAGCTTGGGCTTTTACCACGGGTAAAGTCTTTATAAAAAGCGACGGCAAATCTTGGAGACCAATCGTCCATATTGAAGATATTTCAAGAGCTTTTCTTGCATTTTTGAAAGCTTCAATTGAAAAAGTTCATAATGAAGCTTTTAACGTAGGAAGAAACGAAGATAATTATCAAGTTAAAGATATTGCAGAAATTGTAAAACAGACTATTCCGGGCGTAGAAATTCAATTTTCTGATCAAGCGTCTCCAGACAAGAGAAATTATCGCGACGATTGTTCAAAAATTCAAAAAGTATTGCCTGAGTTTAAACCTCAATGGAATGCAAAATTAGGGGCTAAAAAATTATACGAAACATTTAAAAAAGCAGGTTTAAAATTGGAAGAATTCGAAGGTCCTAAATATCAAAGGATTGGACACATTAAAATGCTTTTGAATGAAGGCGTTTTAGACTCAAGTTTGAGAAAAAATAAAACTTATTTTTATCAA
>Ga0068706_1000100_pt1 | contig 40272 bp, 40 predicted proteins | sample YNPMSBMetaG_FD_65632 | JGI IMG/M metagenome (GOLD analysis project Ga0068706, IMG submission 65632) | Anoxygenic and chlorotrophic microbial mat microbial communities from Yellowstone National Park, USA - YNP MS-B MetaG | ecosystem: Environmental > Aquatic > Thermal springs > Hot (42-90C) >...
AGCGCTGCGGCCTGATGAGCACCGGGCCTCAATAGAGACGGGCGAGAACGCGCGGCGGCACGCCAAGCGCCCACAGGGAGAGAAGCGCGAGGTTTCGTGCGCTGCGCCTGAGATAGCCGTCGCGACGCCAACGCTCGGCTGAGGTGATCGCCTCCGCCCCGATCGGCGCGAGCCGTGCCCGGCCGAGCCGGCGGACGAGCGTCACGTCCTCCATGATCGGGAGTTCCGGAATGCCGCCCACGCGCGCGAGCAGGGAGCGGTGGATCAGAAGCCCCTGGTCACCATAGGGCAGGGCGAAGAGGCGACAGCGCAAGGCGACAAGGCGCTCGAGACGGCGCGCAGCCGGGCTGGCGTCGTCGAGCCGGAACCGGAAATAGCCGGCCCGGCCCTCGGCACCGCGCTCGCAGGTGAACGCCGCGACAGCCTCCGCCCAACCTTCAGCCAGAACCGTATCGGCGTGCAGCAGCAGAAGCCACTCGCCCGCGGCGGCGGCCACCCCGGCCGCGAGCTGCACACCCCGTCCCTCTGGCGCCGGAACGACGCGCGCGCCGCACTCGGCGGCGACCACGGCCGTGCCGTCGGGAGAGCCGCAGTCGGCAACGATCACCTCGCGCGGCCACGCCCCCAGCGCGGTGAGCGTCGCCGGAAGGCAGGCGGCGGCATTGCGTGCCGGGATCACCACCGAAAGGTCGGGAAAGCGCTTCGCCATGGCGACAGGCGAGCATGGCCTGCCGGTCGTGTCAGCCGCGCTGCGGCAGTTCTCGGCGCTTGTTCATGATTCGTTCTTGACAGAGCCGGCAAGGCTCGGCGAGGCTTTCCCCGCGCGCAGGGGCGCCGCGAGGGGAAGGACGGCCATGGACGAGCTCGCTCACGCGTGGGATCGGCACGATTTGCCGGTGGCTGCCGGCTGGGAACTGCCGCCGCCACAGCCGCGCAAGGGGCGTGGCGCCGTCACCTCGCCGCCCTGCCGCTACGACCGGTTCAGGGCGGAGGCGGCTGACGACGGCTGGGGAACGCTCGAGCAGGATCTCGCCGATCCGCCTCGCCTCGAGACGACGCTCACGCGCGACGCTACGCGCAGCATCATCGCCTGGAACGACAGTCCTGATATCGGCTTCGACCGCTCGGTGAACCCCTATCGCGGCTGCGAGCATGGCTGCATCTACTGCTACGCGCGGCCCTCGCATGCCCAGCTCGGCCTCTCCCCGGGCCTCGACTTCGAGGCGAAGCTTCTGTTCAAGCCGGAGGCGGCGAGCCTGCTCGCGCGCGAGCTCTCGCGGCCCGGCTATCGCCCCGCCCCGATCGCGCTCGGCTCGAACACCGACCCCTATCAGCCGGTAGAACGCCAGCTCCGGATCACGCGCGCGATCCTCGAGGTGCTGTCGGCGTTCAACCACCCCTGCACGATCGTCACGAAGTCGGCGCTCGTCATTCGTGATCTCGACATCCTCGCGTCGATGGCGGAGCGGCGCCTCGTCCGCGTCTGCCTCTCCGTCACCACGCTCGACCGCAGGCTCGCCAACGTAATGGAGCCGCGCGCCGCCACCCCGGCGCGGCGGCTGCAGGCGATCGAGGCGCTCGTCCAGGCCGGCGTACCGGCCGGGGTGCTGGCCGCGCCGATGATCCCCGGGCTGAACGACGCCGAGCTCGAAGGCATTCTCGCCGCCGCTGCCCGAGCCGGAGCCGATGCCGCGGGCTACGTGCTGGTGCGCCTGCCGAACGAGCTCAAGGAGATGTTCACTGCCTGGCTCGAGGCACATTATCCGGAGCGGGCGGCGAAGGTGCTCTCGCTGATACGCCAGACACGCTCCGGCCGGTTGAACGATCCCCGCTTTGGCAGCCGCTTCACAGGCTCCGGCCCCTATGCCGGCCTGCTCGCGCAACGCTTCGCGGCGGCTGCGCGCAAGCATGGTCTTGGGCGCCCATCGGGCGGGCTCGACGCAAGCCGCTTCCGGGTGCCGGCGCGCCCGACCGGGGGGGAGGATCGCCAGCTTGCCCTGCTGTGATCGACGCCCCGCTTGCATCGCCAGCTGCTGCGGGCGATCTCTCCTCGCATGATCGACGCCAAACAGCTCCTTGACCGTTTCCTCGGCGCGGGTGCGGGGATCGCGCGGCCTCCACACTCACCCAGGCCGACCAGAAGCTTTCCGGCCTCAACGTTCCCGGGGGGCTCGCCGGCGGCGCAGCAGCGGGCGGCCTCATCGGGCTCCTGCTCGGCAGCAAGAAGGCGCGCAAGCTCGCGGGCAGCGCGGTCGGCTATGGCGGTGCCGCCGTGCTCGGCGCGCTTGCCTACCGCGCGTGGCAGAACTGGCAGGCTGGCCGGTCACAGGGGGCGATGGCGCCTCCCTCTCCCGCCGAGCTCGCCTCGACGGATGAACGCTTCCTGCCGAGCGAGCCGGCGGCGGATGGCCGTCCGTTCGGCGTGGCGCTGGTGCGCGCAATGGTCGCCGCAGCGAAGGCGGACGGGCATCTGGACAACACCGAGCAGCAGGCGATCTTCACCGCCGTTGAGCGCGCCGGCCTCGACGCCGAAGCCAAGGCGGCTCTGTTCGATGCGATGAACGCTCCGGTCGACCCGGCGGCGATCGCGGCGCTCGCTGCCACGCCCCAACAGGCCGCGGAGCTCTGGCTCTCCGCCCGGCTTGCCATCGAGCCCGACCAGCCGGCGGAGCGCGCCTTCCTCGACGCGCTCGGCCATCGCCTCGGGCTTGATCCTGCCTTGCGCGCGAACCTCGAACGCGAGGCGGCAGCCGCCCTCGCCAACGCGTGAGCCGCCCACCCACCCTCATGCTCGAGACCGCATCGGGGATGGGTATCGTCGCCGGCATCGACGAGGCGGGCTGCGGGCCGCTTGCCGGCCCGGTCGTCGCGGCCGCCCTCGTCTTCCTGGAAAAGCCGGACGCGCGGCTTGCCGCGCTGATCGACGACAGCAAGCGCCTCTCCCCCGCCCGGCGCGAGGCCGCCTTCGCGGCTCTTGCCGAGACGCGGCGCGACGGCCGCCTCGCCTTCGCGGCAGGCGCTGCGAGCGCGGCGGAGATCGGCCGGCTCAACATCCGGCGAGCGACCCATCTCGCCATGGCGCGGGCGCTCGCGCGGCTTCCGCTCGTGCCCGACCTCGTCCTCGTCGACGGCAACAGCCGCCCCCCGCTCCCGGTCAAGGTGCGCTGCATCGTCGGCGGCGACCGGACCTCGCTCTCGATCGCCGCTGCCTCGATCATCGCCAAGGTTCTGCGTGACCGGGCGATGTTGCGCCTTGCCGCGCGCTACCCCGCCTATGGCTGGGAGGCGAACCGGGGGTATCCGACGCCGTCGCACCGCGCCGCTCTCGCGCGCATCGGCGCCACACCGCACCACCGCTCGGGCTTCGCACCGGTCGATCTCGCCATCGCCTCCGCACGCCCAGGTTGACGGTCGAAGAGAGCCTCGGCGAGACTCCCGCGTTTGCGCGCGGGGGGAGCATCGGCGCAAAGGCATGGGGCGGGAACTCGATCTGCCGCTGGACACGGTCCTGGTCGGCGACTGCATCACGGTGATGGCGGCGCTGCCGCCCGCGTCCGTGCATGCCATCTTCGCCGACCCTCCCTACAATCTCCAGCTCTCCGGAACGCTGCACCGGCCCGACAATTCCGAGGTCGACGGGGTTGATGCGGAATGGGATCGTTTCCCTGACCCTGCCGCCTATGACGCCTTCACCCGGGCCTGGCTCGCCGAGGCCCGCCGGGTGCTTCGCCGCGACGGCACGCTGTGGGTGATCGGCTCCTACCACAACATCTTCCGCGTCGGCGCCGCGCTTCAGGACCTCGGCTTCTGGATCCTCAACGACATCATCTGGCGCAAATCGAACCCGATGCCCAATTTCCGCGGGCGGCGCTTCACCAACGCGCACGAGACGCTGATCTGGGCCGCGCGCGAGAGGGGATCGCGATACCGTTTCAATTACGAAGCGATGAAGTCCCTCAACGACGACGTGCAGATGCGCAGCGACTGGACCTTCCCGATCTGCACCGGCCCTGAGCGTCTGCGCGACGCGGCGGGCGCGAAGCTTCACCCGACGCAGAAACCGGAAGCGCTCCTGCATCGCGTCATCCTCGCCTGCACCAATCCGGGCGAGGTGGTGCTCGACCCGTTCTTCGGCACCGGCACGACCGGTGCGGTCGCGAAACGCCTCGGCCGGCGTTTCATCGGCATCGAACGCGACGAGGCCTATGTGCGCGCGGCACGCGCGCGGATCGACGCGGTCGTTCCGGTGTCGGACGAACGCCTCGCCGCCACCCCGTCGCGCCGCGAGGCGCCGCGCGTCGCCTTCGGAGCGGTGGTCGAAGCGGGTCTGATCGCCCCAGGGGCAGTGCTCTGGGACCGCACCCGCCGCGTCTCAGCGACCGTGGCGGCCGACGGCTCGCTCCGCGCCGGGCACGAACGCGGCTCGATCCACCGCATCGGCGCTCTCTTGAGCGGCGCCCCATCGTGCAACGGCTGGACCTTCTGGCACTACGAGGATCGCGGCCGGCTCCTGCCGCTTGACGTGCTCCGCTCCCGGCTCCGCCCGCTCGAGTGAGCAAGCGCAAGCCGCGCCGCCTTCGCCATCACCGCCGGAAGCCCCGCCTCGAGCACGGCCTCGCGCTGCACGCCGGGCGACGGAAGCGCCTCGACCCTGGCCGCGACGACAGCAAGATCGAGCGCGAAATGGGTGAAGACGTGCCGCACGCGCCCGATCTCCTCCCACCCGGCTTCGGCCGGCGCATGGGCGCGCGCCTCCGCAAACGGCCAGGGCTCGTCGCGCCACGGCGTGCCGGGAAGCTCGAGCATCCCGCCAAGCAGCCCCTCGGGCGCACGGCGCCGGAGCAGGACGGCGCCGGTCCGATCCTCGAGCCAGAAGACGAGGCCATGGCGCTCAGGCCTTGCAGCTTTCGCGCTTTTCGCGGGAAGCGCCTCGGCGAGCCCCTCTGCCCTGGCGCGGCAGGTATGCGTGAGCGGGCAGAGGGCGCAGGCGGGACGGCGCGGCGTGCAAATCGTCGCGCCGAGATCGAACAGGGCTTGTGCGAAATCCCCTGGCCGCGCCTGCGCCGCGCGTGTCGCGCCGAAGGCCCGCGCGGCCGCGGCGAGCGCTCTCTTGGCGGCCGGCAGCGTCTCGCGCACGGCATGGAGCCGCGCCATCACCCGCTCGACATTGCCGTCCACCGGCACGGCCGGGCGTCCGAAGGCGATCGCCGCCACCGCGGCGGCCGTGTAGGGCCCGACGCCGGGCAGGGAGCGCAAGCCCGCCTCGTCCTTGGGGAACCCGCCGCGCGCGACCACCGCCTTCGCCGCCTCATGCAGGTTGCGCGCGCGCGCGTAGTAGCCCAAGCCAGCCCAGGCCTTCGCCACCTCCTCCCAAGGAGCCTCCGCAAGGGTCGCCACGTCCGGGAAACGGTCGAGAAAGGCCGCGAAGCGCGGGGCCACGGCGGCAACCGTGGTTTGCTGCAGCATGATCTCCGACAGCCACACGACGTAGGGATCGGCCGACGCGCCGGGCGCCGCACGCCAGGGCAGGACGCGGCGATGGCGGTCGTACCAGGCGAGCAGGTCCCTCGCCGCCGCCTCCATGCTAGGCTCGCGCATCATGCGGGCAGGGTGGTGATGGCGGAGGACAGCGGCAAGCTTCGGGATGACGCGCCGGCGGAAGAGCGCCTCGCCGCCGGGCCCGTGCCGATCGCCGGGCTGCTCAGCCGGATCACCCGGCCGGCGATGCGTTCCCGCGGTGGCTTGCTCGCCCGTCTCGCCCTCGACTGGCCCGAGATTGTCGGGCCTGCGATCGCCGCCGTCACCGCGCCGGAGCGTCTCTCCTGCGGCAGGCAGTCCGCGACGCTCACCATACGCGCCTCGGGGCCGATGGCGCTCGAACTCTCCCACCTCGCGCCGGAACTCCTCGCGCGGATCAACGCCCGGCTCGGCCGGGATGCGGTGGCGAGGCTGCGCTTCAGTGCCGGGAGCGGGCGCCGGGCGACGACCGGTGCCGGAGCGCCGCCGCTGCCCTTACCGAAGCCACCGTCGCGCGAGGCGGTGCTGCGCGCCGCCGCGGCGGTCGCCGACCTGCCGGAGGGCCCGCTGAAGGAGGCGCTCGCCCGGCTCGGTGCCGAGGTGCTGGCGCGCCGGTGAAATCGCGCCGTGGTGATGGGCGCGCCGGGTCGGGGCAGGCCACAGTCGCGGCGCTCGACTCGCCCCGGCGCGAGGCGCTATCTTCCACCACATCTTGGGGATGTGACCGTGATCTATCGTCGAAGCCTACTAGGCCTTGTGGGTGCAACCGCTTCGCTGGCCGCCCTTCCGGCGGCTGCACAATCGGCGCTTCCGCCGCTTGCGGAGATGCTCGCCGAACGCTCGCTCGGCAACCCGGAGGCAGGCGTCACCGTCCAGGAGTTCTTCTCCCTCACCTGCAGCCACTGCGCCGCGTTCCACAACGACACCTTCCCGCGCGTGAAGGCGGAGCTGATCGACACCGGCAAGGTGCGGCTTGTCTGGCGCGATTTCCCGCTCGACCAAGCGGCGCTCGCCGCTGCCGCGATCGCCCGCGCGATGCCGGCCGAGCGCTACGAGGCCTTCATCGGCATGCTGTTTCGCGCGCAGGCGCAATGGGTGCGGCGAAGCTTCATCGAGGATCTGACCCGCCTTGCCGCTCTCGCCGGCATGCCGCGGGCGACGGTCGAGGCGGCGCTTGCGAGCGAGGCCCTGCAGCGCGGCATCCTCGAGGGGCGGCTTGCCGCCGAACAGCGTTTCCGGATCGAGGCCACGCCCTCCTTCGTGTTCAACGATCGCACCCCCGCCGTCTCCGGCGCGATCGGGTTCGAGCGCTTCGCGCGCGAAGCGGGCCTCGGCTGAGCCGGCGTCGGGAGAGGACGGCAGAGCCACATGGCGCTCACCTTCAGGCGGCTTCGCCTTTCCGGGTTCAAGAGCTTCGTCGAGCCGACGCATCTCGACATCCTCCCCGGGCTGACCGGGATCGTCGGCCCGAACGGCTGCGGCAAGTCGAACATCGTCGAGGCGGTGCGCTGGGCGATGGGCGAGACTTCGGCGAAGTCTCTGCGCGGCGGCGAGATGGAGGACGTCATCTTTTCCGGCACCGCCACGCGGCCGAGCCGAAACCATGCCGAGGTGTCGCTGCTGCTCGAGGCGCCCCCCGGGGCCGCCCCTGCGGCCCTGCACGCGGCGGCGAATGACGGCGGCGACGGCCGAGAAGGCCCGATCGAGATCGAGGTGCAGCGTCGGATCGAGCGCGGCCACGGCAGCATCTTTAGGGTCAACGGCCGGGAGTGGCGGGCGCGCGACGTTCAGCTCCTGTTCGCCGACAGTGCGACGGGCGCACGCTCCACCGCGCTTGTCAGCCAGGGCAAGCTCGGCGCGATCGTCAACGCCAATCCTCAGGACCGCCGCCATCTGCTCGAGGAAGCGGCCGGCATCACCGGGCTGCATGCGCGGCGTCACGAAGCGGAGCTGAAGCTCCGCGCTGCGGAAGCCAATCTCGCGCGCGCCGACGACGTCCTCGGCACGCTCGAGGCGCAGCTCGCCACTCTGAAAAAGCAGGCGCGGCAGGCCACACGCTACCGCAACCTGGCCGCGCAGCTCCGGGAGGCGGAGACGCTGCTCTTCGCCGCGCGTCTCGCCCGCCTCGCCGCGTCGAGGGCCGAGGCGGAGGCCGGGCTTCGCGAGGCGGACCGTCGCGTCGCCGAAGCGGCCGAGGCCGCCACTGCGGCCGCCGCCCGCGCGGCCGAGGCGGAAGCCGTTCTGCCGGAGCTGCGCGAGAGAGACGCCGCGGCGCGCGCGGCGGTCGAGCGCGCGCGTGCCCGCGTCGCTCGACATGAAGCCGAGGAGCGTGCCGCGAAGGCGTCGCTCGCTGCCGCCCAGGCGAGGCTCGCCGAGCTCGGGCGCGATCTTGCCCACGCCGAAAAGCTCGTCGCCGACGCGGCCGAGGCCGAGCACCGGCTTGCCGCCGAGGATGAGTCGCTCGCCCGTTCGGAGGCCGACCTACCCGATCGGCTGGCGGCGGCGATGAGGAGAGCGGAGGAGGCTGCTCGCGAGGTCGCGGCACGCGAGGCGGCGGCGGAAGCGGCGACCGAACAGGCCGCGGAGGCGCAGGCGCGCGCCAAGGCGATCGGCGAGGCGATCGCCTCCGGCGAACAGGCTCTCGCCCGGCTGTCGGCCGAGACGGCGAGGCTCGGTCGCGAGCGGGCGGCCCTCGAGCAGGACCTCGTGGAGGCGGCGGCACTCGACGAGGCGGCCGCTGCGCTCGCCGAGGCGACGGAGCGCCTCGCCGCGGCACGCGCCGAGGTCGAGCGCGCCGAAGCCGCCCGGAGCGAGGCCGAATCGGCCTCGGCACGCGCGGCCAAGGCCTCCGCCCAGGCGGAGGCAGAGCGTACCCGGCTCGCCGCCGAGGTCGCCGCTCTGCGGGAGGTTCTCGGCGGCCGCGACGACGAGCTTTGGCCGAAGCTCGTCGATGCGGTGGGCGTGCCCGAGGGCCTCGAGACGGCGCTCGGCGCAGCCCTCGGCGAGGCGCTCGAGGCTCCGGCCGACGAGGCGGCGCCGCGGCACTGGCGCGTGCTGCCGCCGATCGTGCCGGCCCAAGCCCTGCCGGAGGGGTGCACCCCCCTCGCCGCCCTGGTTACCGCCCCGTCCGTGCTCGCGCGCGCCCTGTCCCAGGTCGGGCTCGTGGAGACCGCGTCTGCCGGAGCGCAGCTCTGGCCGCTTCTCCGCCCCGGCCAAGCGCTCGTCTCGCGCGACGGCGCGGTCTGGCGTTGGGACGGCTACGCCGTGCGTGCCGGCACGCCGACCGCCGCCGCGACCCGGCTCGCGCAGCGGAACCGGCTCGCCACGCTCCGCGGCCAGCTCGCCGAAGCCGAGCGCTCGGCCGCGCGCGCGCGTGCCGAGCACGAAGAGGCCGCCGGCCGAGAGGCGCGCGCGCTTGCCGCCGAGCGGGCCGCCCGTGATGCCCGCAGAGCGGCCGAGCGGTCACTCGAGGAGGCGCGCTCGGCACAGGCGAGCCTGACGGCACGCGCCACCGCGGCGTCCTCGCGGCTTGCGGCGCTCGCGCCGCAGGAGGCACGGCTCGCCGCCGAGCACGCCGAGGCGTCGCGGCGGCTTGCCGAGCTTCGCGCGCGCGAGGGCGAGCTCCCCCGTCTCCACGACCTTCAGGCCGCCCTTGCCGAGGCGCGGGCAGCGCTTGCCGACGCACGTCGGGTCGAAGCGGAAGCGAGCGCCGCGCTCGCCGTGCTCCGCCGCGAGGCGGACCAGATCGCCGCGCGCCGGGCCGCCATCGCTGCGGAACGCCACGCCTGGGCGGAACGCGCGTCTGGTGCGACGGCGCGCCGCGCTGAGCTCTCCGCTCGCTTGAGCGAGGCCGAGGCCGACGCCGCGTCTCTCGCTGAGGCTCCGGGGCGGCTCGCGGCCGAGCTTGGCGAGGCTGTTGCCCTGCTTGCCCGGGCGGAAGCGGAGCGCGACGAGAGCGCCGCACGGCTCAACGCCGCCGAGCAGGAAGCGGCGGCAACCGCCCGCGCCCTGCGCTCGGCGGAGGCGGAGCTCGCAGGGGCGCGCGAGGCGCGGGTGCGCGCCGAGGGACTGGTCACCCAAGCGGAGGCCGCCGCCGCGGAGCTCGCCCGGCAGGTCGAGGAGCGGCTCGGGCTGAGCGCCGAAGCCGTGCTCCGTTCCGCGGTCCTGCATGAAACGCCTGAAGAAGCGGAGGCGTCCGCCGCGCGCAGGCTCGAGCGGCTCGCCCGGGAACGCGACCAGATGGGGCCGGTGAACCTTGCCGCCGAGCGCGAGGCGGAGGACGTCGAGGCGCGGATCGCGAGCCTCAAGGCGGAACGGGAGGATCTCACCGCAGCGATCGCCAAGCTGCGCGGCGCGATCGGGGCGCTGAACCGCGAGGGGCGCGAGCGGCTGATGGCCTGCTTCGCGGAGGTGGACCGGCACTTCCAGGCGCTGTTTTCGCGCCTGTTCGGCGGCGGCGCGGCGCATCTGAGGATGGTCGACAGTGACGATCCGCTGGAGGCCGGGCTCGAGATCATGGCATCGCCGCCGGGCAAGAAGCTCACCACGTTGTCGCTGCTTTCGGGCGGCGAGCAGGCGCTCACGGCGCTGGCGCTGATCTTCGCGGTGTTCCTGACCAACCCGGCGCCGATCTGCGTGCTCGACGAGGTGGATGCGCCGCTCGACGATGCGAACGTGGCGCGGTTCTGCACGCTTCTCGAGGAGATCGCCGCCTCCACCGGCACCCGCTTCCTCGTGGTGACGCACCATCGGCTCACCATGGCGCGGATGCACCGGCTCTACGGCGTGACCATGCCCGAGCGCGGCGTGTCACAACTCGTCTCGGTGGATCTCGCCTCTGCCCAGGCGCATGCCGCGACGCCGATCGCCGCCGAGTAGCGATCGGCCGCCCGGGTCACGAACTGGCGGTTCATTGGTTGTGACCCAATACCAAACCCCATCTGGCCTGGAACCATCGAAGGCCGCGACTCGATGCCTCTCCTTCGGGCCGCAGCGAGGCGGCACGTTGTGGACGCCAGCAGCCACCACGTTCGCGTTGCGCGCGTGCAGCGCAGCAGAGGGTTTCTTGACACCCCCCTGCCCTGCCGCTAGGTAGCGTGCGCCTTCCGGGCGGGCTGCGCAAGGGAGGAACACGGGTTGGAGGATCCGGCCAAAGCCGGCGATCAGGCCTCCTTCGAGGCACGGTTGCAGGCGGCGCGCGCGCGGCAGGGGCTCGACAAGCCCAAGCGCCGGGCGGATGCCAAAGGGGCCGGTGGCTGGGGCCTCGGCATGCGTGCCGGGCTCGAGGTCGCCTCCGCTCTCGCCGTTGGTGTGGGGCTCGGTCTCGCGCTCGACGCCTGGGCGGGAACGCGCCCTGTGTTCCTGGTCGTCGGCCTGTTCCTGGGAGGAGCGGCGGGCGTCTCGAACGTCTACCGGCTGATGATGGGACGGCGTTGACGGATGAAGGGGACGCCCGGGTCGGGCCGCGCGGTCGCGGCAGTCCCGGCGTCGGCCGGGGGGCGGGATGGCGGCTGAAGGCAAGACGATCGACGCGCTGAGCCAATTCGAACTGACCCATATCGCCGCCGGGTTCACGAACAGCAACCTGTTCATGGTGATCGCGGGGATCGCGATCACTGGGTTGATGGTGCTCGGGGCACGGCCTCGCGCGCGTGTCCCGGGGCGGCTGCAGAGCCTCGCTGAGGTCAGCTATCAGTTCGTCCACGGAATCGTCGACGACCAGGTCGGCAAGGAGGGGAAGCGGTTCTTCCCCTTCGTGTTCACGCTCTTCATGTTCGTCCTGTTCGGCAACATGCTCGGCATGCTGCCCTACGCCTTCACCTTCACGAGCCACATCGCGGTGACGTTCACGCTCGCGCTTGTTGTGTTCATCCTGGTCACCGCTGTTGCGATCGCTTTGCACGGTCGCAAGTTCCTCGGCTATTTCTTCCCCGAAGGTGCTCCTCTGTGGCTTGCGCCGATCATCGTGCCCGTCGAGGTCATCTCCTATCTCTCGCGGGTGGTGAGCCTCTCGGTGCGCCTCTTCGCCAACATGGTCGCCGGCCATGTGATGCTGAAGGTGTTCGCGACCTTCGTCGTGCTGCTGGGCTCGCTCGGGGGAGTGGGGATCCTCGGCGCTGCAGCACCGCTTGCGGCAAATGTCGCTCTGGTCGGGTTCGAGTTCCTCGTGGCCTTCATCCAGGCCTACGTGTTTGCCATCCTCACCTGCATCTACCTCCACGACGCCGTGCATCTGCACTGATGTGCCTGATGTGCCGGAAGCGAGGCGGCCGTCCCGCCGTCACTCACGCCAAACCGAGAGAGAAAGGACCGTACCATGGACGCTGAAGCCGCACGGGCCATTGGGGCTGGAATTGCCGTGCTCGCCCTCTTCGGGGTCGGGCTTGCGATGGGCAACATCTTCTCCACCCTGATCAGCTCGGTCGCCCGCAATCCGGCGGCGCGCGACACTGTCTTCCCGATCGGCATTCTCGGCTTCGCGCTCACCGAAGCGGTTGCTCTGTTCGCGCTGCTGATCGCCTTCCTGATCCTGTTCGCCTGACCCCCGGCCGCGCGGCCCAGCCCTTCCCGGAGTGCGCCCGATGCCGCAGCTTGATTTCGGCAATCCGCTGGTGCTCAGCCAGGTGCTTTGGCTGCTCGTCATCTTCGGCGCACTCTACATCCTGGTCGCAAAGGTGGCGCTGCCACCGGTGGCGCAGGTTCTCGAGGACAGGGAGCGGGCGATCGCTGCCGACCTCGAGGCCGCGCGCAGGCTCAAGGCCGAGGCGGATGCGGCGATCGCCGAACAGGAGAAGGCGGCAGCGCGCGCCCGCGCCGAGGCCCAGGCCGCCATACGCGAGGCGACGGAAGCGGCCAAGGCCGAAGCGGCGAAGGCGCAAGCCGCGCTGAACGCAAGGCTCTCGGCCGAACTGGCGGCGGCGGAACAGCGTATCGCCGAGGCCAAGGCGAAGGCGCTGAGCGCGATCCGCTCGATCGCCGCCGAGGCCGCAGCGGAGGCGACCGCGAAGCTCACCGGCCTCGCCCCCGACCCGGCCGCCGTGGTGGCGGCGGTGGACTCCGCCCTTGCTGCGCGCCAGGAGGGCTGACCCTCATGCTTCAGGATCCGAAGTTCTGGGTTGCTGTCTCCTTCGCCCTGTTCATCGTGATCGCCTGGAAGCCGCTCATCATGCGGATCATCCGCATGCTCGATGAGCGTGGCGAGAGGATCCGGGCCGAGATCGAGGAGGCGAAGCGGCTTCGCGCCGAAGCCGAGGCGATGCTGCGGCGGGCCGAGGCAGCCCGCGCCGCGGCGGAACAGGAGGCGGCGGCGATCGTCGCCCATGCGCGCGACGAGGCGCGCCTCTTGGCCGAGGCGGCGCGCGCGGAGCTCGAGGCGACGCTCAAACGTCGCGAGCGCATGGCGCTCGACCGCATTGCTGCCGCTGAGGCCGAAGCTGCCGCCGCCGTCCGCAACACTGCGGCCGAGGTCGCCATCGCCGCCGCGCGCAGCCTGATCGCCTCCGGATTGACCGAGGCCGGGCACGCCGGGCTGATCGACGCCGCGATCGCCGACATCCCGCAGAAGCTGCATTGACGGGGCGTTATCGCCGCTTCTGCAAGCGTTCACGCTCGCGGGTTGTGTGTCGGTCGAGCCGAGTGTGGTGCCGTTTCAATCGCTCCTGAGGCGGACGCTGACATACGGCCAGCGCGTTGAGGAGTGTGGCGGCGGATCGTCGATCCCCCGAACTCGCGCTGCGCGCCGACCACGTGCTTGCGATGCCGCTCTCGAAGAAGAGGTCGACCGGTTCCTACGCGTCGGGGGACCGCGCTACAGCACCATATCGTAGGTGATCCACATGGTCCGCGCCGCGAGCCGGTCATAGACGCCGCGGCCGCGATCGTTGTCGTCCGCCGTGATCCAGCGGATCAGGCTCCACCCCCGCTCCCGCCCGATCGCCGCCACCGCCTCGATCAGCGCATCGGCCACGCGCTTGCCGCGCATCTTGGGGTCGACGAACAGGTCGTCGAGGAACCCGCCGTACCCTGCGCGAAGCGGCCGCGCGAATGGCCGGTAGTGCGCGAGCCCAACCGGCTCGCCGCCTTCGTCGAGTGCGACGAGGCCCTTCACGTCGTTCCCGGGATCCATCAGCCAGCCCCACACCGTATCGCGCATCTCTTCCGTCTGCTCGACCCGGTAGAAGGCAGCGTAGCCGGCACAGAGCCGGTCCCAGCCTGGGCGATGTTCCGGCGCGAGCGGAACGACGGTGACGGCCACGGCGCTCACTCCGCGGCCTGCGCGTAGCTCTCCATCGGCTCGCAGGTGCAAACCAGGTTGCGGTCGCCGTAGACGTTGTCGACGCGCTTGACGGGTGGCCAATATTTCGCCGCTGCGACGAACGGCAGCGGCATCACCGCGACCTGGCGCGAATAGGGGTGCGTCCAGACCTCGGCGGTGACGTCCTCGGCAGTGTGCGGCGCGTTCTTGATCGGGTTGTCGCCGATCGGCCAGCGGCGCTCCTCGATCGCGCGGATCTCGGCACGGATCGCGATCATCGCGTCGCAGAACCGGTCGAGCTCGGCCTTCGATTCGCTTTCGGTCGGCTCGATCATCAGCGTGCCCGCCACGGGCCAGGACATGGTCGGCGCGTGGAAGCCGTAGTCCTGAAGGCGCTTGGCGATGTCCTCGACCATCACGCCCGCGGAGGCCTGGAAGCCGCGGCAGTCGATGATGCACTCGTGGGCCACGAAGCCGTGCGCGCCGCGATAGAGGATCGGGTAGTGGGGCGCGAGCCGGTGCGCGATGTAGTTGGCGTTGAGGATCGCGACCTCGCTCGCCTCCCGCAGGCCCTCCTCCCCCATCATCGCGATGTAGGCGTAAGGAATCGGCAGGATTCCGGCGCTGCCCCACGGCGCCGAGGCGACCGGGCCCGGCCCGCTAGCAGGGCCCGCCTCGGGAACAAGCGGGTGGTTCGGCAGGAACGGCGCGAGATGGGCCGCGACGCCGATCGGGCCAACCCCGGGCCCGCCGCCGCCATGCGGGATGCAGAACGTCTTGTGCAGGTTGAGATGGCACACATCGGCGCCGATCGCCGCCGGGCTGGTCAGGCCGACCTGGGCGTTCATGTTGGCGCCATCCATGTACACCTGCCCGCCATGGGCGTGGACGATCGCGCAGATCTCGGCGATCGCCTCCTCGAACACGCCATGTGTCGAGGGGTAGGTGACCATCAGGGCGGCGAGACGCGAGGCGTTCGCCTCAGCCTTGGCGCGCAGGTCGGCGAGATCGACATTGCCGTCACGGTCGCAGGCAACGGCGACAACGCGGAACCCGGCCATCACCGCCGAGGCCGGGTTGGTGCCGTGCGCCGAGGTGGGGATGAGGCACACGTCACGATGCCCCTCCCCGCGGCTCTCGTGGAAGCCGCGTATGGCGAGAAGCCCCGCATACTCGCCGGCGCTGCCCGCGTTCGGCTGCAGCGACACGGCGGCGAAACCCGTCACGGCGCAGAGCCACTGTTCCAGGCGCGTGATGAGCGTGCGGTAGCCCCGCGCCTGCTCTGCCGGAGCGAAGGGGTGGATGTTCGCGAAGCCCGGGTTGGTGATGGGGATCATCTCCGCGGTCGCGTTCAGCTTCATGGTGCAGGAGCCGAGCGGGATCATGGAGCGATTGAGCGCCACGTCCTTGTCCTCGAGCCGCTTGAGGTAGCGCAGCATCTCGTGCTCGGCGTGGTGGCTGTTGAACACCGCCTGGCGCAGGAAGCGGCTCGTGCGCAGAAGACCCTCCGGGATCGAGGGATCGGCTGTCTCGGGCAGCGTCACGCTCCGGCCCGCCGCCTCCCCGAGCGCGTCGGTAAGCCGCTCGAGATCAGCGCGCGTCACCGTCTCGTCCATCGCCACGCCGACATCCGTCGCGTTCACGCGGCGGAGGTTGAAGCCGCGCGCGAGCGCCGCGGCCATCAGCGCCTCGGCACGATCACCGCAGTCGAGCGTCACGGTGTCGAAGAAGGCACCGTGGCGTGGCGTGAAGCCAGCGTCCCGCGCAGCAGCGGCGAAGATGCGTGCCGCGAGATTGCACCGGCGTGCGATCCGCTGAAGCCCGTCCGCCCCGTGCCACACCGCGTACATCCCCGCCATCACGGCGAGCAGGACCTGCGCGGTGCAGATGTTCGAGGTCGCCTTCTCGCGGCGGATGTGCTGTTCGCGCGTCTGAAGCGCGAGCCTGAGCGCCGGCCGACCGGCGGCATCGACCGAGACGCCGACAAGCCGGCCGGGCATCTGCCGCTTGAACGCATCCCGTGTGGCGAAGAAGGCCGCGTGCGGCCCGCCATAGCCGAATGGAACACCGAAGCGCTGCGCCGAGCCGACGACAACGTCGGCTCCCATCTCGCCCGGCGGCCGGATCAGCGCGAGCGACAGAAGGTCGGCGGCGACGATCGCAAGCGCGCCCGCGCCCTTCGCCGCGGCGATCACGCCCGCAAGGTCGCGGAGCTCACCGGTCGTCGAGGGGGTCTGCACCAGGACGCCGAAGGGCTTGCGGGCGCACGACGCGGCGAGGTCGGCGAAGGCCACGCGCTCGACCGTGATGCCGAGCGGGCGGGCCCGGGTTTCGACCACGGCGAGGGTCTGAGGATGGCAGTCGGCGGCGGCGAGGAGGAGCCGGCTTCCGCCCTTCTGGACATGCAGAGCGAGCGCCATCGCCTCGGCCGCCGCCGTGCCCTCGTCGAGCAGCGAGGCGTTGGCGATCTCCATCCCGGTCAGTTCGGTGACCATCGTCTGGAAGTTCAGCAGCGCCTCGAGACGCCCCTGGGCGATCTCCGCCTGGTAGGGCGTGTAGGCAGTGTACCAGCCGGGGTTCTCGAGCACGTTGCGCAGGATCACCGGCGGCACATGGGTGCCGTGATAGCCGAGCCCGATCAGGCTCTTGATGTCGGAGCGGTTCTCGGCGGCCAGCGCCGCGAGCTCGGCAAGAACCTCCGCCTCCGAGCGCGCGGGGGGGATTGCCATGCGGCGCGTGAGGCGGATCGCGTCCGGAACGGTTCGGGCGATCAGCGTCTCACGATCGGGCAGGCCAAGCGCGGCGAGCATCGCCGCCTGCTCTGCCGCCGAGGGGGCGATGTGGCGCGCGCGGAACTCCTCGCGCCCCGAAAGCGAGTCGAACTCGGCGATGGCGTTCATGCGCGTTCTCCGGCTCAGAGCGTCTCGAGGAAAGCGGCGTAGGCGGTCTCGTCCATCAGCGCCTCTGCTTCGGAGGGGTCGGACGGTTCGATCCGGAAGAACCATCCCTCGCCGGTCGGCTCGGCGTTGACGAGGCCCGGGTTCTCGGCAAGCGCCGTGTTGACCTCGACGATCCTGCCTGAGAGAGGAGCGTAGATGTCGGAGGCGGCCTTGACGCTCTCGACCACGGCGCAGGCCTCGCCCGCCGAGACCACGCGCCCGACCTCCGGCAGCTCGACGAAGACGACGTCGCCGAGCGCGGTCTGCGCGTGGTCGCTGATGCCGACGGTGGCAACGTCGCCGTCGAAGCGCACCCATTCGTGGTCCTTGGAGAAACGAAGCTCGCTCATCGGGTGGCTCCTTGCTCAGCGCTTGTAGCGGTGGGGAACGAAGGGGGTGGGTGTGACGCGCGCGGGCAACGGCTTGCCGCGCACGAGAAGAGTGAGCTCGGTTCCTTCTCCGGCGAAGGCGGGCGGCACATAGCCCATCGCGACCGGTGCATTGAGGCTCGGCCCGAAGCCTCCGGAGGTGACCTCGCCGAGGGTGGTGCCGTCCCCGGCGAGGATGGGCGTGTGTGCGCGCGCGGGCGCGCGGCCTTCGGGGCGGAGGCCGACTCGGATCCGCCTCGGCCCGCTTTCGAGCTCAGCCCGTACCCGCTCGGCGCCGAGGAAGGTCCACTCGCTTCGCCGTCGCTTGCCGATGGTCCAGGTGAGAGCCGCCTCGACCGGGCTCGTCGTGCGGTCGATGTCGTTGCCGTAGAGGCAGAGCCCGGCCTCGAGACGGAGACTGTCGCGTGCCCCGAGCCCCGCCGGGGCGACGTCCGCGTCGGCGAGGATCGCCCGCGCGAGCGCCTCAGCCTGGTCAGCGGCGACGGAGATCTCGAACCCGTCCTCGCCGGTATAGCCCGAGCGCGAGACGATGGCAGGGATTCCGGCGAGCGTGACCTCGCCCACGCCGAGGAACGGCAGGGCGGCGGCAGCTGTGCCGCCGAGGCGGATCATCACGGCCTCCGCCGCCGGCCCCTGGAGTGCGAGCAGGGCACGGTCATCCCAACGCTCGAGACGCACGCCCGCGGGCAGATGCGCGGCGATATGGGCGAAGTCGGCGTCCTTGCACGCGGCGTTGACGACGAGGAGAAGATGGTCGCCCCGGTTCGCGACCATGAAATCGTCGAGGATCCCTCCGTCTGCCACGGTGAGCAGGGCGTATTTCTGACGCCCAGGCTTGAGGCTCTGGACGTCAGCCGGGGTGAGCGCCTCGAGCGCCAGCGCCGCCCCCTCGCCGCGCAGCACCGCCTGGCCCATGTGGCTGACATCGAACAGAGCGGCCTTCGTGCGGCACTGCGTGTGCTCGGCGATGATCCCGGCCGGATATTGAAGCGGCATCGCATACCCGGCGAAGGGGACCATCCGCGCGCCGAGCAATCGGTGCAGCGCGTCAAGCGGCGTCGTCTTCAGATCCTCGGCCACGGGTTCCCCCAACAGCTAGCCGCCCTGCGGCAGAATGCCGAAGGCGCGACCCCCCTCTGTCCCGTGACCTGAGAGATTCGGGCGCCGCTCCCGAGGCGGGCGCCCTTACTCCGTCGGTGCGGCGCCCGTAGCACGGGCGCCGGCTTTCCAGAGGTTCGTCTCCCCGAAGCGGTCCCTGGTGCCTGAGCGTTTCCGGGGGCCGGTTGCGCCTTCGGCGGCGAAGCGCGGCGAGACCGCCACGTTCCGCTCTCTCCCGCACGGGGGGGTTCGAACGGGGCTTATGTGCACCAGCGCAGCGTCGGGTTCAAGCCGCCGCGACGCGCGGCGTCACCGCGCGACCACGCGGCTTCGGTTCAGTGCGAGCTCCTGCTCGGTCAACTGGAAGCCGACATACACCCTGTTGGCGGAAGCCGGCCGCTCCGCGGTCACCGGAATGGTCAGGCGTATCTCCTCGCCCTGCATGCGCGCCCGCTGCATATTGGCCGGAAACTCGACGGCAAGCGTATAGACCGCCTTGTCCAGCACCTCCTCGTCCGGACCCGTGACCGCGACGAAGTAGGGAAGCTGGATCGTCCGCCCCGGCGCTGCCGGGCCGCGCATCGCCTCCACGCCCATGGTCACGGTCACCTGCACGGCGGCGTTGCGGTTCACAAGCGCACATGTGCCGTTGAGCGAGGTGATCCGCGCCGAGACGACGAGGTCGGTCAGGTCACGGCTTTCGGGCGTGCGGAAACGGACGAGATCGGCCGTGTCCGACGGGCTCGCGACGCGCGGGCAGACGAGAACGGGCCGCTCGACGACCGGCGCCTCGCCCCTGCCGCCGGAAGTGAAGCCAAGGGTTTCGCATCCGACGAGGACAAACGCGACAAGCGCGACCGAGAGCCGGGGGAGGTCGGGGCTGGCCGTGAACCTGCGCCATCCCGCCCATGCGCGAATCGTCACGCCGGGAGAGCGGTCGCGCCCAAGGCGGACCTTTCTAGCCGGCATCGGCCGGGAGGCGATTGTGGCTGCCGTCGCAGAAGGGCGCTCCCGCTGTCGCCTTGCAGCCGCAGAGCCAGACCGTCTCGTCCTTCTCCGCCTTCCACATCACCGGCTTGAGCCCGGTTCCCTTGTGGGCGCCGTCACAGAAGGGCTGGGTGGCCGAGAGGCCGCAGGAGCACCACCAGTACTTCTCTCCTGCCTTCAGCGTCACTTCGTAAGGAGAGGCCTGAGCCACCGCTGGAAGTTTCCGGCCCGCCGCACCGCCCGTCTGCTCTCCCTCTGCCATCACCCTTCCCTCGCTTGTGCACCGCACGATCGCCGCGGCACTATGGAGAGGCACAGCTTCACCGGCAACAACCGATGCGCGACCCCGAAGACAACGCGGCCAAGCCTCCCCTGACCGTGCGGCTCGCCGGCCCGCGCGGGTTCTGCGCCGGGGTGGACCGCGCCATCAAGATCGTGGAGGAGGCGCTCAGGCGGTTCGGACCTCCGGTCTATGTCCGCCACGAGATCGTGCACAACCGCTTCGTCGTGGAGAGCCTCGAGGCGAAGGGGGCGGTGTTCGTCGAGGAGCTCGACGAGGTGCCCCAGCGCGACCATCGCCCGCAGGTGCCGGTCGTGTTCTCGGCGCATGGCGTGCCCAAGTCTGTGCCGGCGGATGCCGAGGCGCGCGGCCTCTATCAGCTCGATGCCACCTGCCCGCTGGTGACGAAGGTTCACCGCGAGGCGGAGAAGCACTTCGCCAAAGGCAGGCACCTAATTCTGATCGGCCATGCCGGCCACCCGGAAGTGGTGGGCACGATGGGGCAGCTGCCGCCGGGAGGGGTGACGCTGGTCGAGAGTGTCGACGATGCGCGGACGGTCTCGGTCCCGGAGGGAGTGCCGCTCGCCTACATCACCCAGACCACGCTTTCGGTGGACGATACGGCAGAGATCATCGCCGCGCTGCGGGAGCGCTTCCCCGCCATCGAGGGGCCGCGGCGCGAGGACATCTGCTACGCGACGACGAACCGCCAGGCCGCGGTGAAGGCAATCGCGCCGGGCGCCGACATGGTGATCGTCATCGGCGCGCCGAACAGCTCGAACAGCCTCCGCCTCGTCGAGGTCGCCGCCCGGGCGGGCTGCCCGCGCGCGGTGATGGTCCAGCGCGCGGCCGAGCTCGACCTCGAGGCGCTCTCGGGCGTCTCCGTGCTCGGGCTGACGGCCGGCGCCTCGGCACCCGAACAGCTCGTCGAGGAGCTGATCGAGCATCTGCGCACGCGCTTTTCCGTCACCGTCGAGGAGGTACGCGTGGCGGAGGAGGACATCGTCTTCCGCCTTCCGGCAGCGCTCGCGAGCGCCTGAGCGGCTCCGCATGGCCGTCTACACCGAGGTGTCGGACGAGGCGCTCGCGTCGTTCCTCGAGGCCTATGACATCGGCACCGCTCTCTCCTTCAAGGGCATCGCCGAGGGGGTGGAGAACTCGAACTACCTCCTGATCACCACGGCCGGACAGTTCGTTCTTACGCTTTATGAGAAGCGGGTCGATCCGGCCGACCTGCCCTATTTCCTCGGCCTGATGCGCCACCTCTCTGCGCGGGGGCTCAGCTGCCCAGTTCCGGTCGCGGCGAAGGACGGAGCGCTGTTCCGAACGCTCTGCGGCAGGCCGGCGGCGGTTCAGACCTTCCTGCCGGGTGTTTGGCCGAGACGTGTCCGGAACGAGCACTGCGCTGGCGTGGGCGCCGCTCTCGCCGCGCTGCATCACGCCGGCGAGGGGTTCCCGCTCACCCGCGCGAACGCGCTCGGGCCTGCCGGCTGGCGGCCGCTCTTCGCCCAATCTGCCACGCGCGCCGACGAGGTGCGCGCGGGCCTCGCCGAGGAGATCGAGTCCGCCCTCTCCGCCATCCTCTCCGCCTGGCCGGAGGGGCTTCCGCGCGGGCAGATCCACGCCGATCTCTTCCCCGACAACGTGTTTTTCTTGGGCGACCGCGTCTCGGGCCTGATCGACTTCTATTTCGCCTGCACCGACCTCTACGCGTACGATGTCGCGGTGTGTCTCAACGCCTGGTGCTTCGAGGCGGACGCCTCGTTCAACGTCACGAAAGCACGGCTTCTCCTCGCCGCCTACACGGCGCAGCGGCCCCTTTCGGTACCGGAACGGGAGGCGCTTCCCGTGCTCTGCGCCGGCGCTGCGCTGCGGTTCCTTCTGACCCGCCTGCATGACTGGCTGAACCACCCGGCCGGAGCGCTCGTCACGCCGAAGGACCCGCTCGAATACGCGCGCAAGCTGCGCTTTCACCGCGCGGCGCGAAGCGCGCGGGACTACGGGCTTGACTGAGCCCGATCGCCCCGTCGTCGAGGCCTGGACGGACGGCGGCTGCAAGCCGAACCCCGGTCCCGGCGGCTGGGGCGCGATCCTGCGCTGGAAGGGCCACGAGAAGGAGCTTTCGGGGGCGGAACGCGAGACCACGAACAACCGCATGGAGCTCACGGCGGCGATCGCCGCGCTCGAGGCCCTGAAGCGACCCTCGCGTGTCGTGATCCACACTGACAGCGAATATCTCCGCAACGGCGTCACACGCTGGGTGAGCGGCTGGGTGCGGAACAACTGGCGCAACGCATCCCGCGAGCCGGTCACCAACATGGACCTGTGGCAGAGGCTGCTCGAGGCCGCCAAGCGGCACGAGGTCGAGTGGCGCTGGGTGCGCGGTCATTCCGGCGACCCGATGAACGAGCGCGCCGACGCGCTCGCGACCGCGGCACGGGAGTCGCTCGGCGCCCGCTAGCCCGCCTTCCCCTTCAGACCATCGATCAGCCGGTGCACCACCATCACCTCCTCGAGCAGGCGGTGCGCCTCGTCGCCGAGCCGAGAGAGCGGGCGAAACAGCCCGCTGATGGCGAAGCTGTTGCCGCCCTTCGGCAGGAGCAGGAGGAACCGCGTCCCCGAGAACCCGGCATCAAGGCGGCGCCAGCGCGCGGTCGCCGCAAGCCGGGCGAGCGTGGCGGCGAGGTCGGGGCCGATCACACGCTATGCCGCCTCGGCATCCTCCGCCCAGAGCGAGAGGTGGCGCGAGAAGGCGGCGTCAGGCACCGGAACGCGCACGAAGCCGAGCTTGCCGAGAGTCGAGGCAGGAAGACGCCACGCGGCGAACCACGGGATCCGCGGCCCGCGCAGGAGGATCCGCACCGGGATCTTCTCCGGTGTCTCGATCAGGAACAGAAGCCCCTTGAAGACTGTGCTCTCACGCGTCGAAGGCCTGCGGTTCGGCCCCGACCCGGTCATGCGCGTCGTGCGGTTGAACAGCCTGATCTCGGCGAGGATGAAGCCGGTGCCGTCCTGCGTGCCGGCGAACACGTCATCAAGCGTGTGATGGGCGAAGGCGGCGACGATCGGCAAGCTGCGCAGCCGGCCAAGCACCTCGTGGCCGGCCCCGCTGTCCGATGTCATCTCGCCGATCGCCTCGCATACGATCGGAGTGACGGCCGCGCGCACATGGGTTCAGAACACGCCTGCGTAGTGGTGAAGCCCGCTCCCGGCCAACAGGATGGCGACGAAGCCGAAGGCGGCGACCTCCATGGCCTCCGCCGCGAGCGCGAGAAGCATGACCAGGACGGCAACGGCGAGGCCGCCGCCCCAGGCAAGGCGCGTCCTCTTCTGCTCGGCGGCGAGCGTGGGAAGAAGATGGTCGAGCCGTTCGGCGAGAAGGGCGTCAAGCCGCCCGTGTCGCGCGCGCATCGCCTCGCCGGCATCGACGCTCGGGGAACCATCCGTCATCGGAACAGTCTGGCCTGCTTCCGCTGCGCTGTCGAGGACGATCGCCCATGCAGGTGTGCCGCACGCGGGCGGCGGCGGAACGGTCGCGGGAGGACGTTCTGCCATGTTGGCACGGATCCTCCCGGCAGCGTCCGTGCGCAGCCTGGGGGCAGCCCGCCTCTCTCTCTGCCCTTTTCCTGGGCAGACCTCGTCACCGCGCCTCGCCCGCCCCGTCGCGCTCCGACTGGCACGCAGCTTGCTCCACCGTCGGGCCGTGACCCACCTCTCTGCACCCAGGCCAGTCCGAATGCCCGGCTCGATCCGTCGCGGCCATACGCTCGACGTCGAGGACCTGATCGTCCGCTACGGTAGTTTCGTTGCGCTCGCGGGCGTTTCTCTCTCGGTTGAGCCTGGAGAGGTGGTCGCTCTCCTCGGCCCCTCCGGATGCGGTAAGACCACGCTCTTGCGCACCGTCGCGGGCTTCGTGCGGCAGGCGTCAGGCGCGGTGATGATCGATGGCGAGCGCGTCGACGCTCTGCCGCCGAACCGGCGCAATGTCGGCATCGTGTTCCAGAACTACGCCCTCTTTCCGCACATGACCGTCGCCGAGAACGTCGCCTACGGCCTGCGCGCCCGCGGCCAGCGCGGTGAGGCGGTGACGAAGCGCGTGGCGGAACTGCTCGAGCTCGTCCAGCTCGGCCCGCTGCGAGACCGGCGGCCGGCACAGCTCTCCGGCGGGCAGCAGCAGCGCGTGGCGCTTGCGCGCGCGCTTGCGATCGATCCCCGGATCCTTCTGCTCGACGAGCCCTTCGCTGCGCTCGACCGCTCCTTGCGCCTCGACATGCAGATCGAGATCAAGCGTCTGCAGCGCAGCCTCGGGCTGACCGCGATCCTCGTCACGCATGACCAGGACGAGGCAATGAGCGTCGCCGATCGGATCGCGGTGATGCGCCGCGGCCGGATCGAACAGCTTGGCTCGCCGGTCGCGGTCTACGACACGCCCGCCACCCTGTTCGTCGCGGGCTTCATCGGCACGGCCAACCGCCTCGCCGGCACGGTGAAGGCGGTTGTGGCTGGCCGCGTCACGGTCAGGCTCGACGCCGGCGCCGAGGTCACGCTCGATGCCTGCGGCGTCGGCGCCGGCCAGCGCGTGCTGCTCTCGGTCCGCCCGGAGCATCTCATGCTCGCGGATGGTCCGGGTGAGGGGCGTTTTCCGGTCACGCTCGGCCTTGCCGTACCGCTCGGCGGGCAGACGATCCGCGAGGCGACGACCTCTGACGGAACCACGCTCCGGCTCACCGAGACCCGCCGCGGCGCGATCCCCGATCATGGCCCGAGGGGCTTCTGCCGCCTCGCCGAGGATGCCCGCCCCGCTCTCTTCCCCTTCCCAGACACCGTGGAGGACTGACCATGCCACGCCTCAGCCTCGGCCGCCGCGCGGCCCTGCTCTCACTCGGCGGCCTCGCCGCCGCGTCCATCGCGACTCCCGCCCGGGCACGCGGCAGCGTCACCGCCGCCATCTATCCTGGCGCCTGGGACGAGGCGTTCCGGACCCATGTCGTTCCGGCCCTGAAGCGCGCCCACAATGTTGATCTCGCGATGGAGCCACTCTTCGCGGTCGACCAGGTGAACAAGGTGCAGGCCGCGCGCGGCGCCCCACCCTTCGACGTGTTCGTTCTCGACCCGGGCCCGAGAATCACCGCGATCGAGCGCGGGTTGTGCGAGCCGTTCGACGCGCGGCAGATCCCGAATCGCGCGCAGGTTCCGGAACGCATGATCGACCAGTGGGGCATTGGGGTGAGCGTTCAGGTCGTCGGCATCGCCTACAATCCGCGCAAGCTGCCCGTGCCGAAGGGCTGGGCCGATCTGTTTCGTGAGCCATTCGTCTCGCGCCTCGGCATCACCGGCTTCCAGACCACCTTCGGAACCGTGAGCCTGATCGAGATCGCGAAGGTGTTCGGCGGGTCGGAGACGAATGTCGAACCCGCCTTCGTCGAGCTCAAGAAGGTGCTGCCGCGAATCGCTGCCGTCGGCGCTCCGGCTGCCATGCCCGGGCTGTTCCAGCAGGGGCAGTGCGACGTGATGTACACCAACACGCAGAACGTCGCGACGCTGAAGGAGCGCGGCGTTGACATCGCCTTCGCCATTCCCGAGACCGGCGCGCCCGCGTTCCTCACCACCATGCACCTCGTGAAGGGAACGCGCGAGGCGGCGAACGCCTACCGCTACATCGACACGGTGGTCTCCGCCGGTGTGCAGGAGGCCCTGTCGAAGCCGCCCTTCAACTTCATCCCGGTCAACCAGGCCGTGCCGCTCGGCGCCGACATGCCCATGCGCAGCCTCGACGAGATGGCCAATTTCGTCTCCCATGACTGGAGCAAAATCAACCCACTTCGGTCTGACTGGATCCAGCGCTTCAACCGCGAGATGGCGCGGTGAGCATCGCCGTCGCCGCGCCGGTCGCTGCCGGCGCGGCCCCTCTCCGCCGCGACATCGGCCCTTGGGCGCTCACGCTTCCGCTCGGCGCCGCCTATCTCGCCTTCTTCGTCGCGCCGCTTCTGATGCTGCTCGCGGTCAGCTTCTACGCCGACGAGCGCATGACGACGCTTGGCCTGAGGCAGTGGGAGCGTTTCCTGGGCGATCCGTTCCACTGGAAGGTGGTGGCGGATACGCTGCTTCTCGGTGCGAAGACGGTCGCGGCGACGGTCCTGCTCGGCCTTCCCCTCGCCCTTGTCTGGCGCACTGCTCCGCCGTTCTGGCAGCGCATGCTCCTCTTCATCGTCGTGCTGCCGCTCCTGACGTCGGTAGTGGTGCGCACCTTCGCCTGGATCGTCATTCTCGGGCGGGAAGGTGTGGTGAACGCGCTCGTTCTCGGCCTCGGCCTCGCGAGCGAGCCGTTGCGGCTGTTGCAGACCGAGCTTGGGCTCGTCATCGCGCTCACGCAGATCGAGATGCCGCTTCTGATGCTGCCACTGCTTGCGGTCATTTCGCGCATTGACCCGAACGTCATCGATGCCTCCGCCTCGCTCGGCGCCTCGCCGTGGCGGACGTTGTTCACGGTGATTCTCCCATTGAGCCTGCCGGGGATCTCGGCCGGGTGCCTGCTTGTCTTCGCCTCCTCGACGACGGCGTTCATCTCGCAGTCGGTGATCGGCGGCGGGCGGCTCGTCTATCTTCCCGCGCTCGTCTGGCAGCAGGCGATGGTGGTGTCTGACTGGCCGTTCGCCGCGACGGCGGCCGTGATGCTCATGGTGTCCGTGATGGCGGTGATCGCGGTGATCGCGCTTGTGGGGCGGGTTGCGGCGGGGCGTATCGGTGGCTAGGCGCAGATCGATCGGCGAGCTCGCCTACACGCTCGTGATCGGCGGGCTTGCGTCTCTTGCGCTCGTCATCCTCGTCGGGCCTGTGCTGATCGTGCTTGCGACGAGCTTGACGGAAGGCCGTTCGATCCGCTTCCCGCCGACGGGCTTCTCCCTTCAATGGTACGAGCTTCTGCTCGACCCGGTTCGGTCGAGCCAGATCCATCGTGCCGCGTCGAACACGCTCGAGGTCGCGGCACTGTCGGCCCTGCTTGCCTGCGTGCTGGGGACGCTCGCTGCGCTCGGGCTCGCACGCCTCGCTTCGGCGGCGGGGCGGGCGCTCGACGCTTTCTTCATGTCGCCGCTCGTCCTGCCCGGTCTCGCCTTCGGCCTCGCTGCGCTCGTCTACTTCACGCTGCTCGGGTTCCGCCCCTCGCTCGAGCTCCTCATCGCCGGGCACTTGATTGTGATTGTTCCCTTCGTGCTGCGCACTGTCGGCGCCTCCCTCACGCAGCTCGACCCCGCCCTGCTCGACGCCTCGGCGAGCCTCGGGGCAGGTAGGCTCTACTCGTTCCGACGCGTCACCCTGCCGCTGATCGCCCCTGGGATCGCTGCCGGAACATTCCTGGCCTTCATGGCTTCGGTCGACAACGTCCCGGTCTCTCTGTTCCTCTCTTCGGCGCGAACCGACATGCTCCCGATCCGCATCTGGGGCATGATGGAGAGCACGCTCGATGTTCGCGTCGCCGCCGTCTCGGGCGTGCTGATCGCGGTTGCCTTCGTTCTGATGGTGGTGATGGAGTGGCTCGTTGGCCTGACGCGCCGGATGCGGGGCTGAGGGCGTGGCCCTGCCCGCGATGTTCGCGTCGCCGCTCGCGTCTTCGACGTTCTTCGGCCGTGATCGCGGCTGCCAAGGTGAGGTGGGCGCGGTACGCTCCCCAGCGATGCTCCCCTTTTCTTGACGGTCGAGACTTCCGCCGTGCCCTACCAGGTGCGACGCGACTTCGTCGGCTACGGGCGGTCGCCGCCGGACCCCCGCTGGCCCGGCGGTGCGCGGCTCGCGGTGAACTTCGTGATGAACGTCGAGGAAGGCTCCGAGCCCTCGGTGCAGGACGGAGAGGGCTTCACCGAGACGGGGCTGACCGAGGCGCACGGGCTCGCGCAGGTGCGATCAGGGCGCGACCTCGCGGCTGAGGGGATGTTCGAATACGGCAGCCGTGTGGGATTCTGGCGGCTGATGCGTCTGTTCCAGGAGCGGAACCTGCCGCTCACGGTCTTCGCCTGTGCGCTGGCCCTCGAGCGCAACCCAGAGGCCGCTGCCGCCATACGCAAAAGCGGCTTCGATGTCTGCAGCCATGGCTGGCGCTGGATCAAGCATTTCGAGTTATCGGAGGCCGAGGAGCGGGAGCAGATCGCACGTGCCGTTGCCTCTTTCGAACGAACCCTCGGCGCTCGGCCCGAGGGGTGGTACTGCCGCTACGGCCCGTCGGAGAACACCCGCCGCCTGCTGGTCGAACATGGCGGCTTTCTCTACGACAGCGACTATTACGGGGACGAACTCCCCTTCTGGGTGACGGTGGACGGCAAGAGCCACCTTGTCATCCCGTATTCGCTGACCAACAACGACGCGAAGTTCGTGGGCCCGCTGGGCACCTCGGAGCAGTGGTTCTACTTCGTGCGCGATGCCTTCGACATGCTCTGGGAGGAGGGAGCGAAGACGCCGAAGATGATGTCGGTCGGCCTGCACCCGCGGCTGATCGGGCACCCCGCGCGGGCAGCAGGGCTCGCGCGGCTGCTCGACCACATGATGGCCCGCCCGGGCGTGTGGATCTGCCGCAGGATCGAGATTGCCCGGCACTGGGCGGCCGTGCACCCCTATCCGGGCTACGGCCTCAATGAGGGATGACCGCCGCCGCAGGGAAGCGCCGGCACGCCGGATCACCGCCGCGCCCCGCGCCGCGTCGAACGGCGGCGATCTGCACCGCCCTCTCGCGGGTGGCGTCGGCGCTCGACAACCGGAGCGGACGGCGTCGCAACGCCTCCAGCCGCAGTGCCAGAAGGCTCAGAGGGCGGCGAGAACCGCCTCGGCCTTGCTCACCTCGAACCCGCCCGGCGCTTCGACGGCGAGATGCGTCACCTTGCGGTCCTTCACGACCATCGCGTAGCGCTGGCTGCGCACGCCGAGGCCACGCGCGACAAGGTCGAGCTCGAGCCCGAGTGCTTTGGTGAAGGCTCCTGACCCGTCGGCGAGCATGACAATCTTGTCGCCCACGCCCTGGTCCTTGGCCCAGGCGCCCATCACGAATACGTCGTTGACCGCCACACAGACGATCAGATCGACGCCCTTGGCCTTCAGCGCGTCGTAGTTCTTGAGGAAGGACGGCAGGTGCTGGGCACTGCACGTGGGCGTGAAGGCGCCGGGAACGGCGAAGAGAACGACCGTCTTGCCGGCGAAGAGCTCGCCGGTGTCAACCTCGCGCGGGCCCTCGGCAGTGGCCTGCATCAGCTTCATGGCCGGGATTGTGTCGCCCACCTTGATCGTCATCTCTCGCCTCTCCCCTGGCACGCGCGTCCTCGCGCGGCACGGGTATAGCGCGGCGGCGAGGAAACGTCAGGGGGAAGCGCTGGCCCGCCGCTTCGGTCAGTCGACGGTCTCCCGCACGGAGGGCACGGCCGCGCTGCAGGTGGGTGCCGGGGCAGCGCACGCGGGACCGACCGGTCATCCTCCCTCCCGCCCGGTCTTGTCCTCGGGACGGGAGACGCCAACATCTTTATTATGGCGAAGCACAGCACGGCCGCCCAGAACGATGGCGGGGAAGGCTATCTGACCGGGCAGCTCCTGGTCGCGATGCCGTCGCTGCGCGACCCGAGGTTCGCGCAAACGGTGGTGTTCATGGTCGCGCACACGGCTGAAAGCGCGATGGGACTCGTGATCAATCGCCCCCTCGCCGGCCTTTCGTTCGACTCGCTGCTCGAGCAGCTCAAGGTCGAACCCTGCCCGCCGCTGCGGCGGATCCGCATTCATGCGGGCGGGCCGGTTGAGACGGCGAAGGGCTTCGTCCTGCACACGGCCGATTGGGTGCAGGAGGGCTCGCTCCTGATCGACGACAGGTTCGCTCTCACCTCCTCGATCGACGTGCTGAAGGCGATCGCGCGTGGCGAAGGCCCGCGGCAGGGCATCCTCGCCCTTGGCTATGCCGGCTGGGGCCCGGGCCAGCTCGATGCCGAGATCCTGCAGAACGCCTGGCTCTCGGTTCCGGCCGAGGAGGACTTCGTGTTCGCCGACGATCTTGGGGCGATGTGGCGCGGTGCGCTGGCCTCGCTGAAGGTCGATCCGCTTCTGCTCTCCGGCGCGGCCGGCAGGGCCTGAACCCACAGCCGCTCAGCTTTCGTCCGTAGCGAGTCGACGCCCGAGCACCAGGATCGCCTGGCAGAGGGTCGCCGCGGCGAGCATCAGCGCCGCCGTCGCCACACCAGAGCCCGTTTCGAGCGCGGCCACGGTCACGGTCGCCACTGCTGCGGCGGACATCTGGATCGCGCCCGAAAGACCCGAGGCGGCCCCTGCGGCCTGGGGGCGGACGCTGACGGCAGCGGCCATCGCATTCGCCTGCGCCACCCCGTTGCCGAGCGCCAGCAGCATCGCCGGGACGAACAGGTTGGGCAGACCCGGCGGACGGAAGAGGACGAGCGCGAGAGCGAGCGCGGCGGCGAGGAAGGTCAGCGCCGTTCCGGCCGCGAGCAGCCTGAGCGTGTCGAGGCGACGGGCGAGACGTGCGGTGACGAAATTGCCGGCGGCGTAGGCCGCGGAGAGAAGCATGAAGCCGAGCGCGTACGCCGTCGGCGGCAGGCCGAGCCCGGTGACGACCACGAAGGGCGCGCCGCCAATGAAGGCGAAGAACACCGCGGAGGAGGCGGCGAAGCAGCCGGCATAGACAAGGAAGGCCGGAGTGCAGAGGAGGCCGAGGCTCGCCGAAGCGACCGAGCCGAAGCCGCCCTGCGCGGCCTTCGCCTCGCGCGGCAGCGTCTCGGGAAGGCACAAGAGAACGGCGGCAAGAAGTGCGAGCCCGGCCACCGCCGGCAGCGCCATCAGGGCGCGCCAGCCGAATCGTTCGTCGAGCAGGGCGCCGACGAGGGGGGCGAGCATCGGCGCGACCGTCATGCCCATGAACACGTAGGCCATCACGCTCGCAGCCTGGTCGCGCGGGTGGCAGTCGCGGATGATCGCGCGGGCGAGCACCATGCCCGAACAGGCGCCGAGCGCCTGTGCACCACGCCAGGCGACGAGGCGTCCGATCGAGCCGCTGACGGCACCGGCCGCTGAGGCTGCGAGGAACACGGCCAGCCCGACGATCGCGACCGGACGACGCCCGAAGCGGTCGGACAGAGGGCCATGCAGGCGCTGGCCTGCCGCGACACCGCCGAGATAGACGGTCAGCGTCAGCTGCGCCTCCGCCGGAGCTGCACCGAGGGCGGCCGTGAGGCCGGGGATGGCCAGTACCACGATCTGCATCCTGAACGGCCCGATCGCCGTCATCAGCACGAGCAGCCACACGGGCGGCGTGCGCGGCACCAGGGCCTACCAGCGGAAGGCAGGAAGGATGGCGTCAGGCGTCAGGCCGTGCTCCGCCGCACGCGCCTCGGCCAGCCCAGGCGGCGGCAGCGCTCCTTCGGCGAGGCCGAGCTCCTCGGCATGGATTCCCCCCAGCACCCAGGCGGAGGCGATGCCGACCGCCGCCGCGCCGGCGATGTCGGTGCGGAGCGAATCGCCGACCGCCAGAACGCGCGACGGAGCAAGGCCGAGCATCGCGAACACCGCAGGGTAAATCGCAGGGTCGGGCTTGCCGAGGCTGCGCACCTCGCCTCCCATCGCGGCGTAGCGCTCGGCGAGCGCTCCGGCGCAGATCACCCTCACCCCGCCGCGGATCACCTCGAGGTCAGGGTTGGCGCAGATCATCGGCAGGGACGCCTCGAGGCACGCCTCAAGGAGGGGCAGGAAATCCTCCACCGTTTGCCCGGCCTGGTGGTCGTCGGGGCCGGTGTTCAGCACGAAATCGGCCTCCGACGGTGTCGCGACGCGCTCGAGCCTCAGGCCCTCGATCACGTTGCGGTCACGTTCCGGGCCGAGGTGGAGAACGCGGGGGCCGAGGGCCGCGAACCAGGGGTCGGTCCGGTCACGCAGCGCGATGTGCACCGCCTCGCCGGAGGTGAGGATACCGTCGTAGAGGTCGTCGGCGATGCCCATCGCCCGCATCGCCGCCTGGGCGGCCCAGGCTCGACGCGGCGCATTGGAGAGCAGAACGCTTCGCTTCCCCAACGCCTTGAGTCTCGCAAGGCACTCCACAGCCCCGGGATAGGGCTTCACCCCGTCGTGCACCACACCCCAGAGGTCGAGGATGAACCCGTCGAACCGTTCCGAGAGCGGTGCGATTCCCTCAAGCCGCTCAGGCATCGTCCCGCTCCCGATCGAGCCCGACCGCCTGATCGACGCGTCTGAACCCGTCGCGCGCGACGAGAGCGGCAAGCTCCGACACGATCCGCCCGGGCAGAGCGGGGCCCGCATAGGCCATCGCCGAATAGAGCTGCACCAGAGAGGCGCCGGAGCGGATCTTCGCATACGCGTCGGCGCCACTCGCGACACCGCCCGCGCCGATCAGCACGAGCCTGCCCGCGGCGATCCGTGCCACGCGCCGCAGCATCGCGGTCGCGGAGGCGAAGAGCGGCCGGCCGGAGAGCCCGCCCGCCTCGTTCCGATGACGGCTCCTCAGCGTCGCCGGCCGGGCGATCGTGGTGTTGGAGACGATCAGCCCCGACACGCCGCCCGCGACCGCCGTCTCGACGATCGGCCCGAGCGAGTCGTGGTCGAGATCGGGGGCGAGCTTCACGAGGATGGGAACCGACTGTCCTGCGCGCGCGAGCCCCTGCCGCGACGCCTCGAGGAGCTTAGCGAGCCGATCCGCCGCCTGGAGGTCGCGCAAGCCCGGCGTGTTCGGCGAGGAGACGTTGACTGTGACGTAGTCGCCCAAGCGCGCCGCTCCCTCGACGAGCAGGCCCGTGTCGCGCACCGGGTCGTCGCAGTCCTTGTTGATGCCGACATTGATCCCCAACGGCCCGGGCAGAGGGCCCTCGGCGCGCATCGCCGCGATCCGCGCCGAGATGGCCTCCCATCCCTCGTTGTTCATGCCCATGCGGTTGATCACCCCTCCGTCCTCGGCGAGGCGGAAGAGGCGCGGGCGCGGATTGCCGGCCTGCGGCCGCGGCGTGATCGTGCCGACCTCGACGAAGCCGAAGCCGAGGGCGAACAGCGGACGGACGGCGACCGCGTTCTTGTCGAAGCCGGCGGCGAGGCCGAGCGGGTTGCGAAACCGAAGCCCCATCGCTTCGACCGCAAGCGTGGGCGGATCGGCTCTGCCCGCGAGCCCCGCGCGCAGGGCGCGAAGGGCAAGGCCGTGCGCCGTCTCTGGGTCGATCAGCCGCATCAGCGGCATGAGCGCGGAGGCGAGAGAGGGGGTCATCGGGGCGCTCCGTATGCCAGGGCGCGACCGCGCACGCCACCCTCGGCCACGCTTGCCGAAGCGGTGTTGGGCGGGCATGACGGGCGCGCATGGGAAACGCTCTCTCGCGCGCGGGTCTTGCGGGGCCGGCGCTGATCCTGCTCGCGATCGCCCTGTTCTCGGCCAACGACGTCGCGATGAAGCTGCTCTCCGCCGGGTTCGGCGCGGCGCAGGTGATCACCTGGCGCTGTGGCGTGGGGCTCGCGCTTGTCGGGCCGGTCGCGCTCGCGCAGGCGATCCGAACGCGGGGCATCCCGCGCGCGCGGCTTGCACTCCAGCTCCTGCGCGCTGTGCTGATCCACTGCTCGGGCCTGACCTTCTTCGTTGCTTTCGCGCGCCTGCCTCTGTTCGACGCCTATGTCGTGTTCTTCACCGCCCCCTTCGTCACGCTCGCTCTCGCACGCGTCCTGCTGGGCGAAGTGGTTCCGCGCACGGCGTGGCTCTGGGCGTCGCTCGGCTTCGCCGGCGTGGCGCTTGCCCTGTCGCCGGGCATCGCGAGTGCGTCGGGCGCGGGACGCGGCCCCCTCATCGGCTACCTCGCCGCCTTCGCCGGCACCTGCTCCTACGCGCTTCTGATGGTGGTCACGCGTCGGCTCGGGCCGGACGCACGGCTCGCGGAGAGCATGAGCATCCCGGCGCTCGCAGGGCTTGCCGCGATCGGCCCCTTCGCCGCCATGACCTGGCAGGCACCGTCGGCGGCCGACATCGTGCTCCTGTCGCTCACTGGGGCGCTCTGGGCGGGCGGCAATGTGTCGCTGACGGCGGCGATACGCTTCGCCTCGCCTGCCCGGCTTGCGCCCTACGACTTCACGGCGATGGTCTGGGCGATCGGCTATGACGCCCTCGTCTTCGGAACGGCCCCGGGTGCGGTCGAGGTCGCAGGCGCGGCCGTGGTGGTCGCCGCCTGCCTCGGCCATGCCCGGTCGGATTCGGGAGCCCGGGCGAGGCGAGGCAGAGCCTAGGCGCGCTCGATGAGCTCGATCTTGTAGCCGTCGGGGTCCTCGATGAAGGCGATCACGGTGGTGCCGAACTTCACCGGCCCGGGCTCGCGCGTGATCTTCACCCCTGCCGCGCGCAGCCGCTCACAGGTGGCGTAGACGTCAGGAACGCCGATCGCGAGATGGCCGAACGCGGTTCCATGCTCGTATTTCTCGACCCCGTAGTTGTAGGTCAGCTCGAGCACCGTGTTCTCCGTCTCGTCACCATAGCCCACGAAGGCGAGCGTGTACTTGCCTTCGGGCACGTCGCGCCGGCGGAGTTCCTTCATGCCGAGGAGCTTCGTGTAGAAGGCGACGGAGCGTTCGAGATCGCCCACGCGGATCATCGTGTGAAGGAAGCGCGGCTGGGACATCGGTGTCCTCTCCTCACGGGAACGCGCCGCACTCTGATCGTGCCGCGCCCGCCTGTCCACCCGGAGCCGGGGCGATGCTGCAGCATGAGCCGCCAGGGCATGGGACAGAGCCGCTCGCAGTCTCGTCGAGGTGACGCGTCGAAACGGGGCATGGACCGAGGGGTCCGCGGCCCTCCTCCCGCGATCAGACCTCACGCTCGATCGGCGCGTGATTGGCCGACACGCACGGTGACGAGCGCGCGGGCCGCCCGCGGCGCAGGCGGCCCGCACCAGTCCAGTGTTCAGGCCGCCTTCGCCGAGGCGAGCGCGCGCCAGAGCCGCTCCGGCGTCACCGGCATGTCGACGTGCTTCACCCCGTCCTCGGCGAGAGCATCGACCACGGCGTTGATCACCGCAGGCGGGCTGCCCACCGCTCCCGCCTCGCCCGCACCCTTCACGCCGAGCGGGTTCGTTTCGCAGGGGATCTCGATCAGGTCCACCTCGATGTCGGGCAGGTCGTCGGCCCGCGGCAGGCAGTAGTCCATGAACGACCCTGCGACCAGCTGGCCGCTCTCTGGGTCGTAGACGGTGTGCTCGAACACCGCTTGGCCGATTCCCTGCGCCACGCCTCCGTGCACCTGGCCGCGGACGATCAGCGGGTTGATCGCATGCCCAACGTCGTCCACCACGAGGTAGCGGACGATGTCGAGAACCCCCGTCGCCGGGTCGATCTCGACCTCGGCGATATGGCACCCGTTCGGGAAGGTGTGCGCCGTGATCTCGGCGACCTCGGCGGCATCAAGCAGAGTCGCGGGCTCCCCCGCCGCCGCGCGCTTGCGCTGCGTGGCCGCAAGCTCGAGGATGCCGATGCCGCGGTCGGTTCCGACGACGCCGAACCGGCCGTTCTCGAAGACGATGTCGGAGGCGGCCGCCTCGAGCACCTCGGCTGCCGCCTGCTTGCCCTTCTCGATCACGGTGGCGGTGGTGGCGAGGATCGCCTGGCCCTCGGAGTAGAGGCTGCGGGCGCCCCCCGTTCCCCCGCCGCTGGGGGCCGCATCGCTGTCGCCCTGGAGCACGCGGATCCGGTCATGCGGGATGCCGAGCTCGGCTGCCGTGAGCATGATGTAGGCGGTCTCGTGTCCCTGGCCGGTCGACTGGGTTCCGACCAGGACCTCGACCATCCCGTCTTCGGCGAAGCGTATCTCGGCGCGCTCCGTCGGCGCCCCGCCGGTCGCCTCGAGATAATAGGCAAGCCCGATGCCGCGCTTCTTGCCCCGCCGCGCCGCCTCCTGCTTGCGCTGCGGCGCACCGGCCCAATCCGCCTTCTTCAGCGCCGCCTCGAGCACGGTGACGAAATCGCCGCTGTCATAGGTCGCGCCCATCGGCGTCTTCCATGGCATCGCCGAGGGCGGGACCATGTTCCGCTTGCGCAACTCCACCCGGTCGATGCCCAGCTCGCGCGCTGCCGTGTCGATCAGGCGCTCGACGATGTAGTTCGCTTCCGGCCGGCCGGCGCCGCGATAGGCATCGACGGGGGTGGTGTTGGTCAGAACCCCGAGAACATGGGCGTGGATCGCTCGGAAGCCGTAGACGGAGGCGAGAACCTTGGAGCCTGCGCCCGTCGGGATGTACGGCGCGAAGGTTGAAAGATAGGCCCCCATGTTCGAGAGGGTGCGGGTGCGCAGCGCGAGGAAACGCCCGTCCTTGTCGAGCGCGAGCTCTCCGGTGGTGATGTTGTCTCGGCCGTGGGTGTCGGAGAGGAACGCTTCTGAACGGTCGCTCGCCCACTTCACCGGCCGGCCGAGCTCGCGCGCCGCGACCGTGACCATCACATGCTCCGGATAGAGGAAGAGCTTCATGCCGAAGCCGCCGCCGACATCCGGCGTGATCACCCGGAACCGCTCCTCCGGCAGCTTGAACACCTCCGTCGCGAGCAGGCGACGGACGAGCCACGAGCCTTGAGTGTTGGTGTGGAGGGTGAACCGCCCGCTCGCCCGGTCATACTCCGCCACAGCCGCGCGGCTCTCCATCGAGGCGACGACGATCCGGTTGTTCACCACCGTCAGGCGCGAGACGTGCGCCGCTTCGGCGAACAGACGGTCGGTCTCGGCCTTGTCGCCCGTCTCCCAGTCGAAGCAGAGATTGCCTGGCGCGTCGTCCCACACCAGCGGCTGGCCAGGATCCAGGGCGGTGGCGAGATCGGTCACCGCCGGCAACACGTCGTACTCGACCACGAGCGCCTCGGCCCCGTCACGCGCCGCCTTCTGCGTCTCGGCGACGACGAAGGCGACCGGGTCGCCGACGTGTCGGACGCGTCCGACCGCAAGCGCCGGCCGTGGCGTCTCGGCGCGGTTCGATCCGTCGCGGTTCTTGAGCGGGATGGCGCAGGGAACGTTGCCCAGCCCCATCGCCGCGAAGTCCTCCCCGGTGAAGACGGCGAGCACGCCGGGGGTGGCGAGAGCGGGTGCCGTGTCGATTCGGCGGATCGCGGCATGTGCGTGCGGGCTGCGCACAACCACTCCATAGGCCTGGCCGGGGAGCGAGATGTCATCGGTGTAGGTTCCCTTGCCGCGAAGAAGGCGCGGGTCCTCGACGCGTCGCATCGGCTGGCTTAGCCCGAACTTCATGGCTTCTCTCCCCGAAAGCGGTTGGCGTGACGCCACAGGATGTGGCTGCGAGGGGGGTCTCGCCAAGCCCCGGCGGCCGGAGAGCTCAGTCCGCGGCGAGACGCAGCCGTTCGCGTGCGACGGCCTCGACCGCGACCTCATCCGGAACGCCGAGCGCGGCGAGCGTGCCCGAGGCGAGGGCGAGCGCCGCCTCGACCGTCTCCGGAACCGCCTGGGTGGCGCCGAGTTCCACAAGCCGCGCGGCATGGGCAGGGTCGCGCGCGCGCGCGATCACCGCAAGCCCTGGCCAGCCCTGTCGCGCCTTGGCGAGCGCGCGCTGAACGGCAGCGGGACTGTCCATCGTCAGCACGAGCGCGCGCGCACCCGCAGCGCCCGCGCGGCGCAGCACCTCCGCCCGGCTCGCATCGGCATAGAACACCGGCCTGCCCTGCTGCCGGTGGCGGGCGACGGCGGCCGTGTCGAGGTCGAGCGCGATCCATCTCGCTCCCTCCTCGTCGAGGATTCGCCCGAGCATCTCGCCCACCCGGCCAAAGCCCGCGATGATCACATGGCCGGCGAGGCCCTCCTCCGGCTCCTCGGGCGTCTCCGCCGCGTGCCCGGTCATCGACGCCGCCACACGTCTGCCGACGGCGGCGAGCATCGGCGTCGCGGCCATGCTCAGAGCCGCGACCAGGAGCATGAAATTCGCTGTCTCCTCGGGCAGGAGCCCGAGTCGGCTCGCGAGGGCGACCACGACGAAGGCGAACTCGCCTGCCTGGCCGAGCAGGAGCGCGGCTTCCGCCGCCACGGGCCGCGGCAGACCAAAGGCGAGACAGAGCGGGAAGACGGTCGCTGCCTTCACCGCGATCAGCCCGACCGCAGAGAGCGGGAGGAGAACCGGTGCTGCCGCCACCGCGCCCGGGTCGATCCGCATGCCGACGGACATGAAGAACATCCCGAGCAGGAGACCCTTGAACGGCTCGAGATCGGCCTCGACCTGATGGCGATACTCGGTCTCGGCGATCAGGAGCCCGGCGAGGAACGCGCCCAGCGCCGCCGACAGTCCCGCTTCGGCGGTCGCCCAGGCGGCGCCGAGACCGGTCAGCAGCGTCACCGCCATGAAGAGCTCGGGCCGCTGCGCTCCGCCCACCAGCCGGAACAGCGGCTTCAGCGCGCGCCGCCCGACGACCCAGATGACCGCCACCACGAGCCCGCCCGCGAGGACGGAAGCGAGCAGCACGGCGAGCGAGTCATCGCCCGCCCGCGCGCCGAGCACGCCGACGACGAACAGGATGGGCACCACCGCGAGATCCTGCAGAAGCAGAACGGCGAAGGTGCTGCGGCCGAGGACAGTGGCAACGCGCCGCTGCTCGATCAGCACCTGCATCACGATCGCGGTCGAGGAGAGGGCGAGGCATGCCCCGAGCACGATCGCCGCGCCCGGACTGTTGCCGAAACCCCAGGCGACGAGGGCGATCACGGCGCCCGAGAAGAGAACCTGCGCTGCGCCGAGGCCGAACACCAGCCGCCGCATGGCCCAAAGCCGGGCGAAGGACAGCTCGAGCCCGATCGAGAACATGAGGAACAGAACCCCGATCTCGGCGAGCGGGGCGATAGCGGCCCAGTGCGCGATCGAGACGAAGGCGAGAGGGGGAAAGGAGTCGGCCGCTCGCGCGGCGCCATGCGGCCCGACGAGCAGGCCAGCGAGCAGCCAGCCGAGCACGGGGCTGACGCGAAGCCGCTGCATGAGCGGCACGGCGATGCCAGCAGCGGCGAGGAAGACAACAACCTCCCGCAGGCTGATGCTGTGCTCGAGGGCCATGGTGCAACCCTGCAGCGTCCACGTGCCGCACTCAACCGCAAGCATGGACAGGAGAGGCGCGCGCAGGCTCTCATCGACTGGCCGGAGTCGTGGAGGCAGCAGGGAACGCCGATGAGCGAGGAGCGGACGGTGCCGCGACCGGGTAGGGCGCCCCAGTTCGAACAGGTTCTCGGCTACGGGCTTGCGGTGCTTCTCCTTCTCGCCTGCCTTGTCATCATCGCTCCCTTCATCCCTGCCCTCGTCTGGTCCGCGGTGATCGTGGTCACGCTCTGGCGGCCGCTCGAATGGCTCACCGCACGGCTCGGCAACCGGCGCGGTCTCGTCGCCACCCTGCTTGCTCTTGCCATGCTCGCTCTGGTCGTGCTGCCTGCCGTGTCACTGGTCGACACGATCACCGCCGGTCTGCCGCAGCTTCGCGGCATGGCGGCTGATCTGGTCGCGGCTGTGCCGCGCGAGCCGCCGCGCCTGATTGCGTCGCTGCCCCTCTTTGGCGAGCGGCTCTCCGAAACCTGGCGCACGCTGGCCGAGGACGCTGGCGCCGCCGCCGACCTCGTCGAACGTGTCGGCCCCGCCATCGCGGGCTGGCTGCTCAGGAGCCTCGCCGGGATCGGCGAGACGATGCTTCAGTTCCTTCTGGTCGCGATCGCCACCGCCGTTCTCTACGCCAAGGGCGACGTTGCTGCAGAGATGACGGCGCGGCTTGCAGCCCGCCTTGGTGGTGCGGAGGGGACGGAGGCGCTCGACGTCGCCACCCGGGCGATCCGCGGCGTCTCTGCGGGGGTGGTCGGCACGGCGGCGGTTCAGGCGGTTCTGGCTGCGATCGGCTTCGCCGCTGCCGGCGTGCCGGCCGTGCCGCTGCTTGGGCTTGGCGTGCTGATCGCGGGCATCATCCAGATCGGGCCGCTGCCCGTGTGGCTGCCCGTGGTGCTCTGGCTCTACCACTCCGGCGAGACGTTGACCGCGACCCTGCTGCTCGCGTGGAACCTCGGTGCCGTGCAGACCGTCGACAACGTTCTCCGCCCGGTGCTGATCAGCCGCGGCGCGCGGCTGCCCCTTCTGTTGATGCTCATCGGCGTGCTCGGCGGGCTCGTTGCGATGGGCCTGATCGGGGTGTTCCTCGGGCCGACCCTGCTCGGCGTCGGCTATGTCATGCTTCGGCGCTGGCTCGGCATGGAGGCCCCGGTAGTGGCGGAGAGACACGGGTGACAGGCATGGTGACTTCCCCCACGACCCAGCTCCTTCAGGATGGCGGCCCCATGACACGGCCTGCTGTCCCAGGGCAGGAGCATGCCGTCCCCGCCGCTTGCCCGACCTTCTCGATCGTCGTGCCGCTCTATAACGAGGAGGAGGTGATCGAGCAGTTCCATGCCCGGCTCGTTCCGGTCATGGAGCGGCTTGGTGCTGCGTGGGAGGTGATCTACGTCAACGACGGCTCGCGCGACCGGAGCCTTGCGATCCTCGAACGCCTCCGCGCCGCCGACCCGCGCATCGGCATCGTCAATCTCAGCCGGAACTTCGGCAAGGAGATCGCGCTCACCGCCGGGCTCGATCACGCGCGCGGCGAGGCGGTGGTGGTGACGGATGTCGACCTGCAGGACCCGCCGGAGGTGATTCCCGAGCTCGTCGCCGGCTGGCGCGAGGGGTACGACGTCGTCTATGCCCAGCGCCGAGTGCGCGAGGGCGAGACAATCGTCAAGCGCAAGACGGCGGAGCTGTTCTACCAGCTGATGCAGCATCTCGGCGGGCGTGTGCGGATTCCGCCCAATACCGG
>Ga0068706_1000115_pt1 | contig 38017 bp, 34 predicted proteins | sample YNPMSBMetaG_FD_65632 | JGI IMG/M metagenome (GOLD analysis project Ga0068706, IMG submission 65632) | Anoxygenic and chlorotrophic microbial mat microbial communities from Yellowstone National Park, USA - YNP MS-B MetaG | ecosystem: Environmental > Aquatic > Thermal springs > Hot (42-90C) >...
CACCTCCGGCCCGAAGGCGAGCAGCGCCTCGTCCTCGCCCGCACGCTCTGCGAGAAGCCGCACCGGCAGGACGGGCGCGTAATGGGAGACGAGAAGCCCGGGCGAGCGGACCGTGCGCGACGCCTCCGCCGCCTCAGAGGCGAGCGGCCGGGCGACCGGGCCGATCACCTCCTCGATCGCCTCGATCGTCGCGCCGCCAGGTCGGAGCAGCACGGGAACGGGTCCGCTCAGGTCGAGCACGGTCGATTCGACACCGATCGGGCACGCCCCGCCGTCGACCACCGCCTCGATCCGCCCGGCCAAGTCCTCGAGCACGTGCTGAGGTGCGGTCGGGCTCACCGCTCCGGAGCGGTTCGCCGAAGGGGCCGCCACCGGCACGGCAGCGGCGCGGAGCAGCGCGAGCGCCACCGGGTGCGCAGGCACGCGCAACGCCACCGTCTCGAGCCCGGAGCGGGCGAGCAACGCGACCGGGCAGTCACGGCGGCAGGGCAGGACGAGCGTCAGCGGCCCCGGCCAGAACGCCTGTGCGAGACGCTCGGCGCGCTCATCCGCGCGGCCGAGAGCGAAGGCCCCCGCCGCGTCGGCCGCGTGCACGATCAGCGGATTGAAATGCGGCCTGCCCTTGGCCTCGAACACGGCGGCGACCGCGCGGTCATCGGTCGCGTCCGCGCCGAGGCCGTAGACCGTCTCGGTCGGGAAGGCGACGAGACGCCCCGAGCGGAGCAGCGACGCAGCCTCGGCGATCCCAGAGGTGTCGGCGCCAAGACGCCGCGTCATTCGCGGCCCCGGCAGAGGAAGTCGGGGTTGCGCCAGCCGGGCTTGCCGTAGCGGAGCGGAGCGCCGCCCGCGGTGGTGACGCTTCCGCCGGCCGCCTCGACGATCGCCTGCGGCGCTGCCGTATCCCATTCCATCGTCGCGCCGAAGCGCGGGTAGAGGTCGGCCACGCCTTCGGCGACGCGGCAGAACTTGAGGGCGGAGCCGGCATGGACGACGCGCGCGGCGCGATGAGCCTCGGCGAAGGCGACGATCCGCTGGTCATCGCCATGGTGGCGCGAGGCGAACACCACAGGCCCAGCGGCCGGCACCCTGCGTGCCGCGATCGGGCGCCGGCCTGACGCGTCCTCCTTCCACGCGCCGACCCCGACGATGCCGCCGAACACCTCCCCGAACGCCGGCAGGGCGACCGCTCCGACCACTGGCCGCCCCGCTTCGACGAGGCCGATGTTGACAGCGAACTCGGGCCGTCCGGCGGCGAACTCGCGCGTGCCGTCGAGCGGGTCGACCAGCCAGAACCGAGAGGCAGGGCCGGGGTCACGCCCCTCCGCCACCGCCTCCTCGGCGACCACCGGGATCTCGGGCGTGGCGGCACGCAGGCCGGCGAGGATCAGCCGCTCCGCGGCGCGATCGGCCTCCGTCACCGGCGTGGCATCCGCCTTCGTCTCGACGGCGGCGCCGCACGACCGGACGGCCATGACCACACGGGCCGCGTCGCGCGCGAGCCGTTCGGCAAGCGCGAGCAGGGCGGATGTGTCGGACGGGCACGGTGCGGAGGCCACGGCGTTCTCTAGCCCGGCCGTCGCGGATGGCAAAGCGGCAGGTCGGTCGCTACAGTCGCGCGCCTGCTCCCCTTCCTCCACGCGCCACGTCTGTCACACACCACGCGAGGTTTCCCGCCGATGTCGTCGATGCCCGAGATCCTGTTCGCCAAGCCGTCGCTGCCGAGCTCCGGCGCACTTGCCGTCCTCGTGGCCGAGGACGCGCTCGAGGCCGCGTTCGCCGACCTCGACGCGGCGACAGGCGGAATGGTCTCGCGCGCCGCCGCGGCCGCCTCGTTCAAGGGCCGCAAGGGGCAGAGCTGCACCATCCTCGCGCCGTCGGGCCTCGGGCTCTCGCGGATCGTTCTCGTCGGGCTCGGCAAGGCGGAGGAGCTCACGCCGCTCGCCGTCGAGGAGGCGGGCGGAACGGCCGCTGCCGCGCTGCTTCAGGACGAGGAGGCGGCGATCGACGCCCGCGCCGCCTCCGCCGGAGCGGTGGGCAAGGCCGGGCCGGCGCGCGCAGCGTTTGGCGCGGTGCTGCGCTGCTACCGCTTCGACAAGTACCGCACCAAGGAGAAGCCGGAGGACAAGCCGAAGCTCAAACGCATCACCGTGCTGGCCGATGACCCGGCCGCCGCGCGGGCTTCCTGGCCCTCGGCGAAGGCGGTGGCGGAGGGCGTCTTCCTCGCCCGCGATCTCGTCAGCGAGCCGGCGAACGTGCTCACGCCCGCCGAGATGGCGGAGCGCTGCCGCGCGCTCGAGGGGCTCGGCCTCGCGGTCGAGGTGTTCGGGCCGAAGGAGATGCGCAAGCTCGGCTTCGGCGCCCTGCTCGGCGTCGCCCAGGGCTCGGCGAACGAGCCCCGCATGGTTGTGCTGCAGTGGCACGGAGCCACAGCGGCGGGCAAGGCCGGGGGAAAGGGCGGCCGCAAGGGTGCGAAGGCCGCCAAGGCCGCGAAGCCGCTCGCCTTCCTCGGCAAGGGCGTGACCTTCGACACGGGCGGGATCTCGATCAAGCCCGCCGCCGGCATGGAGGACATGAAGTGGGACATGGCCGGAGCGGCCGCGGTGATCGGGCTGATGGCCGCGCTTGCCGGGCGGAAGGCGAAGGTCGACGCCGTCGGCCTCGTCGGGCTCGTCGAGAACATGCCCTCCGGCACCGCCCAGCGGCCGGGCGATGTCGTCACCACCGCCTCCGGCCAGACGGTCGAGGTTCTCAACACCGACGCCGAGGGCCGGCTCGTGCTCGCCGACGTGATGTGGTACTGCAGGAAGCGTTTCGATCCCGCACTGATGATCGACCTCGCAACGCTCACGGGGGCGATCATCATCGCGCTCGGGCACGAGCATGCCGGCCTGTTCGCGAACGATGACGCGCTCGCCCAGGCGATCACGGCGGCGGGCAAGGCGACCGGCGAGACCGTGTGGCGCATGCCGCTCGGCGAGGCCTATGACCGGATGCTGAAATCCGACATCGCCGACATGAAGAACATCGGCGGCCGGCCGGGCGGGTCGATCACGGCCGCTCAGTTCCTGCAGCGCTTCGTCGACGGCTGTCCTTGGGCGCATCTCGACATCGCGGGCACGGCCTGGAGCACCAAGGACAAGCCGACCGTGCCGAAGGGGGCGACCGCCTTCGGCGTGCGCCTGCTCGACGCCTTCGTCGCCGAACACCACGAGGCGGCCAAGGCCTGAGGAGGCCCACCTCGGCGTGCGGGGATGATCGCGGTCCGCTTCCGCAGGCGCATGCCCGACAAGGGCGCCCGCGCCCTGCTCGCGGGCCCCGGTGCGGTGCCCGATGCCACGCCGCCAGGGTTCACAGGGGCGGCCGAGGAGACGTCGTCGTGGCATGACGCCTCCGGCAGGCGGCTGATCTGCGCCGGACTCGGGCGCGTTCCCTCGGCGCGCATGGTGCGCGAGGCGGCGGGCCGCGCGGTGTCGCTCGCGCATGGCGAGAGTCGGCTTGCAATCGACGCCCGGGCGCTGCCGCCGGCGCTCGCCGCCGAAGCCGCGGTCGGCGCGGTGTTGCGCGCCTGGCGCTTCTCGGGGGCGCCGCCGCCGCGCGAGGACGACCCCGAGCCGCCGCCACCCTTGCTCCGGCGGATCGACATCGTGGTGACAGGCAAGCGCGAGGCGAGAGCGGTGTGGGACGCGCTCCGCCCCGGGGTGGAGGGAACCCTGTTCGCGCGCGAGCTTGTCACGGAGCCCGCGAACCGCCTCACCCCTCGCCGCTTCGCCCGGCGCCTGCGCGCGCTCGAACGGCACGGGGTCACGGTCGAGGTGCTCGGGCGAAAGGCGTTGCGCGAGGCAGGGTTCGGTGCGCTGCTTGCGGTCGCGCGCGGCTCAGCCGAGCCGCCCTGCGTCGTCGTGCTGCGCTGGAAGGGCAGGCTCGAGGTTCCGCCTGTCGCCTTCGTCGGCAAGGGGATCACCTTCGACACAGGCGGGGTCTGCCTCAAGCCCGCCGAGAGGATGTGGGAGATGCGTGCCGACATGGCAGGTGCAGCCGCCTGTGCGGGGGCGATGCTCGCGCTCGCGCTGCGCCAAAGCCCCGCGCCGGCGGTGGCCGTGCTCGGGCTTGCCGAGAACATGATCGGGGCGGAGGCGCAACGGCCCTCCGACGTCGTCCGGACCGTCGACGGAACGACCGTCGAGGTCGTGGACACAGACGCCGAGGGCAGGCTCGTGCTCGCCGACTGTCTCGCCTGGACGCTCCGCCGCTTCGCCCCCCGCGCGGTGATCGACCTCGCGACACTCACGGGCTCGATTGTGGTCGCGCTCGGGCACCATCGCGCCGGCCTGTTCGCAACCGATACCGCGCTTGCCGCGCAGATCGCCGCCGCCGGCGAGGCAGTGGACGAGCCCGTTTGGCCGATGCCGATGGGCGGCGGCTACACGCAGGCACTCGAGAGCCCGATCGCCGATCTGCGCAACTGCTCGCCCGAGCGCCGGCAGCCCGATGCCTGCCACGCCGCGACGTTCCTCAAGCATTTCGTCGGCGACGCGAAATGGGCGCATCTCGACATCGCCGGCGTCGAGGCGCGGGAGGAAGACGAACCGCTCGGGCCTCGCGGCGCGACAGGGTTCGGCGCCCGGCTGCTTGATCGCCTCGTCTCGCTCCGCTTCGAGACCGAGGAGGTATGAACCGGGCGATGCCCGAGCGCGGCTTCTACCACCTCACCCGAACCCCGCTCGAGACGGCCCTGCCGAAGCTGCTCGGCCGCGTGCTCGCGCTAGGCGAACGCGCGGTGGTGCTGATCGGCGAGCCCGAGCGGCTCGAGCCGATCTCGACGGCTCTCTGGCTCTCGGCCGACCCCGACTGGCTGCCGCACGGGCATGCAGGCACCGGCCATGCCGACCTGCAGCCGATCTGGCTCACGACCGTCGCCGAGAACCCCAACGGAGCGCGACACCTCTTCCTGGTCGCCGGAGCGGACGCCGAGGACGCCTCCGCCTTCGCCCGCGTCTTCGACCTGTTCGACGGGGAGGACGAGGCGGCCGTTGCGGCAGCACGGCGTCGCTGGGCGGCGGCGCGGGCGCGCGGGGAGACACTGACCTACTGGCAGCAGACGGAGCGCGGCTGGGAGCGCAAGGGCGGCTGATCAGCGGGGCGTCAGCACCGCTCGCACCTCGACCCGCGGCGCGGCCAAAAGTGCGGAGCGCATCAGGGCATCGTCGGCGAAGGGGCCTTCGGGCAGCACCTTGCCCTCGCAGACGACGGCAAGCTGCGGCATCGAGAAGGGCCAGGGATCGACCGCGATCCGTTCCGGATCACCATCGATGGCGGTGAGCGTCACCGTCGTAAGCCCGTGTGCGTCCGGCACCTCGGCGACCTCGCGCGCGTCCGTAAGCCCGTGGCAGATGATCAGAGACATCAGGTCCCACGCCAGCACGAGCGCGCGGTTGCGCTCGACCGCCTCCGGCCGCGACGCCTCGGCCCAGGCAGGGTCGGCCGCGAGGGAGGCGAGCAGCCGCTCCTGGCGGCGCGACTCGGAGGCGTTGTAGGCCTCGACAGCGGCGGCGTCGGCGCTCCCGGGCGGGGACTTCCCGAAGCGCACATAGATGCCCATGCCGTGCAGCGAGATCAGCAGCGCGACATAGCGTCCGAGCGAGGCCTCGGCGATGTCGACGCCCCTTGCCCAGAGCGGGGCGTGCACGCTGCGCGGCAGGCTCGTGAAGCTGTAGGGCAGGCCCGTGGCCGGATCGCGCGTCGGCTCCGCCTCCCAGGGCAGCCAGCCGATGTCGTGCTGTTCGGCGGCGAGGCACACCGCCTCGCGCGGTGTCACCGCGCCGAAGCGCTGATTGCCCCAGGCGCGGGCAAGCTGGCCGCTGATCCAGGCATGCGCGGGCTGCGGCACCGCAACGGCGGGGCGACCCGCGAGACGACGGAACAGCACCTTCTCACTCCATCCGGATCCCGGTGAGAGCGACGAGCTCCTGCCAGCGTGCGACCTCCGCCTTCTGGAAGTCGGCGAACTCGGCGGGCGGCAGCGGCGCCGGCGCGAAGCCCATGCCGGCGAGCCGCTCGCGCATCGCGGGTTCGGCGATGATCGCAAGCAGCGCGTCGGCGAGCTTGTTAATGATCGGCGCGGGCGTGCCTGCCGGCGCCCACATGCCGAACCAGGCATCGACGGAGAGTCCCGGCGCTCCGGCCTCGTCGAAGGTCGGCACCTCGGGCGCCTCCGCAAGCCGCGCCGGGGCGCCGATCGCAAGCGCCCGGAGCTTGCCCTCGCGCACGAGCCCGACGACCTGCGGCCAGGTGGAGATGAAGTAGTCCACAACCCCGGCCACCGTATCCTGTGTGGCCTGCGCCCCGCCGCGATAGGGAACGTGGGTCGCGTCCATTCGGAAGCGCCGGGCGAGGCTCTCGGCGATCACGTGGCTCGCCGAGCCAACGGAGGAGGAGGCATAGGTCACGCGGCCCGAGCGCCCCTTCGCCACGAGCTCGGCGAGCGTCTTCGCCGGGTGGTTCGCCGGCACCACGAGAGCGTGGTGAACCGAGGCGAGGCGGGCGATCGGGGCGAAGCTCTCCACCGCGTGGTAGGGCAGGTTCCGCGCCATCGCCTGGTTCGAGGCGTGGGTCTGGTTGTTGCCGAGGGCGAGCGTGTAGCCATCGGGCGCCGCCTGGGCCACCGCCTGGGTGCCGACGATCGCCCCGCCTCCGGGCCGGTTCTCGACCACCACCGCTGCACCGCCCCAGAGCTCGGAGAGGCGCTGGGCAAGGGCGCGGCCGAGCAGGTCGGTCGAGCCGCCGGGGGGATAGGCGATGACGATCCGGATCGGGCGGGAGGGATAGGGCTCCTGCGCGACGGCGGGCAGCGCCAGCGCGGCGGCGGTTGCGGCGAAGAGCGAGCGTCGGTCGAGCATCGGCGAGGTCCTCCCCGCCCCTGCGCTACGGGGTCGCGCCGGCGGCGTCAAGCAAGAGCGGTCAGCGCCGCGCGCCGCGGCGCTTGGAGTGGCCGAGCCGGTCGAGCTCCTGCCCGACGTTCCGGCCCTCAACCGTCACGTCCGCGACGATGCGGCCGCGGTTTATGTGGTGCGGCGTGACGGTCACGCTCCTGCCCTCGACGCGGCGCCTGAGCGCCTCGGTCGCGGCGCGGTGCCCGCGCTCGCCACGCTCCGGAGCATCGATGCCGCGGAGGCGTATCCGGCGGCCGTCGGTGCACTGGAGGGTGTCGCCGTCGATCACCCGCGCGACCGTGCAGGAGGAGGGGTGGGCGGGCAGGGTGCGGTCGGGCTCGCGCCACTGCGCGTTGGCCTCGCGCGGCGCGACGAGCGCAAGAAGCGCCGAAGCGACAAGGCCGATCCTGAAATGGCGCATGGTCGCGTTCTCCGTCCTGAAACGGACGCGAGTGTTGCGACCAAGGGTTGCCGATCGGTTGACGGGGGCGTCACTCGGCCGCTTCGAGCGCGGCCTGCGCCTCGAGCCAAGCCTCCTCAGCGGCGGCGGTCTCGCGCGCGATCGCGGCGAGTCGGGCGTTGGCGCGGGCGATCTCCGCCGCCTGGCCGCCGCCCTCGTAGAGCCTCGGATCGGCAAGCCGTGCCTCAAGGGCGGCGCGTTCAGCGGCGAGCTCAGTGATCACCCGTTCCGCCTCCGCGACCTGGCGGCGCAGCGGCGCGAGCGCGGCGCGCGCCTCGGCACGGGCGCGGCGATCCTCAGCCCGCGCCCCGCCGCGCTGCGCCCCCGCTTGAGGGCGCGACCGCTCGGCGAGCAGAGCGCGGTAGTCGTCGAGGTCGCCCTCGAAGGGCGAGACGGTGCCGTTGGCGACAAGCCAGAGGCGATCGGCCACAAGCTCGATCAGGTGCGGGTCGTGGCTGATCAGCACCACCGCTCCGGAATACGCGGCGAGTGCGCGCACCAGCGCCTCGCGGGCATCGATGTCGAGATGGTTGGTCGGCTCGTCGAGGATCAGAAGCCCCGGTGAGTCGCGCGTGGCGAGCGCGAGCAGGAGCCGCGCCTTCTCGCCGCCGGAGAGCGCGCCGACCTTCGTCCCGGCTCGGTCCGCGTCGAGGCCGAAACGGGCGAGCTGAGCTCTCACCTCCTGCGTCGTGGCGCGCGGCAGGGCGCGCGCCATGTGGTCGATCGGCGTCTCGGAGAGGGCGAGCTCCTCCTCCTGACTTTGGGCGAAGTGGCCGACCTTGAGTTTCGGCGCGCGGAAGAGCGAACCCTTCAGTGGTGCGAGCCGGCCGGCAAGCAGCTTGGCGAGCGTCGACTTGCCATTGCCGTTGCGGCCGAGGAGAGCGATCCGGTCGTCCTGGTCGATCCGGAAGGAGAGGTTCTCGAGCACCGGCCTCGCGCCGTAGCCGACGGCGGCGCGATCGGCGGCGAGGATCGGGGGCGGAAGCGGCTCGGGCTCCGGGAAGGAAAAGTGCGCGGGCGCCTCCTCGACCACCGCCTCGATCACCGGCAGGCGCGCGATCGCCTTGAGACGGCTCTGCGCCTGGCGGGCCTTCGAGGCCTTGGCGCGGAAGCGATCGACGAAGGCCTGCAGCTCGGCGCGACGGGCGGAGATTCGCGCCGCCTCGGCCGCCTGGCGCTCGGCCCGTTCGGTGCGCAGCCTGACGAACTCGGTGAAGCCGCCCGGGGTGACGGTGATCTTCCCCCGCTCGAGATGGGCGATCGCATGCACGGCCGAATCAAGCAGGGAACGGTCGTGGCTGACGATGATCGCCGCACCGGAGAAACGGGCGAGCCAGCCCTCGAGCCAGAGCGTCGCTTCGAGGTCGAGATGGTTGGTCGGCTCGTCGAGGAGCAACAGATCGGGCTCGAGGAACAGAGCGGTGGCGAGTGCGGCGCGCATCCGCCACCCCCCCGAAAACGAGCCGATCGGCCGCGCCTGCGCGTGCGTATCGAAGCCGAGGCCCGCGAGGGTCGCGGCCGCACGCGCGGGTGCGGCGTCCGCGCCGATCGCGCGCAGACGGTCATGGATTTCGCCGAGCCGCTCGGGCGGCGCCGTCTCGGCCTCCGCAAGCAGGCGTGCGCGCTCGACATCGGCCGCAAGCACGGTGTCGAGAACCGACGCCTCTCCCGAAGGCGGCTCCTGCGCCACGCGTCCGAGCCGGACGCGCGGGGAGAGAGCGAGCGTGCCGCCATCGAGCGAGAGTTCGCCCGCGATCGCCTTCAGAAGCGTCGATTTGCCCGCGCCGTTGCGGCCGACGAGGCCGACACGCCGCCCCGCCTCGAGGGTGAAATCGGCCCCCGCGAGAAGCGTCCGGCCAGCGACGCGGATCGTCGCCTCGCGCAAGGTGAGGATGGTCATGGCCCGCAGCCCATGGGCACGGGTCTAGCCTCGACCCGCGCGGCGGCGGAAGAGCGTGGCGGCTTTCCTTTTCCCGGGCCTTGGCGTAGAGGCGCGCGCATCGGAAACACGCCAAAGGGACGGGGGATGGCCATCGAGCGCACCTTCAGCATCATCAAGCCGGATGCGACGCGCCGCAACCTCACCGGGAAGATCAACGCGATCTTCGAGGAGGCGGGGCTCAGGATCGTCGCGCAGAAGCGAATCTGGATGAGCCGCCAGCAGGCGAAGACCTTCTACGCCGTGCACGCCTCTCGCCCATTCTTCCACGAGCTCGTCGACTACATGTGCTCCGGCCCCGTCGTGGTGCAGGTGCTCGAGGGAGAGAACGCGGTGGCGCGGAACCGCGAGCTGATGGGGGCGACCGATCCGGCCAAAGCGGCCGAAGGCACGATCCGCAAGCTCTACGGCGAGAGCATCCAGGCCAACAGCGTGCACGGCTCCGACAGCCCCGAAACAGCGGCGGCAGAGATCGCCTACTTCTTCGCGGGCTCAGAGATCGTCGGCTGAGGCCGGGCTGAGCGGGCCGACGCCCTCGGCGCGGTCGCGCCCCGGGTCAGAGAAGGAAGATCGCGAGCAGGATCAGCACCGCGGCCACAGCGGCGACCGCGTAGGTTGTGAAGGTGGTGAACCCGCCGAACATCGCCTGGCGCTCGGCGATCAGCTCCGTCTCGGCAGCGCTCTCGCCCGCCGTCACTGCGCCTGCTCCGTGCTCCGCCATCGTCTCAACCTGTCGTTCCATTGCAATTTGCCGCGGTTCTAAACGTCGTCGGTGGAGAGCGGCAAGGGGTTGGCGAGCAGCGACTCTCCTGGCGCCGGCACGCCCGCCTCGCCCCGGGCGACGAGGGCGAGGGCTGCGGGGTAGAGGCGGTGTTCGGCGGCGAGCACGCGTGCGGCGAGCGAGGCCTCGGTGTCGCCCGGCAGCACCGGCACAGCGGCCTGGGCGACGATCGGCCCCTCGTCCATCGCCTCGGTCACGTGGTGGACGGTGCAGCCATGAAGCTTCACCCCGGCGGCGAGAGCGCGCGCATGGGTATCGAGCCCCGGGAAGGCCGGCAGGAGCGAGGGGTGGATGTTGAGCATGCGCCCCGCCCAGGCGCGCACGAGGAACGGCGTCAGGAGCCGCATGTAGCCGGCAAGGCAGACGAGTCCGACGCCCTCCTTCCGCAGCGCCGCATCGACCGCCCGCTCATGCGCCTCGCGGTCACGCCCGAAGGCGCGGTGGGGGATGGTCAGGGTCGGGATGCCCGACGCTTCGGCATGGGCAAGTCCGGGGGCGCCCTCGACATTCGACAGCACGAGCACGATCCGCGCGGGATAGTCAGGCCGCGCGGCGGCCGCGACAAGCGCCCGCATGTTGCTGCCGCGGCCGCTGATCAGAACCGCGACGGGAACGCGCTCCATGGCCTCGCCGGTCAGCCGAACCAGCCGGGCGGCGGCGCGATCGCGACCGAGGCCTCGCCCGTTCCGGGCTCGATCCTGCCGATCGCCACCACGCGCTCGCCCTCAGCCTCGAGACGCTGCCGCGCCGCTTCTGCCTTCTCCGCTGCCACCACCACTGCCATGCCGATGCCGCAGTTGAATACCCGCAGCATCTCCTCGGGCGCCACCCCGCCCGTCCGTGCGAGCCAGCCGAACACGGGGGGCGGCGTCCAGGCGGCGGCGTCGAGCGCGGCGACGGTTCCGGCCGGCAACACGCGCGGCAGGTTGCCGACAAGTCCGCCGCCGGTGATGTGGGCGGCGGCCTTGATCAGCCCCGCGCGATGCACCGCGAGCAGGGACCGGACGTAGATCCGCGTCGGCGTGAGCAGCGCCTCGCCGAGCGTCTGGCCGGGCGCGAAGGGGGCGGAGGCGTGCCAGCCGAGCCCTCCGGCGGCGACGATCCGGCGCACGAGAGAGAAGCCGTTCGAATGCACGCCCGAGGAGGCGAGGCCGAGCACCACGTCGCCCGCACCGACATCGGGCGCGGGCAGAAGCGCGCCGCGCTCAGCGGCGCCCACGGCGAAGCCGGCGAGGTCGTAGTCGCCAGTGGCATAGAGGCCGGGGAGCTCGGCCGTCTCGCCGCCGACGAGGGCGCAGCCCGCCTCGCGGCAGGCTTCGGCGATGCCGCCGATCACGGTCGCCGTCTCCTCGACCGAGAGCCGTCCGGTCGCGAAGTAGTCGAGGAAGAACAACGGCTCCGCCCCCTGCACCACGAGGTCGTTGACGCACATCGCGACGAGGTCAATGCCGACGGTCGCGTGCCGTCCCATCTCGATCGCGAGCTTGAGCTTGGTGCCCACCCCATCGGTGGTGGCCACAAGCACCGGGTCCTTGAAGCCGGCGGCCTTCGGGTCGAACAGCGCCCCGAAGCCGCCGATGCCCCCGATCGTTCCGGCACGGGCGGTGGCGCGGGCGAGCGGCGCGATCCGCCGCACGAGAGCATCGCCCGCATCGATGTCGACGCCGGCGTCACGGTAGGTCAGGCTGGCGATGTCTGCCTCCGATCGGCTAAGGGGTGCGCTCCGGCCGGGCCGCGCGGCGGCCTGCCGCGAGCCCGGGGGGATCGCGCGTGACAATAGAGGCGTGGGGACGAGAAATCAGCCGCCCATCGCGCAGGCCGATGTGGCGGCGCACGGTCCTGGCCGCGGCCGCGGCGGCGGTCGCTCTCGCCCGCCCGGGCACCCTTGCCACCGCCTCGGCCCAAGGCGCGGGCTTCACGGTCAGCGGCATCGCAGCCGAGGCGACGGCCGAGACCGCGATCGCCGCCCGCGAGCGCGCGATCGCCGCTGGGCTCCGCAGCGCCTGGCTCGCTCTGCTCGCGCGCGAGGCGCCGGCGGAAGAGGCCCGCCTTGGCGCCGTGAGCGCGGACGAGCTCGAGCGGCTCGTCGAGAGCTACGAGGTGGAGAACGAACGCCTCGGCGCCACGCGCTATGCCGCGACGCTGACGGTGAACTTCCGCCCCGATCGGGTCCGGTCGCTCCTTGCCGCCACGCCGGGGCGCGCCCCGGCTGCGCGGCTCGAGGTCGCGGCTCCGCTCCAGGGGGTGAACGACTGGGTTGAGCTCCGCCGCCGCCTCGCCAACGCCCCCGCGGTCGGCGGCTACGAGCTCCTCTCCCTGTCGCGGCGGGAGGCGAGGCTCGCTCTCTCCCTGCCGGGCGGGGCGGCCGGCGCGGCGGCGCTCGAGCAGGCCGGGCTGCGCCTCGCCGACGGCCCGACCGGCCCTGTGCTCACCCTGATGCCGTGACCTCCGTTCTCGGCGGGATGGGCGAGGGGCGAGGCCTCGGCCGCGGCGGCATGATCACGATCCCGAACGCGATCACGCTCGCGCGTCTCTGCGCCGTGCCGCTCGCGGTGTGGCTGATCCTCAAGGGCGAAATGGTGCTCGCCTTCTGGCTGTTCGTCGCCGCCAGCGTCTCGGACGCGTTGGACGGCTACATCGCCAAGCGCTTCGGCGCGCAGACCGCGGTCGGCGCCGTGCTCGACCCGGTGGCGGACAAGGCGCTGCTCGTCACCGTCTATGTGACGCTCGGGCTGACGGGGCGGCTCGCCGATTGGCTCGTGATCCTCGTCGTGTTCCGCGACGTGTTCATCGTCGGCGGGGTGCTCATGCTCTACGTGCTCGGCTCGCCGCCCGAGATCAGGCCGCTGCCGGTCTCGAAGGTGAACACGGCGCTGCAGATCGCGCTCGCTGCGCTCGTGCTGTTCGACAACGCCTATGGCGTGCCGGCGCTGATCGTGGTGGACGCGCTGGTGTGGGGGGTGGCAGCCTCAACGCTCGCCTCCGGCGTCGCCTATGCGGCGCGCTGGGTGCGTGGCGGAGGTGCCGCGGCATGAGCCTGCGAACCGCTCCCGAACCGGTGGAGGACCACGCGCGGGAGCCGACCCTGGGGCGGTCGAGCGTGCCGACCGCTGACGTGGGCACAACCGCGAGGCCAGAGCCTGCCGAGCGGCTGCGCCGGCAGCGCCTGATCGCGTTCGCCGTCGGGGTGGCGGCGCTTCTGCTTGCGCTGCACCTCTTCGCGGGGATCCTGCTTCCCTTCGTGGTGGCGGCTCTGATCGCCTACCTGCTCGACCCGCTGGCGGATCGGCTCGAGGCGATCGGCATGCCGCGCGGTCTCGCCGCCTTCCTGCTCGTGACCGGCGTGTTCGCCTTGTTCGTCCTGTTCCTGCTTCTGTTCTACCCGCTCCTGCTCGCGCAGCTGACCATCCTGATCTCGCGGATCCCCGATTACGTCGGCGCGCTCCGCGTGCTGATCACCGAGAGCCTGTTGTGGCTTGCCGATACGCTCGGACCGGAGGTGGTGGACCGCCGCCTGCGCGAGCTCGCCGTCGGCCAGGCGGCGGGCATGCTCGGCTGGATCGCCGGCGCCTTGGGGACGCTGATCGGCGGCGGCGCGCGGCTGTTCACCGTTCTTGCGCTCGCCATCGTTACCCCTGTCGTCGCCTTCTACCTTCTGCGCGACTGGCCGAAGATGCTCGCTGCGATCGACGGCTGGATCCCGCGCCGCTACCTCGCCACCACGCGCCAGATCGCGGCCGAGATCGACCGCGTGCTCGCGGCTTGGGTGCGCGGCCAGGCGATCATCTGCCTCCTGCTCGGCGCCTTCTATGCGGTCGCGCTCACGCTTGCCGGGCTCGAGCTCGGGCTGATCGTCGGGCTGACGGCGGGGATCATCAGCTTCATCCCCTATGTCGGGACGCTGACCGGCTTCGTGATCGGCATCGGCATGGCGGCGATGCAGTTCCCGACCTGGCAGGATGTCGCGGTCGTCGCCGCGATCTTCGTCATCGGACACACGGTCGAGGGCTACATCATCTATCCGCGCCTGCTCGGGGACAGGGTGCAGCTTCACGCGGTGTGGGTGATCTTCGCCCTGTTCGCCGGCGGTGCCGCCTTCGGCTTCCTCGGCGTTCTGCTCGCGGTTCCTGCGGCGGCGGCGATCGGGGTGATCGCGCGGTTCTGGCTCCGACGCTATCTCGCGAGCCCTCTGTTCAACGACCGCGACGGCTGAGACGATGCCGCCGGCCGATCGCGGCGCGCAGCTCGCCCTGCCGTTCTGCTCCGCACTCTCCTACGCCGCGGCGGACTTCGTTCCGGGGGCGGCGAACGCCGAGGCCCGCGCCTGGCTCGACCGCTGGCCCAACTGGCCCGGGCGTCGGCTCGCGCTGATCGGCCCGCCCGGCTCGGGCAAGAGCCATCTCGCCGCCGTGTGGCGGGAGCGGACGGGGGCGCTCGCCCTCACCGGAGCCGCCGTCGCCGCCGCCTCGGCGCGGAGCCTGTTCGACCTCGCCGACCCCTCCGGCGCGATCCTGGTCGAGGACGCCGACGCCGTGCCGCAGGGCCGGGCGCTGGTGCATCTCCTCAATGCCGCGTCGGAGGCGGGCGGCACGGTGCTGATGACCGCCCGTACCCCGCCGTCGCGCTGGCGGACGGGGCTTGCCGACCTACGCTCGCGGCTCGCCGCCACGGCGACGGCAACGATCGCCTCCCCTGACGAGGCGCTGATCGAGGCGGTGCTCGCCAAGCTGATGGCGGATCGGCAGCTCGTGGTGCCGCCGCGCCTTCTGGCCGCGCTCGCGGTTCGCCTGCCGCGTGATTTCGCCGCCGTCCAGGCCCTCGCCGAGGCCCTCGACGCTGCCTCACTCGCCGCCGGTCGCCGGGTGACGCGCGAGCTCGCGGCGGCCGCACTCGCCCGCGCCCTTGCCGTCACGGGGCACGCGCCCGGAGCCGACCCGGCCGCGGCGGATGACACGCCCCTGCCGCCCGGCCCTGATCCCTCGCCCGGAAAGCCGCACCTGCGCTAGGGTCATCCGGCCGCATCGGGTGGGGCGCGAGCGTCGGAGAGGCCGTATGGTACGCGTGCGAGAGGTCACGAGGCCGGTCGATGGCACGGAGGGAGGCGGGGCCGACCCCCGGCCGGCCGACCTCATGCAGAGCCCCGAGCGCTTCATCAACCGCGAGCTCTCCTGGCTCGCCTTCAACACCCGCGTCCTCGAGGAGGCAAACAATCCCCGCCACCCGCTTCTCGAGCGGGTGCGGTTCGTCTCGATTTCCGCCTCCAACCTCGACGAGTTCTACGCCGTCCGTGTCGCCGGCCTCGTCGGGCAGGCGGCCGCGGGCGTGGTGAAGCCGAGCCCCGACGGGATGACGCCGACGCAGCAGCTCGCCGCCATCCACCGCGAGGCGGAGAAGCTGATCGTCGAGCAGCAGCGCGTGTGGCGCGACCTCGCGCGCCTGTTGCGCGGGGCGGGGCTTGCGGTGGTCGAGCCCGACGAGCTCGGGGCGGAGGACCGTGCCTGGCTCGAACAGTGGTTCATGGAGCGGATCTTTCCGGTCCTGACCCCGCTTGCGATCGACCCGGCCCACCCCTTCCCGTTCATCCCCTCGCTCGGCCTGGTGATGGTTCTGAAGCTCACCCATGCGGATGACGGCACGGCGATGCGGGCCCTGTTGCCTATCCCGGGCCAGGTCGAGCGCTTCATCCGGCTGCCCGAGGCGGGTGCTCCCGGGCCCTCGATCCGGTTCCTGCCTCTCGAGGATGCGATCGGCCTCTTCCTCGACCGGCTCTTTCCGGGCTACCGGGTCGCCGGAAAGGGTTATTTCCGGCTGATCCGTGACAGCGATGTCGAGTTCGAGGAGGAGGCGGAGGACCTCGTCCGCTCCTACGAGACGGCACTGAAGCGCCGCCGGCGCGGCCGCGTCATTCGCCTCACCGTCAATGCCGCGATGCCGCCAGACCTGCTCGAGTTCGTCACCTCGGAGCTCGACGCGCCGCGCACGGAGGTGTTCCTGGTCGACGGCATCCTCGGTGTTGCAGACCTGAAACAGATCATCGTCGATGATCGGCCCGACCTCCTGTTCACCCCCTACACGCCGCGCTTTCCCGAACGGATCCGCGATTTCGGCGGCGACTGCTTCGCCGCGATCCGGCACAAGGACATCGTCGTCCACCATCCCTACGAGAGCTTCGACGTGGTGGTGCAGTTCCTGCGCCAGGCCGCGCAGGACCCGAACGTGGTGGCGATCAAGCAGACGCTCTACCGCACGAGCCGCGACAGCCCGATCGTGCGGGCGCTGATCGAGGCGGCCGAGAACGGCAAGATCGTCACCGCCATGGTGGAGCTCAAGGCGCGGTTCGACGAGGAGCTGAACATACGCTGGGCGCGCGAGATGGAGGCGGCCGGCGTGCAGGTCGTCTACGGCTTCATCGAGCTCAAGACGCACGCCAAGCTCTCGCTTGTGGTGCGCCGCGAGGGCCAGGTGCTGCGCTCCTACGCCCATGTCGGCACCGGCAACTACCACCCCTACACCGCGCGGGTGTACACCGACCTCTCCTTCTTCACCTGCGACCCGGCGCTGACGCGCGATGCCGCGCGTCTGTTCAACTTCATGACGGGCTATGCGCGGCCAGCGCGGATGGAGGCGATGGCGTTCGCGCCGCTGACCATGCGCGCGAAGCTCGCCGAGCTGATCGACCGCGAGATCGCCTTCGCGCGCTCAGGCCGCCCCGCGACCATCTGGCTCAAGATGAACAGCCTCGTCGACGAGACGCTGATCGATCACCTCTACCGCGCCTCGCAGGCGGGGGTGGTGATCGAGATCGTCTGCCGCGGCATCTGCTGCCTGCGCCCGGGCGTTCCGGGGCTGTCCGAGACCATCCGGGTCAAGAGCATCGTCGGGCGGTTCCTCGAGCACGCGCGCATCTTCGCCTTCGGCAACGGCCACCCGATGCCCTCGCGCGAGGCGGCGGTGTTCATCTCCTCGGCCGACTGGATGGCGCGCAACATGGATTGGCGCGTCGAGGCGATGGCGCCGATCTTCAACCCCACCGTGCACGCGCAGATCCTCGACCAGATCATGGTGGTGAACCTCAAGGACGAGGCGCAGTCCTGGACGCTCGGCGCGGACGGGGTCTATACCCGCGTCCGCGCCGGGGAGGGCGCGTTCTCTGCGCACGAGTACTTCATGACCAACCCCTCTCTCTCCGGCCGCGGCAGCGCCCTCCATGGCCCCGCCTCGATCCCCACCGCGGGGCAGGGGCGCGAGCGGCCTGACCGCATGGCCCAGGATTGAGGAGGGCGGCCGCACGCATGCCGGAGCCGGGCACGCCGCCGCGCGCGGGCGTGGTCGATCTCGGGTCGAACTCGGTGAGGCTCGTCGTCTTCGAGGGCCTCGGCCGGAACCCCTCGGCGATCTTCAACGAGAAGGCGATCCTCGGCCTCGGCCGTGGCCTGCAAGCCACCGGCCGTCTGAACGAGGAGGCGATGGCCCGATCCGTCCTTGTTCTCGAGCGCTATGTCGCGCTCGCGAGATCAATGGACGCCGATCCGCTCGAGGTGCTGGCCACCGCCGCGGTGCGCGAGGCAGCCAATGGCGAGGCCTATGTCGCGATGCTTCGGCGTCGCTTCCCGGGGCTTTCGATCCGCGTCCTCTCCGGCGAGGAGGAGGCGCGGCTGTCCGCCGAGGGCGTGCTCTGCGGCATCCCCGACGCCTGCGGCGTGCTCGGCGATCTCGGCGGCGGCAGCCTCGAGCTCGTGCATCTCGAGGCGGGAACGATCGCGGCCACCGCCACGCTCCCGCTCGGCGTGATTCGGCTTGCGGAGACCGCCGGGGGAGACGTGGTGCGCGCCCGGGCGATCGCCGAGGAGGCGCTTTCCTCTGTGCCGTGGCTTCGCGACGGGGCGGGGCGCGATCTCTACCTCGTCGGCGGCGCTTGGCGTGCGTTGGCGCGAATTCATATCGGCCAGACCGGCTATCCGCTCGCGATCGTCCACCACTACACCCTGCCGCGCGAGGAGGCGCGTGACCTTACGGGCGTGGTCAGCAACCTCTCCAAGCGCACGCTCGACCGGATCCCGGGCCTCAGCCGCAGGCGGGTCGATGGGCTGCCCTTCGCCGCGGTGGTGCTGCGTCGGCTGTTGCGGGTCACCGGGGCGCGGCGTGTGGTGTTCTCGGCCAACGGCATGCGCGAGGGCTGGTTCGCCGGCAGGCTTCCCGCCTCGGTGCGCGCCGAGGACCCGCTGCTTGCCGCCGGGCGCGAGCTCAACGCCCGCTTCGGCCGCGGCGAGACCCTGCCGCCTGCCCTGATCGACTGGACCGCGCCGCTGTTCCCAGGCGAGACGCGCGAGCAGCGTCGGCTGCGCGAGGCGGCCTGCTGGGTCTCCGACATCGGCGCGCACGAGCATCCCGACTACAAGGCGGAGCAGGCCTTCCTGCGCATGCTTCGCCAGCCGGGGATCGGGCTCGACCACCACGCCCGCGCCTTCCTCGCGCTCGCGGTCGCGATGCGGCACGAGGCCGAGCGGGATGAGCCCTGGCTCGCGCCTGCGCGCATCCTCCTCGACAGCGCCGCGGCGCAGCGTGCGGAAGCGATCGGCGCGGCGCTGCGTCTCGCCTACACGCTTTCGGGCGGCTCGGCCGCGCTTCTGGCGCTGACCGGCCTTCGTCGCGAGAACGAACGGCTGATCCTGAGGCTCTCCCAAGGTGGCGGCGTGTTCGCCGGCGAGAGCGTGTCGCGACGCCTCGAACGCCTCGCGGCTCTCCTCCGCGCCGAGCCCGTGACCGAGATCGCGCCCGCTTCGGAAGCCGCCGTCGGGCTCGACGCGGCACAGTAGCAGAGGCGCATCACAACTCGCGTGAGTGTTTTGCGGCGCTGGAAACGCGCATGCCAGCTCTGTTACGGTCGCATGCATGAACGCGTCGCGTCGCACCCTGCTCGCCGCTCTTCCCGCCCTCGCTGCGGCGCGTGCCGCCCGGGCGAGCGAGGAGCCGGTCGATATGCTGCTCGTGCTCGCGGTCGATGTCAGCCGCTCGATCGACGAGGACGAAGCCAAGCTCCAGCGCGAGGGCTACCGCGCCGCGATGACCGATCCTCGGGTGGTCTCCGCCATCCGGTCGGGCACGCTGGGTGCCATCGCCGTCTGCTATCTCGAATGGGCGTCGGCCGACTATCAGCGCATCGTCATCCCCTGGACGCGGATCGACGGCCAGGAGGCCGCGAATGCCTGGGCGGAACGGCTTGCCGCCGCGCCGCGCGTCTCAATGAGCTGGACCTCGATTTCGGGCGCGATCGAGGCGTCGATGCGGGCGATCGCCGCGGCGCCCTTCGAGGGCACGCGCAAGGTGATCGACATCTCGGGAGACGGGGTGAACAACTCCGGCGCGCCGGTGACGCTGTTGCGCGACCTCGCGGTCGATGCCGGAATCACCATCAACGGCCTGCCGATCCTGAATGACCGTTCCCCGTTCGGGCAGCCGCAGAACATGACGCTCGACCAGTATTTCGAGGAATTCGTGATCGGCGGCCCTGGCGCCTTCGTCATCCCGGCGGAGGACTTCCACTCCTTCCAGGGAGCGGTGCTGCGCAAGCTGATCCGCGAGATTTCCGGCCGCACGGAGATTGGCCGCTTCGCCTGAGGCAGGCGACACGCTGCGCGCCCGCAGCACCTGCACTGAGCCGTCGGCTGAGCATGATGTGCTTCGCCTGACACCGGCCGTCGTGGCGCGCGTTCAGCCTCCGGCGGCGCGGCCCGGCTCAGGCGCCGCGCGCGTCCCGGCAAGCCGGCCCTTGATCCGCTCCCGCCAGCGCTGGAAGACGACGTAGAGCATCGGGATCACGAAGATCCCCAAAGAAGAGGCGGCGATCATGCCGGCGAAGACGCCGACCGAGACGTTCCGCCGCGCGAGCTCCGCCGCGCCGTCCGCCGTCACCAGCGGCACGAGACCGAGGATGAAGGCGAACGATGTCATCATCACCGGCCGGAACCGAAGCCGCGCCGCCGCCGTCGCCGCCTCGATCAGCGCCACCCCACGCTCGCGCTGTTCCTTCGCGAACTCGACGATCAGGATGCCGTTCTTCGCCGCAAGCGCGATCAGGACGAGGATGCCGATCTGCGCATAGAGGTCGAGCGGCGCGCGTGCGACCAGAAGGCCCGCGAAGGCCCCGAGCACGCCGACCGCGACCGACAGCAGCACCGGAACCGGAATGGTCCAGCTCTCGTAGAGGCCGACGAGGAACAGATAGGCGAACAGGATCGCCATCGCGAGCAGCGCCGGAACCTGCCCCTCGGCGCGCTTCTCCTGGAACGAGATGTCCGACCACTCGAAGCCGTAGCCCGAGGGAAGCGTGCGCGCCGCGATCTCCTCTATCGCGCTCAGCGCCTCGCCCGACGACACGCCCGGCGCGCCCGCGCCGAGCACCGGCGCCGATCGGACGTTGTTGTAGCGCGTGATCGCCTGCGGCGCCTCGACCACCGAGACCTCGGCGATCGACCGGATCGGCACCATCTCGCCTGCGGGGCCGCGGACGAACACGCCGAGGATGTCCTCCACGCTGCGCCGGCTCTCCGGCTCGGCCTGCAGAGTCACCTGCCAGGTGCGACCGAACAGGGTGACGTCGTTCACATAGGCCTGGCCGAACAGCGCCTGCAGCGTGCCGAGCACGTCAGCGACCTGAAGCCCGAGCGCCTGCGCCCGGTCGCGATCGATGTCGAGGAAAATCGCTGGCGTCGAGGCGGAGAACGGGGAGAAGACAAGCGCGAGTCTGGGGTCCTGGTTCGCCGCGACGACAAGGCCCCGCATGACTTGGGCGAGCGCGGCCGGAGGCCGTCCCTCGAGATCCTGCAGCATGAAGGTGAAGCCGCCCCCTGTGCCGAGGCCGACGATTGGCGGAACGTTCGCGGGCCGCGCGATGCCCTCGCGCAAGCCCTGGAACGCCGCCGCGAGATCGCGGATCACCGCCTGGGCACGGAGCTCCTCCGCGCGACGTTCCGCGAACGGCTTGAGCAGGACGATCTGGAACGCCGCGCTCGGCTGCGCTGCCCCGTCGACGAAGCTGAAGCCCACCACCGAGGCCACACTCTCGACCGCCGGATGGGCCGCGACGATCCGCTCGACCTCGGCCACGAACGCGGCCGAGCGGTTGACCGAGGCGCCATCGGGAAGCTGCATCGCCACGAACAGCGCCCCCTGGTCCTCTTCGGGAACGAATCCACCGGGCGTCAATCGCGACAGCCCCACCACGCCCGCCATCGAGGCGCCGATCAGCAGGAGCGACAGGAAGGAAACGCGCAGAAGCCGCCGCACCACCGCGGCATAGCCCTCGGCGACACGGTCGATGCCCCGCATCACCGCCTCGATCGGCCCGCGCCTCGGCCCGGCGGAGGGCTTCAGCAGCAGCGAGGAAAGGGCTGGCGAAAGCGTCAGCGCGTTGATCGCCGAGAGCACCATCGCCACCGAGATCGTCACCGCGAACTGGCGGAAGAGCTCGCCCGTGATGCCGGGGATGAAGGCGATCGGGACGAACACCGAGAGCAGTACGAGCGTGATGGCGATGATCGGCGCGGTGATCTCGGCCATCGCCTTCACCGTCGCCTCAGCGGGCGAGAGGGAAGGCTCCTCGTGCATCACCCGCTCGACGTTCTCGACCACGACGATCGCATCATCGACCACGATGCCGATCGCGAGCACCATCGCGAGCAGCGAGACCGTGTTCGCCGAATACCCGAGCGCGAGGAGAACGACGAAGGTGCCGATCAGGCTCACCGGCACGGCGATGGTCGGGATCAGCGTGGCGCGGAGGTTGCCGAGAAACAGATAGACGACGAGAACGACGAGGACGAAGGCCTCGAGCAGAGTCTTCCGCACCTCGTCGATCGTCGCGGTGACGAAGGTCGTGGCGTCGAACGTTACCTCCCAGCGCAGGCCTTCGGGGAAGCGCTCAGCCATCTTGGCCATCGCCGCGCGCACCGCCCGCGCCGCCGCCACCGCGTTCGCGCCCAGCGCCTGGTACACGGCGAAGAGCTGCGCCGGCCGGCCGCGGAAGCGCGTCTCGACATCGGCGACGCGGACGCCGAGCTCCACGCGGGCGACGTCGCCGAGGCGAAGCACCGAACCGTCAGGATTGGCGCGCAGCACGATCCGCTCGAACTCCTCCGCCGTGGCGAGCCTTCCCTGCGTCGTGATGGTGAGCTGGAACTGCTGGTCCTCGCTGATCGGACGCGCGCCGATCCTTCCCGCCGGCGCCTGGATGTTCTGCCCGCGGATCGCCGCCTGGATGTCCGCCGGAGAGAGCCGGAGCTGGGCGAGCCTCGCCGGGTCGAGCCAGACGCGGATCGCGTAGTCGAGCGGCCCGAAGAGCGTCACATCGCCCACCCCGGGCGTGCGCTTGAGCCGGTCGAGCACGTTGATGGTGAGGTAGTTCGAGATGAAGAGGTTGTCGTAGCGCCCGTCCGGGTCATGGACGGCGATCACTTTGAGGAAGGCGGAGGAGACCTTCTTTACCGTCACGCCGATCCGCTTCACCTCGTCGGGAAGGGAGGCGAGCGCGACCTGCACACGGTTGTTCACGTTCACCGTGTTGAGGTCAGGGTCGGTGCCGAGCTCGAAGCTCACGGTGAGCGCATACGTCCCGTCCGACGAGGACAGGCTGCGCATGTAGATCGCGTTGTCGACCCCGACCACCTGGCTCTCGATCACCTGCGCCACCGTCTCCTCCACGACGGCGGCCGAGGCGCCGGGATAGGCCGCCGTCACCCGCACCTGCGGCGGCACGATGTCCGGATATTGCGCGACCGGAATGCGGGAGAGCGCCACCAGCCCGGCGATGACGGTCACGACCGCAATGACGACGGCAAGCCGCGGGCGGGCGACGAACAGGGCGGCGACCACGACGCCTCAGCCCGCCCGCGGCGAGGGCGCCGCGCCGGATCGCCCAGGCGAGGCCGGCAACGGCGAAGGCACGACCGCCGCGCCGGGGCGGATGCGCTGGATCCCGTCGACGATCAGGCTCTCGCCCGGCTTCAGCCCCTCCCCGACGACAATCCGCGCACCGATCGCCTAGCCCGTCCTGATCCGGCGCATCGCCGCCCGGTTCGCTTCGGCGATGAACACATAGGCCCCCTGCTGGTCGAGCAGGATGGCCGATTGCGGGATCACGACTCTCCTCTCCGGCTCACGTCCCTCGACCCGAACCGTCACGAGCTGGCCGTCGGTGAGCAGCCGGTCGGGGTTGGCGATCCCGGCGCGCACGGTGACCGTGTCCGTCGCCTGCCTGACCGTGACGTCGACGAAATCGATCCGCCCGATCTCGGGGTAGACCGAGCCGTCGGGAAAGGTGACGCGCACGTCGACCGCGCCGGCCGCCGCCCCCGTGGCGAGCCGCTCGCGCTTGAGCTCGAGCAGGACGCGCTGGCTCACGGGGAAGGTGACGTACATCGGGTCCTGGCTGACGATCAGGGCGAGCGGCCCGGTCGTCGGCCCGACCACGTTGCCGACGGAGACGGCCGACCGTCCGATCCGCCCCGCAACCGGCGCGCGGATCAGCGTGTAGCCGAGATTGATCTCGGCCTGTTCGAGCGCGGCCTTCGCCTCGAGCACCTTCGCCGCCGCCACCGCCGCCTCAGCGCGGCGAAGGTCGCGCGTCGCGTCCGGGATGTTGTTGGTCCGCGCGAGCTCCTCGGCGCGCTCGAGCTGCAGATCGGCGTTGAGCTTCTCGGCTTCGGCGGAGGCGAGCGCCGCCTTCGCCGCGTTGACAGCGGCGATGAAGGGCGCGCGCTCGATCACGAACAGGAGCGCGTCCTTCTCGACCTCCTGGCCGTCGCGGAAGGTCTGCTGCTCGAGGAAGCCCGTCACGCGCGCAACCAGCGACACACGATTCACCGCCTCGATTCGGCCGATGAAGCTCTGCGCGGGGGTGACCTCCTCCTCGGCGGTGACGATCACGCCGACCGGCGTCGCCGGCGCCTGAGGCTGCACCTGCGCCAGCGCCGCCGTTCCGGCAAGCGCGAGCGTCGCGGCGAGGGAGAGGATCGCGAGCGTCGGCGTCGATCGCGTCACGGCGGCGTTCCGGGAGGACTGTGCTTCATCTTCCTAGCCCGCGGGCGGACCGTGCCGCGACCGCAATCGCACCGGCAACGCCGCGTGCGCCCGCGTCGCACCGCTCACACCGGAACGGCCCGGCGCCTGAGCGTCCAGTAGAGCGGCCGCCGCCCCTCGCGCAGCGCCTTCGCCTCATAGCGCGTCGGCGGCCAGCCTTCGGGCCGCGTCTCAACCACGCTGTCGAGGGCGAACCACGGCTGGCTCCTGAGCGTCTCCTCGACCCAGGCCTGGTAGGTCGGGTCGTCGGAGGCAAGCCGCCACTCGGCGCCGGGGGCGAGCACGCGGGCGAGCGCACCGAGCGTGGCCGGGTGGACGAAGCGCCTGCGCGCGTGCCGCGCCTTCGGCCATGGGTCGGGGAACAGGACGAACAGGCGCGTGAGCGAGGCCTCGGGCAGGGCCGCGATCAGCGTGCGCGCGTCCGCAGGCCAGAGCCGCAGGTTGGGCGGAAGCGGCGCCTGCGCCTCGGCCCCCTCGGGCACGAGGCGCGCGAGCAGGCTGCAGATCCCGTTCTCGAACACCTCGGCCGCGATCAGCCCGATCTCCGGGTTCGCCGCCGCGATCGCCTGAGCGTGCTCACCCGCCCCGGCGCCGACCTCGAGCCACACCTCCCGCACTGGAACGGCGAAGGCGGAGGCCGGCTCGGCCGCCTGGTCGAGGCGGAAGGCGAGACGCGGCAGGGTCTCGGCAAGCAATCTGAGCTGGCGCGGCCTGAGCGCATGGCCGCGGCGCCGGCCATAGAGCCGCTCCGCCGGCGGGCGGTCGAGCTTCTTCGACCGTGCCGGCGGCGCGGGCTCGCTCACCGACCGAAGGCGGATTTCAGAGCCGGAACGAGGTCAGTTCGCTCCCAGGTGAACGTGCCCTTCTCCTCGTCCGGAGTGCGGCCGAAATGGCCATAGGCCGAGGTGGGCACGTAGATCGGCCGGTTGAGGTGCAGATGCTCGCGGATGCCGCGCGGCGAGAGGTTCATGAGTTCGCCCACCACGCGCGCGAGCTTCACCTCGTCGACATCCTTGCCGGTGCCGTGCAGGTCGAAATAGATCGAGAGCGGCTTCGACACACCGATCGCATAGCTCACCTGGATGGTACAGCGGTCGGCCAGCCCGGCGGCGACCACGTTCTTGGCGAGGTAGCGGCAGGCATAGGCCGCCGAACGGTCGACCTTGGTCGGGTCCTTGCCGGAGAAGGCGCCGCCGCCGTGCGGTGCCGCGCCGCCATAGGTGTCGACGATGATCTTGCGCCCCGTCAGCCCGGCATCGCCGTCCGGCCCGCCGATCACGAACTTGCCGGTCGGGTTCACGTAGAACTCGCTCTCGGGGCACATCCAGCCCGGCGGCAGACTGCTCTCCACGATCGGCCAGAGCATGCGCTTGATTTCCGCCTGCTCGAGCCCCTCGACATGCTGGGTGGAGACGACGATCGAGGTGGCGCCGACGGGCTGGCCATCCACATAGCGGAGGGTGACCTGGCTCTTGGCGTCGGGCAGAAGTCCCTCGACGAGTTTGTCCTTGTTCCGCCGCAGCTCGCTGATCCGCCGCAGGATCAGGTGCGCGTAGTAGAGCGGCGCTGGCATCAGCTCGGGCGTCTCACGGCAGGCATAGCCGAACATGATCCCCTGGTCGCCCGCCCCCTCGTCCTTGTTGCCGGCGGCATCCACCCCAAGCGCGATATCGGCGGATTGGGCATGGAGGTGGCAGTGGATCTCGGCATGCTTCCAGGAGAAGCCGGCCTGGTCGTAGCCGATGTCGTGGATCGCCATCCGCGCGAGGTGGATCAGATAGTCGGGTGTGACGGTCTCGGGGCCGCGGACCTCACCGGCGAGCACGACGCGATTGGTCGTGACCAGCGTCTCGCACGCCACGCGGCTGTAGGGGTCGGCGGCAAGATAGGCGTCGAGCACGGTGTCGCTGATCCGGTCGGCCACCTTGTCGGGGTGGCCTTCCGAGACGGATTCGCTCGTGAACAGGTAGTCGCCCGTCGCGCGCATGGCGTGCTTCGTCCTCTTGTCGCGGGGGTGGTTCTGGTGCCGCCGGGGTCCCCGAACCCTAGCCCCCGGTCTCGCCGCGCGGGGTGATCGCAGGGAACCATGGCCGGGTCAAGGCAGCATGGTTGCATGTGGCGGCGCCGCATCAGCCGTGTCGCGCGGTGTGGAGAACCTCGGGCGGGATCCGTGCGGGCACCGCTACCTCCTTCACGGTCGCGCACGCCGGGAGAGCGTGCACCAGGCGATAGAGGCCCAGGCCGCGCAGCCTGCCGTCGCGCGGCGCCGCGCGCGGCACGGCACCGCCGTTCACCGGCGCGGCAAGGAGGGGAAGGCCCGACCCGAGGAGCGCGGCGGAGCGCAGGGCGAGCACCACTTGCCGCCGCCCTGGCTCGGCCCGGCGCAGCGTCTCCGCCATCCCCGCCGAAACCCAGAAGAAGACATGCGCGTTGATGAAGCGGCGCCACGCCTCGGCCGTGACGCCGTCGGCGAGATGGGGCCCGAGCGCACGGTCATGCAGCTTCTGCCGGCGCAGCGCCGCTGTTCCATGCACAGGGTGGGTGAGCGGAACATAGCGGTCGCGGTTGCGCGACAAGAGCGTGCCGGCGTCCGCCATGTCGAAGAGGGTGCAGAGCGCCTCGGCCGAGAGAAGCCCGTGCCGGGCGATCGAGGGCAGGGCGTCGGCGTCCGTGACGTGGAAACAGGGTGGGAAAGCACCGCGCAAACTCCGCGCTCAAGGCCGCTCCATCCCGAGCACGTCGAGCATGCCGTAGAGGCCGGGCGCGCGCCCGGCCACCCAGAGCGCGGCGCGCAGCGCGCCCTCGGCATAGATTCGCCGGTCGAAGCTGCGGTGGCCGATCGTGATGTGCTCCACGGCTCCCGCGAAGATCACGCTGTGCTCTCCAACCACCTGGCCGCCACGCAAGGCGGCGAAGCCGATCGCGCCGTCGGCCCGGCGCCCCGTATGCCCGTGCCGGCCGCTCTCCATCACCGACTCGAGCACGACACCTCGCCCCGACGCCGCGGCGCGGCCAAGCGCGATCGCGGTGCCCGAGGGGGCATCGACCTTCTGGCGGTGGTGCATCTCGAGGATCTCGATGTCGTACTCGGGCCCGAGCGCCGCGGCCGCCTGCCGAACGAGGCCGAGCATCACGTTCACCGCCGGGGCGAAATTGGCGGCATGGACCACGGGAATGGCGCGCGCTGCGGCGGCAACCGCCTGCTCCTGGTCCGCCGTGAGCCCCGTCGTGCCAAGCACGAGCGCCGTGCGCGCGGCCGTGGCGGCGGCGAGGTTTGCTTCGAGCGCGTCCGCGTGGGTGAAGTCGATCAGCACATCGGCGCGCGCGGCGAGCGCGGTGATGTCATCGGTCGCCGGCAGGCCCATCGGCTCGAGCCCGGCGATCCGCCCGACATCCTGCCCGATCAGCGCCCCGCCGGGGCGGACGGTTCCGCCTGCGAGCGTGGCCCCAGGCGTGCGGAGGATCTCCGCGACCAGAAGCCGCCCCATCCGCCCTCCCACCCCCGCCACACCGATCCGTGTCGCCATCGTCACCCCCTCGGTTCCGGGGCCGACGGTGCGGCGCACGGCCACGCCGGTCAATCGCCCGCCTCGCGGGCCGGGTGCGCGGATGCTATGCCTCGTAGCAAGCGGGCGTGGCGGAACTGGTAGACGCAGCGGACTTAAAATCCGCAGCCGGGCAACCGGCGTGTCGGTTCGACCCCGACCGCCCGCACCGACGCGCTCTCCCGCTCAACGCCCGCCGCGCCCCGCCGACCATAGGCGCGGCCTGACCGAGAGCGCGACGATCGCCCCGTAGCCGACGAGCGCGGCCGAGAGCGCGACGAACAGACCAGCGAGCCCGAAACGCTCCCCGGCACAGGCACCGCCGCCGACGGCAAGCCCGATGCGTGCGAGCGAGGCAAGGAAGGGAAGGCGCATCCGCCCCGCGCCTTGCGCGGCGAAGTAGAGCGCCATGCCGAGGCCGAGCGCCGGGAAGGCGGGGCCGATCACCACGAGGTAGAGAACGATCGCCTCGCGCACCGCTGGGTCGGCCGCGAAGGCGCGCGCAAAGGGCTCGGGCGCGAGCGCGACGGAGGCGCCGATCATGCCCGCGATCGCGGCGGCAAGCGCCCCGCCGCGCCAGGCGGTGATCCGCGCCCCCGCCCAATCCCCCGCGCCGACGCGCAGGCCGACGAGAGCGGTCAGCGCCGCGCCGATGCCGTAGGCAAGCGGAATCATCAGGAACTCGAGCCGGACGCCGACGCCGTAGGCCGCGATCGCGGCCGAGCCGTGGCGGGAGACGAGAGCCGTGACGAGAACCGTGGTGAGGTTGGCGATCGCCGCCATCGCCGAGGCGACGAGGCCGACGGAGAGGATTCGCCGGAACAGGGCCGGATCGAGCCGGACCCGAAGCGACGGCACCACCCCCGCCCCGCCCTTGAGGATCGCCAACGTCATGGCGATGCAGGCGAGCAGGAAGGTCGCGACATAGGCGATCGCCGCCCCGGCGATACCGAGCGACGTCCGGGTCAGGAGGGTGATCGAGAGCGCGGCGTCGACCCCCCACGCCCCGAGCATGATCAGCGCCGGCAGGCGCATGTTGCCCGCGCCGCGCAGAACCGAAGCCAGCGTGTTCGCAAGCCACACGAGAACTGAGCCGGCGAACAGGATACGCGCGAACAGGGTGGCGTGACGCACGGCCTCCTCCGTGCCGCCCAGCGCGCGGAACAGCGCCGGCCCGAACCCCTCGATCAGAAGCGTGAAGAGGAGCCCCATGAAGAGGCCGATCAGCGCAGCATGAACCACGAGCGCCGAAGCCTCGTCGCGACGCCCCGCACCGAGAGCGCGGGCGATCGCGGCGGCAACCCCGCCCCCCATCGCCCCGGTGGACATCATCTGCATCAGGAGAAGCAGCGGCAGAACCAGCGCGTAGCCCGCGAGCACCTCGGTGCCGAGCCGGCCGATGAACGCCACTTCAAGGGTTTGGCACGCGGCCTGGGCGGAGGCGACCGTCATCGTCGGCAGGGCGAGCGCGAGGATTCGCCCGTACCGGGCCGGGGAGGGAGCCGTGCTCACCCTTGGACGCCGGCGAGGCCGGAGAGTTCGGCGACGAGCTGGCCGAGGACGGTGCAGTCCTCCCCGTCGCGGCCCTGGTTCGCGAGCGCCTCGAACATCTGCGCCGCGTGCGCCGTGGCGGGCGCGAACACGCCATGCACTTGGGCCGCGGCGAGCGCGATGCGGATGTCCTTGCGCATCAGCCCGGCGCGGAAGGCGGGAGGTGAGAAGCGCTGCTCGAGCATGCGCAAAGCGTGGGTCTCGAGCACGGCAGAGCGCGCGCTGCCGCAGAGCAGGGCCTCGCGCATCGCCGCGACGTCCAGCCCGGCGCGGGCGCCGAGAGCGAGCCCCTCGGCGACGGCCTGCATGGTCGCGCAGATAAGCTGATTGGCCGCCTTGCACACCTGGCCCGATCCCGCGGGGCCGAGATGGGTGACGGTTCGGGCAACGGCCGAGAACAGGGCCGAGGCAGCCGCGAAGGCGGATCGATCACCTCCCACCATGCAGGTGAGGGTGGCCTGCACCGCACCCATCGGCCCGCCTGAGACGGGGCTGTCGAGCATCGCCACGCCACGCTCGGCAAGCATGGCGGCGACGCGCGACGCCTCCTCCGGGGCGATCGTGGAGAAGTCGATCACGATCGACCCCGGCGCGAGCGCCTCGGCCGCGCCGCCCGCGCCGAACAGAACCGCCTTGACGTCCGCCGCGTCGGGCAGGGAGAGGCAGAGGGCCCGGGCTTCGCGCGCCGCCTCTCCCGGCGTCTCCGCCCAGAGCGCGCCGGAGGCGACCAGCGCCTCGGCGCGTGCGCGCGTGCGCGTGTGCACTGCGAGGCGGAAGCCCGCGCGGGAGATGTTGGCGGCCATCGCCGCGCCCATCGTGCCGAGCCCGATGAACGCGACCCTGTCTCCGGGAGCGAGCGGTGTCATCGCGTCTCCATCCGGTCCTGCGCGTTGTCGCTTACGCCCCGCGTCGCGCGAGCAGGCGCACCACCGTCGCCTCGCCGCGATGCGCCTCGCCTTCGTCGAGCAGCACGGTGCCGGTGGTCAGAGCGTGCATCACGAGGCCCGGAAAATCGTCGCGCAGCATCGCGGCATCGTAGCGGCTCTCCTCCGTGCGCGGGCCGCAGCCGGGCGGCCCGCCACGCGCGAAGGCCTCGAGCACGAGCCAGCCTCCGGGCGCGAGCGCGCGGCCCGCCCCGGCATGCACCGCGCGGCGTTCCTCCGGCGAGAGTTGCACGAAGATCAGCGCCACGAGATCAAACGCCGCCTCCGGCCAGTCCCACGACGCGAGGTCGGCGCAGAGGGTGGTGATCGCCACACCTCGCCGCGCCGCAAGGGAGCGGGCGCGGGCGAGCGCGGCGGGGGCGAAATCCACCGCGGTGACGGCAAGCCCGAGCGAAGCGAGGAACACCGCGTTCCGCCCCTCGCCCTCGCCGGGGCAGAGGGCACGCATGCCGGGCTTCAGGCGCCAGGCGTTCGAGACGAGCCACTCGTTCGGAGCCTCTCCGAACAGCCAGGCTCCCGCCTCGTAGCGCTCCTGCCAGCGGCGCTGCCACGGCGAGGGGGGCGGCTCGCGTCGGCTCATCGCGCCACTCCGGCGGTCAGATCGCGGCGTTCAGGCGGAACCGCAGGGAAAACGCGGGTCGGCCGTGGGAGGCGAACCGGCCGTGCGGACGCTAGGGGAGCGCGCCACGGAGCCCGGCGCGGATCGACGTCGGAACGCAGGCGGCTCGTTCCCCTCACGGTTCGAGCCCGAGGCCGCACCCACACGCCAGGACCGGCTGTGCGGGAGACCACAGCCCCACGCACGTGCCGGTCAGCGCGTCGGCGAAGGCGAGGTCGTCGAATAGTCGTAGAAGCCGCGCCCCGTCTTGCGGCCGAGCCAGCCGGCCTCGACGTATTTCACGAGCAGCGCGGCCGGGCGGTACTTGCTGTCCGCGAACCCTTCGTGGAGCACGCGCATGATCGCAAGGCAGGTGTCGAGCCCGATGAAGTCGGCAAGCTCGAGCGGACCCATCGGCTGGTTGGTGCCGAGCTTCATCGCCGTGTCGATCGAGACGACGTCGCCCACCCCCTCCTGAAGCGCCTGCACCGCCTCGTTGATCATCGGCACGAGGATGCGGTTGACGATGAAGCCCGGATAGTCGGCCGCGGTCGCTGTGGTCTTGCCAAGCCGTTGCGCGAGCGCGACGGTTGCCTCGAACGTCGCGTCATCGGTGGCGATGCCGCGGATCACCTCGACGAGCCGCATCACCGGCACCGGGTTCATGAAGTGCATGCCGATGAAGCGGGCGGGACGGTCGGTCGCCGCCGCCAAGCCGGTGATCGAGATCGAGGAGGTGTTGGTGGCGATGATCGCCGTGGGCTTCAGAGCGGGGCAGAGCGCCCGGAAGATCCCCTTCTTCACCTCCGCGTTCTCGGTCGCGGCCTCGATCACCATGTCGGCGTCGGCAAAGACGGAATGGTCCGTCCCCGTTGTGATCCGTGCAAGCGCCCTCTCCTTCGCCTCCGCGGTCACCGCGCCCTTCGCCACCTGGCGGTCGATGTTGCGCGCGATCGAGGCGACTGCCTTGTCAAGCGCGGCCGGGTTGACATCGACCATCGCAACCTCGAGCCCGGCAAGAGCGGCGACATGCGCGATGCCGGACCCCATCTGGCCGGCGCCGATCACGCCGAGGCGGGAGATCGTTGCGCTCACGCCGTCTTCTCCAGTTCGGCGGCGAGCTCGGGCAGGACCTGGAACAGGTCCCCCACCAGGCCGTAGTCGGCGACCTGGAAGATCGGCGCCTCCTCGTCCTTGTTGATGGCGACGATCACCTTGCTGTCCTTCATGCCGGCAAGGTGCTGGATCGCGCCCGAGATGCCGACGGCGATGTAAAGTTCCGGGGCGACGATCTTGCCGGTCTGCCCGACCTGGTAGTCGTTCGGCACGAAGCCCGCGTCGACCGCGGCGCGCGAGGCGCCGACGGCCGCGCCGAGCTTGTCCGCCACCGCCTCGATCAGCTTGAAGTTCTCGGCCGAGCCCATGCCGCGGCCGCCCGAGACGACCACGCGAGCCGAGGTGAGCTCGGGCCGGGCGGAGGCGGTAAGCTCCTGGCCGATGAAGCGGGAAAGGCCCGGATCCTCGGGCACCGGCAACGCCTCGATGGCTGCTGCGCCGCCCTCGGCCGGCACCGGGTCGAAGCTTGCGGCGCGGACGGTGAGCACCTTCACCGGGTCGGACGAGCGCACGGTCGCGAGCGCGTTGCCAGCATAGATCGGCCGGACGAAGGTGTCGGGCGCCACCACGGCGGCGATGTCGGAGATCGGCTGCACGTCGATCAGAGCGGCAAGACGCGGCATGACGTTCTTGCCCTGGGCGGTGGCGGCGGAGAGGAGGTGCGTGTAGCCAGGCGCGAGCCGGGCGAGCAGTGCGGCCATCGGCTCGGCCAGAGCGTGCGCGAGCGAGGCACCATCGGCGTGCAGCACCTTCGCCACCCCCGGCAGGCGCGCGGCGGCGCGGGCCGCCTCCCCGCTTCCATGCCCGGCGACGAGAAGGTGCACCTCACCGCCGGCGAGAGCGCCGATCCGGGCGGCGGCAGCGAGCGCCGAGCGCGTCGGCTGCTTGATCACGCCTCCGTCATGATCGGCCAGAACCAGAATCGCCATCACCCACTCCTTCGCAGGGTCTCGCTCTCAGATCACCTTGGCCTCGGTGCGAAGCTTCGCGACCAGCTCCGCGACCGAGGCGACCTTCGCCCCGGCCTTGCGCTTCGGCGGCTCCTCGACCTTGAGCACGGCGAGCCGCGGCGTGACGTCGACGCCGAGCGCGGCAGGCGTGAGGGTCTCGATCGGCTTCTTGCGCGCCTTCATGATGTTCGGCAGCGAGGCGTAGCGCGGCTCGTTGAGCCTCAGATCGGCCGTGACCACGGCCGGCAGAGCGAGCTCGACCGTCTCGAGCCCGCCATCGACCTCGCGCGTGACCGTGACCCGGCCGTCGGCGAGCGCGACCTTCGAGGCGAAGGTTCCCTGCGGCCAGCCGAGCAGGGCGGCGAGCATCTGCCCGGTGGCGTTCATGTCATCGTCGATCGCCTGCTTGCCCATGATCACAAGGCCGGGCGACTCCCTCGCAACCACCGCCTTGAGAAGCTTCGCGACCGCAAGCGGCTGCAGCTCGACCTCGGTCTCGATCAGGATGCCGCGGTCCGCTCCCATCGCGAGAGCCGTGCGGATCGTTTCGGCGGCTGCGGCAACACCGGCCGAGACGGCAACGATCTCGCCGGCGAGCCCCTTCTCCTTGAGACGAACCGCCTCTTCGACGGCGATCTCGTCGAAGGGGTTCATCGACATCTTGACGTTGGCGGTCTCGACACCGGTTTGGTCCGCCTTGACGCGGATCTTGACGTTGTAGTCGACGACCCGCTTCACGGGCACGAGGATCTTCATCTCTGTCCTGCCACGCTGGATGGAGCGTGCACGCGCATCGAGAGGATGGGACGGGGCGGCACCACCGTGACGGGCCGGAGCCGGGGGGTCGCGCGGACGCGCCCGCGTCGTCTTCTTCGCACGTGCAACAGGCAACTCCGACGGTAGCGGCGTATGCCGGGTTGCGCAAGCGAGGCCAGGCTCAGCGCCCGACCAGAGCGAGCAGGAGCAGGAACAGGCCGAGCGCCGCCGCCTGCAGCACGACACGCCAGCGCATCAGCACGTTGCTCCGGGCCGGGTCGACCCCTCGCGCGAGGCCGACCACGCCGGCAAGGAGAACGCCAAGCGTGGCGAGCATCGCCGCCGCGACAAGGAGGATCAGAAAGGTCGTCATACCCCGACCCTGCCATGCCACGCAGCCCGGGTCACGCCCCGTGCCGTCACGGACGCTGCGGCGAGCGCACCGTCGCGGCAGCCGAGCGTCTCAGCGGGGCGAGCAGGAAGACGCCGATCAGCGCCGACGCCGCGCAGGCCAGGAACCCGGCCACGTAGGTGCTCGTCGCCTGGACAAGGCCGGAGAATCCGGTCGGCGCGACCACCATGGCAAGCGCGAAGACGAAGGAGAGCATGCCGGTCGCCGCCCCCACCTGGCCCACCGGGGCGAGCCGCGCCGTCTCCGACAGGAGCACGCCGTTCCACCCGATCGCGGTCGCGCCCATCGCCACCCCCGCCCCTGCCACCAGCACCGGCGGCCAGCCCGGCTCGGCGAGCGCAAGCGTCACCGCGGCAGCAGCCGTGGCGAGGCCGAGCCCCGAGAGCACGAAGAGCGGCCCGACGATGTCGGCGACGAGCCCCCACAGGACGCGCCCCGCCACACCGGCGGCCTGCGCGAGAGAGAGGTTCAGCCCGGCGAGCAGGAGGTCGTAGTGCAGGATCTCGGTCTGGAACACGACGAAGAAGGACGAGAAGCAGAACTGCGACACGCCGAAGGCGGCGCCGACGAGCGCGATCGCGCGCAGCTTGGGCTGGCTTCGGAACAGGCCGAGGCTCGCCTTCGCCCCGGCGAGGCCGACCTTGGTGGTCGGGTCGCGATCCGCGTCGAGGGAACGGCGCAAGGGCTGCAGCGCCAGAGCCGTCATCACCGCGAGCAGGGCGAGACCCGCGACTCCGCCGCGCCAGCCGAGCGCGAGCCCGAGCGGCGGCGCGATCATGCCGATCAGCATCGCCCCGCCGGGAACGCCGGTCTGCTTGACGGAGAAGACGAGGCTTCGGCTCCGCTGCGGCGCCATGTCATGCAAGAGGTGGCTTCCCGCCGGCGTCAGCGGCCCGTGCCCAACGCCGCCGATCAGCGCCGAGGCGACCAGAGCGGCGGGGTGGCCGAGGGTCGCGACCATCAGCCCGAGGGCGATCACGGCGAGCGCCGCCTGGCACAGCCGCACCGGCCCGAGCCGGGCGATCAGCGGGCCGGTCAGCGGGCCGGAGAGAAGCGAGCCGGCATAGACGAGCGCCACATTGATTCCGGCAAGCCCGGGCGGGAGTCCCGTGTCCTCGGCGATCAGGGGGGCGAGAACGGGAACGCCGAGGAAGGCGCCCATCGCCGCAAGATGCGTGCCGAGCAATGCGATCAGGACGAGTGAAATCGAGGGTGCGGAGCCGCGCGTCGCGTGTGAGGCCATGATGCCCCACACTCTAGGCGAGGCCGGCGCGCTTGACACCCCCGCCCTGCGCGGCTTGGGTGCCGTCGCTTCCCAGGGAGAGGGCAGAACGCGATGCATGCTCCAGTTCCGCGCCGCGGCGCGGCGCTTCTGGCGAGGCTTCTCGTGCTGGCATGGGCCCTGGCGGCGGCGTTCGCGGGCCCGTCAACAGCCGTGGCGCAATTGGGCCCGTTGCCGGAAAGCGCTGCACCGGCCGCTCCCGGCCAGGCGGTGACGGAGCCGGCAATCGGCCGCGCCCCTGCGCCGGCGCTCGCCCTGCCGGCAGCCGAAGCCGCACGGCTCGCCGAGCTGTTGCGCGATGAGCGGCGTCGGAACGAGCTGATCGCGCTGCTCGACAGCCTCGCGCAGGTGGCGGCGAGCGGGGCGGAGCCTGCGCCCCCTCCCCAGGCCGAGCCGCCCCTGCCGCTACCGCTCGCGCCGCAGAGCCTGCTCGCCCAGGTTCTGCTCGCCCTGTCGAACACGCTCGGCGACATCTCGTCCTGGGTGATCGCAGCGGTGCGCAGCGCCAACGACCTGCCCGCCGTGGTCGAGGCCGGCCGGCGCTTCCTGTTCGACGAGGCCGTGCGCGGCCGTGCCTTCGACCTGTTCTGGAAGGCGATGGTCGTGCTCGCGGCCGGGATCGCGGTCGAGCGCAGCCTGGTCGCGCTGCTGCGCCCCGCACGCCGGCGGATCGCTGCCGCCGCCGAAGGGGTCGAGCGCTACGGCCAGCGCGCCGGCCTCTCCTTCGCCCGCTTCCTCGTCGACCTCATTCCGGTGATCGCCTTCGCCGCGGTGAGCTATGCCGTGATCACCGCGATCGAGCGTTGGCCTTCGCAGCGCGTGCTGCTCATCGTCGCCAACAATGCCTATCTCGCGGCGCGGCTCGCCCGGGCGGTCGGCCGGCTCGTGTTCGCCCCGGAGGTGCCGCAGCTTCGGCTGATCCCGATGGCGGACGAGACCGCCGCCTACTGCCAGGTGTGGCTGCGGCGCATCAGCGTCTGGGTGGTGACCGGCTATGCGGTGGCCGAGGCGGTGCTGATCTTCGGCCTCGGCCAGGCGGCGCATGACGGGCTCGTCCGCTTCGTCGAGTTCGTCCTGATGCTGTTCCTGGTGCTGATCGTGCTGCAGAACCGCGCCGCGGTCGCTGCCGTGATCCGGGCGCCGGAGGAGGCCCGGGGTCCTTGGACGGTCGCGCGCAACCGGCTGGCCGATGTCTGGCACCTGCTCGCGCTCGCCTATCTCGTCGCCGGCTGGGCCGTCAGCGCGCTGCAGATCTCCGACGGCTATGCGTATCTGTTGCGCTTCACCGCAACGACGCTCGCCGTGCTCGGCGCGGCCAAGCTCGCGGAACTCGTCTCCGACCGTCTGCTTGGCCGCGTGTTGCGCGTCGAGCCGGACCTCAAGGGCCGCTACCCCGGGCTCGAGGGGCGGGTGAACCGCTACACGCCGATCCTGCGCACGCTGATCCATGCCGCGATCTGGGCGACCGCGGCGGTGGTGCTGCTCGAGCTCTGGGGCCTCGGCGCCTTCGCCTGGTTCGAGCAGGGGCGGCTCGGAGCGCGGGTGGTGAGCGCGCTCGCCTCGGTGCTATTCACCCTCGTGATCGCGCTGTTCGTTTGGGAATCGATCAACTCGGCGATCAACCGCCACCTCGAGAAGCTCTCGCGCGATGCCGAGGCGGCGCGTACGGCGCGCGTGCGCACGCTTCTGCCAATGCTGCGCACCGCGCTTTTGTTCCTCATAATCATCGTCGTGTCTCTGATCGTGCTGAACGAGCTCGGGGTGAACATCGCGCCCCTTCTCGCCGGTGCGGGCGTGATCGGCATCGCTATCGGCTTCGGTTCGCAGAAACTTGTCCAGGACGTGATCACCGGCATCTTCCTGCTCGCCGAGGATGCGATCGCGGTGGGCGATGTGGTGAACGTCGCGGGCCAAGGCGGGGTGGTCGAGGCGCTCTCGATCCGCTCGATCCGGCTGCGCAGCATCGACGGCACGGTGCATATCGTCCCGTTCTCGGCCGTGACCACCGTCTCGAACATGACCAAGGACTTCGCCTTCGCCGTGTTCGACGTCGGCGTCGCCTACGGCGAGGACACCGACCGGGTGGTCGAGGTTCTGCGTGCGGTCGGCGCCGAGATGCGCGCCGAGCCGCGCTGGGCGAACGTGATCCGCGAGCCGCTCGAGGTGATGGGGGTGGATCGCTTCCTCGACAGCGCGGTGGTGATCCGCTGCCGCTTCCGCACCAACCCGGGCAGCCAGTGGGCCGTCTCGCGCGAGTTCAACCGGCGCTACAAGAAGCGCTTCGACGAGCTCGGGATCGAGATCCCGTTCCCCTACCGGAAGGTGGTGGTTCAGGCCGAAGGTGGGAGGCCCGTCAGCGCCGAGGCGAAACAGGCCGCCGCGATCGCCGGGGCGGCGTAAGCGCGCAGCGTCGGGTCCCGGCGCTGACCGCGCGATGGGGCGTCAGCGACCGCCCCGGCCTGACAAGACCCTCCGATCATCCGGATGACTCCTCGTGTCATCCGCGCGCGCCCGTTCTTGTCACCAATCCTTCATTGCGCGGAGATCAGTCTGACACATGGGCGGCGTGAGCGGGGGTCATGGAGACCCTCGCGACGCCCGCGATCGAGATCGATGGTCTGACCGTCCGCTTCGGCGATGTCGTGGCGGTCGACAGCGTCTCCTTCTCTGTCGCGCGC